>Ga0065721_10049052_pt1 | contig 48823 bp, 62 predicted proteins | sample Mesricmetagenome_FD_59108 | JGI IMG/M metagenome (GOLD analysis project Ga0065721, IMG submission 59108) | Mesophilic microbial community from rice straw/compost enrichment Sample: eDNA_1 v2 (version 2) | ecosystem: Engineered > Solid waste > Grass > Composting > Bioreactor | place: USA: Davis...
CAGCCGTCCAATTTCCGCAACACTCATTACGTTGGCGGTGTTGGCGCTTCTGTCGCCTTACGTGCTGCGTGCCATACGTCGCCCCAAGCCGGTCACCTAGCTCTCGGTTCGCGGGACTGACAAGCCGTTATTTCGGTCACCAGCTATTCGTGGCGAATGGCAGGGTAGGGGCCGCACTCTCCCGAAAGCAGTCGATCACCACTGTCTTGGCCAAAGCTAGTGGCGATTCAGCATTTGAGAAACTGGCGATCCCGGAGGGACTCGCATGTGCCCAAACGGACTTTGATTTTATTGGTCTTTTTCAGAAATTCCCGCACTCTGTTTTGAGGTGCGGGGAGTGTTTGCCTTCTCCAGCCCCACAAGAAGCTTCGAAGCGGCGGCCGATCCGAGCAGCTCATTGTCCGCATAGCGGGTGTAGAGTTCGGCCTGCTCCATGGTGGTCCATCCCCACATTGCCATCAACTCCTTAGCCGTAGCCCCAGCCTGGGCGGCCAGGATTGGCCCTGTCTTCCGCAAGCCGTGAGCTCTGAATTTCACGCCGGCTTCCTCGCATCGATCTCGGAACCAATTGCCGAAACTGTTCCCACTGGCGAATGGTTCTCCCCATTCCGTTGTCAGAAACGTCTCTTTGCCAGTCGTCGTCGCTTCGATTGCTTCGACCAACGGTGGTAGCGCGGTGAACGTCGCTACGGCCTCCGAGCTATCCTCCGTCTTGCCAGGCTGGAAGGTCACCACGCCATTGACGATGTGCCTAGGCCCGAACAACACAGCGTCCGATCGGCGGAAACCAGCAAAGAGCAGAATGCGCATAGCAAGATTTGCCATCGTTCCAACAGGGTGTCGCCTCTCGTACTTCTGTACATCCTCGACGCCCCATGGCTTATGGCCGATGATCTTGATGCGGATGAACGGAACGTCCTTCGCGGGATCGGTATCAATCCAGCCGCGCATCTTGGCGTAGGCAAACACGGGCTTTACGGCCTTAAGGAAGGCATTGGCGGCGTGACCTCTGCCTGTGGTGGCCCGGCGCTCTCTGGCATCGATGATCGTCTTTTCGGTGATCCGGCGTATCTGCACATCGCCGGACTTGTCGACAATCTCCTTGAAGATGCGGTCGCGCGTGATCCGGGTTTCTTCCCCGATATCGTTCCGCCAATGCGTCGACTTCTTGTATTCAGTGATCAGCCATCGCAGCGTGCCAGCTTTGCCCTTTGTTCTGGGCTGACCGACGGGCTCCCCCCGCAGCGCCGCCTGATAGGCCTCGTCGAAATCGGGTGAGCCATAGTCCGGCAGTCGCGTCCTCGGCCCCTTGCCGACACGATAATAGAAGACCGGCGTCCCGTGGCGGTTTCGCTCACGGGTGACATTCGGGGGCAGTCTGGTGCGCATGGCGCGTCAGAGCTCGATGGGTTCGTCGTCGTTGTTGGCGTCGGACAGCTTGGTGCGAAGCGCCAGCTTGGCCGGAACTATCCGAATCGTGCCGTCCCGATCAATCTCGACCACGGCCGGATAGTTGGTTTGCTCGACGGCGCGAATGGCTCGCGCCACATCGGCCTGAGTAACAGTAGCAGGGCGCCGGCTCATGATGCATCCCGCCTGTCATCAGCGCCGGCAATGACTGCCACGATGATGCCGCCGACCGAGCCGCCAAGAAGACCACCCACGGCCAGGCCGAAAATGAACCAATTTGGCTCGCTGCCGTAGCGCATCCAGTCCGCGACCCAGAATATCGGCGGGGCGATGACGACGGCCAGGGTCAGCAAGACGGCTGCCTCTCGGATCTGATCGCGCAGGGTCATCACTCGCCCTCGCTAATGATGGCAAGTTCGGCTTCGATCCGGGCGATCCACGTCCGCGCGTCTTGCCGGGCCTGGCCGAGCATTTCGAGCGGGTCATCGCCGTGCGAGACGATCTGCGGAACCTTGTTGTCCTTGGCGAGGATCGGGAAGTTCCACATGAGCATGTATCTGTCCGAGCGCCAGCGAGGCGGGCTGATTCGGCAGTTGCCCTTCACGGCTTCGCAGTACCAACCGAGATTTTCCCAAACGCGAGGCATCCACCCGGCGCCGAGGGTCGCGCAAAGCGCGGCGGCTTGCTCTTGCGCCCTGTCGTGAGCGGCCTTCGTGCAGCACCCACCGCAGCGCGGCGAGCAGTAGATTTCGCCGTTGAGGACAGGTGTCCATCCCAAATCGTTCATGACCGGCCCTCCGCCTTGGCGATGGCGGCGTCAATATGGGCATTGATTTCCACCGTAGCGCCGCAGGCATAGTTCGCGCGTACCCAACGCAGCGCTTCCAGCAGATCAGGAGTGGCGGCTATCAGGTGGGCGTTGGCCTCGGCTTCTGCCGAGGTCTTGCCGAAGGCGTGAGCCACCATCTGTCCATCACCTCCGCCAACCACCTGGGCCTTGAACCCGTGGATGCTGTGCGGCACCACGTTGATGGTCAGGCTGTTGATGCGAGCTTCTTTCCAAGGACCCGGCGTATGCTTGCTCTCGCTCATACCGCAACCTCCATCGCAGGAATCCCATCTTCCTGCTCTGCATCGAGAGAGATACTGGCGCACACTGCCGCGCAGACCAGATCGGCAACCGTGTTGAGGGTGACTGGCGTATCGCCTATGCGGCCCTCGTTGTGTTCGGCCTGCATGGCGGAGAGGGTGGCGTCGAGCTTCGTAAGCTCGGCGGCACGAACTGCGTCCAAGAGATTGACGGGCGCGCACTCGTCGGGCTCTAGGCGGTCGATTTCTGCCTCGCTCAAGCCCCAGGTTTCGCGCATGAACTTGCGGCGCAACAGAACCTCGGCGTACCGCTGCTCATCCGTCAGCGGGCTTGGCCGGGCAAAGGTTTGCGGGTCAGGGAATTCATCGCCCAGCATGTCAATCGAGCCGGATGAGGCGATCGGGTATAGGGTCATGATTGGTCTCCCCTGGGTCTTGCCCTATCGGGGAGATCGGCTGCCAGTGCGGCTTCTTCGTCCCCGGTGATGGGGAGGAATATGCATTAATGCACAAACAAGGTCAACTGTGATTGTGCATTAATGCATATTGGCGCTTGGACGAATCCGACTCGACTCTCGCCCACATCTGCTTCTTAATGAGAACGAAACAAGAACAAAGGAGCTGCTGATGGTCACCTATTTTGTGGTGTTGGGGTTTCAGATGGGGAAGGGGGGTGTGCTCATCGCCGACGATCCGCGTGAAATACACGGTGGACATGAGAGGTGTGTCGCTGCGGCAAGGCGGCTTGCTGAGAGCCGAGCAGGGGTCATTGCCTTTTCGAGGACGGGTGACCCCAAGATGGGCGATTGGGATGACGCCGTGATCCTTTGGCGAACCGGAGTGGTGCCAGAGGAAGCATTTGCTATGGCGGGGTAGCTCTAGAGGCTATCGACGGTCGTACTTCCCAACTATGCGATGGCAAGTCTGCCAGACCTGTCGGCTTTCTTTCCATTCCTTGACCGGGTTCCACTGCTTCAGTGTCCAATCCCTGTCATTGAAGGCTAGCAGTTCTTTGACGATCGCCTCTTCTTCGCCGCCATGTGGCGGCCGATGATAGAAGACGTGGTTATGGCCTCTTGCCGGCTTTAGGTGCGGGTGGACGAGTGCCGTATCTCCTGGGTGATAGGCAGGGATCATACTAGTCCCTTCTATCAGCAGGCCGTATCCACCCCTTACGCCCTGTAGGACGGTGGGCATCTTTACACGCTCGATCTCATCGAACGTTACGATGATGTGGCCGTCTCCGCCGCGAGCGGCCGCATAAACGGGCAACATCTCTCCCGATTGAGAAACGAGTTCGCGGCCAGGGATAATGCGCGCTGGCGCGCCAGCCTGCAGCTCTTCACCGCCGTTGTTGGCATCTGAGTTCTGAAGCCTAATGCCTGCCAGGAACTCCGCATAGGTGATCTCAGCGACAGCTTCGATGCTCTGAATCGTGCGGCTGGAAATTGCAAACTTGTAGTCGGGGTCATTGAGCGGCCGAGTCAGCGTCGTGGACGACAGGCCGGCCAGTTCGGCCAGACCGCTCGGTGATAGCTTCTTGGCCGCCATGATATAGCGCACGTAGGCCAGTTGGTTTTGGTTCACTTCCGCCATGGCCGCGACCCTAGCGGACCGATGCAAAAATGCACCGTGCATTAATGCTTGACAGTTGTGCATTAATGCATAATGTTGCCGGCATGAGCACGCAGACCGAAATCGCTGAGCTTGAGGAACGCGCAAAAACCAGCGGCGTAAATATCGCCGACGTTTTGCGCCGCGCCAAAATCGATCGCTCCATGTGGACCAGGTGGAAGAACGGAAAGACCGTGCCCCGGCTGGACAATTGGCGCGCCGTTGAAGCTGCGCTCAATGACCTGTGCAGTGGGGTGGCAGCATGATCGCCCCTGCAAAACAAAAAGGGCGGCCTCTTTTGACCGCCCTCCCATTCCAGCACGACCATTCGTCAAGGCGCGGTTGCGCCAGGGTTTGCGCTTTTCGCGCCGGGCAGAGTGCGCGGGTCATCCGCCGCGCCTTGGCCAATCGTCATGCCTTTCAGTTCCTGGCTGTTCCTCCGGCCAGTCAACTTGGCCGCACGCTTTACCGCGGCCCTTTTCTTTCCGTGAGCAATCGCCTGTCCGCCAAGATCGTCGATCGCTCCCATTCCGCCGGTGCCTTTCCTCAAGTGCGTGTCGCTGCTGATCAGCAACATGTCCGAGGAGCGTCAGCACCATGTCCCCAAATTTCGAGCATCCGGAGCACCGCGCCATGAGTGCCGCCGCTGCCACCGAACTCGTTCGGAAAATGATCCACACCGAAAGCGCCGGCCCCGGCGATGCCGAGAACGCCATGCGCCGCTTGGCGCGACGCTACGGCATCGGCTTCTGGACCCAGGATCATCTGCGCAAGGGCAGGGCCAAAACCATCAACAGCGTCCTGCTGGGGCGCCTGCGTTCCGCGTACATCGACATGTGCGAGCGCCAGCTCGCTCATCTGCAAAACGAAATCGCAATCGAGAAGGCGGCCGGTGATGACACTTTGGCAAATCTTGAGCTGGAGGTTGCGGCTCTGGCTCAGAAGGTTGCAGCGGCGAGGGCATCCCGATGAACGCTGTCGCCACCACAACGATAACTGAACGCCGGGCAGGGCGGTCAGGGCAGGGTATGGGTGCCGCGGTTGCGGCCGTGGCGCCCATCACCTTTACGAAGACGCGCATTCGCTCCCTCGTGGGCATGCGGTTCGGCAAACTGACCGTGATCGAAGAAGGAAAGCGTCGCGTCCGCCCCAGCGGAGGTGGAGTGCGCTACTGGATTTGCCGGTGCGAATGTGGCGAGCTGCGAGAGTACTGCACCGGGCAGCTCCGCTCCGGTCATACCACCTCCTGTGGTTGCATGCGGATCGAGAAGACCGTCGAGCGGAACTACCGCCACGGCATGGCCAACAGTCGCCCAGAATACGTCACGTGGAAGAATATGCGGCGGCGCTGCAGCAATCCGCTCGGCAAGGACTACGCCGACTATGGCGGGCGGGGCATCACTGTGTGCGAGCGTTGGAATTCCTTCGAAGCTTTCTATGCCGATATGGGGCCGAAACCATCGTCAAAACACTCCATCGACCGGATCAACGTCGACGGCAATTACGAGCCGAACAATTGCCGGTGGGCGACGCCTGTTGAGCAGCGGCGCAACCGAAGGGATGCGGCGCGATGAACCAGATCATGCATTCGCCGATAACGTTTACAATGCCTTTGCCGCCCAGCGTCAACCAGATGTTTCGGAATGTGCGGGGCAAGGGCCGGGTCAAAACCGGACACTATGAGGCCTGGCGCGGTCACGCCGCGACTAGCCTTCGCCTGCAGCACATTGCGCCCATTACCGGCAATGTCGTCGTGCTGTTCGGCGTCGAACGCCAGTCGTCGATTGCCGATATCGACAACCGCATCAAGGCAATGCTGGACGCCATCGTCGCGGCCAAGATCATCACCGATGACAACCAGGTCACTGCCTTCGCGGCCTCGTGGCTGCCGCCCGCCAATGGGCTGGCTCACGTCCAGATTTTCCCGGTCGATCGGATCGGTGTCGAATTCCACCCCTCAACAGATGGCACGACGGGGGGCTGGTTTGCAGTGCCGCAACCAACCGATGGAGAGCCTGATGGCCCTGTCTATCTCTGACCTCAAAAAGGTGCGGGCAGACTTGCCGCCCCGCATCCTGTTCTATGGCCCGCCCGGCATCGGCAAGACGACGATCGCTTCGGAATTTCCGGCGCCCGTCTTCCTGCAGATCGAGGATGGCACCCCCGGTGACACCGAGCTCGACAGCTTCGGCAAGCTCGACACTTTCGAGCAGGTGATGGGTTACCTCGAGGTCCTCTACAATGAGGATCACGAGTTCCAGACCGTCGTTATCGATAGCGTCACCGAGCTGCAGCGCCTCGTGTTCGCCGAGACCGGCGCTCGCGGCGACGACGAAGGCAAGACCTACGAGCGGATCGAGGACTTCCCCTATGGCAAGGGCTATGTCTACGCCATGGCCGTGTGGAGCGATTTCCTGCAGGGCCTCGACATGCTCCGGCGCGACCGCGGCATGACGGTGGTGCTGATCGCCCATTCCATTGTCGGTTCGTTCAACGACCCTGAGTCGCCGGCCTATGACCAGTACCAGCTGGCCATCCATGCCTCGGCGAAGAACAACGCCGATCATCGCGGTCTGATCGAACGCGACATGGATGCGATCATCCTCATGAAGAAGAACGTCGCCACCAAGGGCGAAGATAAGCGCGGCGCCGCCACCACGAAGGAAAAAACGGTGGTCCGCACCCGTGCCACGGGCGGCGACACCATCTTGCTCCACACCGTGGGCAAGCCCGCCTTCACCGCCAAGAACCGCTACGGCATGCCGGCGCAGGTTCGCTACGACAAGGGCAAGGGTTTCGAGGCCCTGGCTCCCTATCTCCCCGTAACCCAGCCCCGCGACGTTGCGGGCGAAGAGCAGAAGGCGGCCTAAGCCATGGTTGATCTCGTTCAGCAGTACGATCCCGAGGCCGAGGCCTCCAACTTTGACCAGATCCCCGACGACACCTATGCCGCCCAGATCATCGAGAGCTCGAAAGAGCCGATCAGCAAGGACAGGGACCTGGGCGATTGCCTCAGCCTGTGCTGGCAGGTGACCGAAGGTGAATTCGAAAAGCGCCTGTTCTGGCAGCGCATCAACCTCTGGTGGACCGGGCCTGAAAAGGAAGCGGGCCAGGTCGTGAAGATCGCCAACCAGCAGTTCGCCGCGGTGCGCGAGGCGACGGGCAAGAAGGTCATCGACAACAGCGAAGAGCTGCATTTCGTGCCGTGCTCGGTGACGCTTGGCCGCCAGAAGAAGGACGAGCGCTACCAGGAAGTGAAGTCGGTCAAGGCGGCGGGCGGCAACGTCCGGCAGATCGGCTCGACCTCCCCTCGCCCCGGCAATGCTTCGGCTCAACAGACACAGGCAGCCAATCAGGGCGGCGAGCGCAAGCCCTGGCCGCGTCGCGCATAGAATAGCCGCCGGGCGGCCACTGGCCTCGTAAACCGAGCCGCCCGGCATCCCCATCGCGAAACGCAACCTTCAACGTCGCCCGAAGGAGGGCTGGACGATGCACGATACCTCTTTGCCCGGCAATAGCCGGAACCGTCACCCCGTCGATCGCCTTGCCGATGTCCGCGCGCAGATCAAGACGCTGCAGGACGAGGAAACCGACCTCAAGGCCCTGATCAGTAACGAAATGGGCAGCCGCGACAGCCTCGGCGGCGATGAGTTCATCGCCTTCCAGACGCTGCAAACCCGCAAGGGCTCCATTGACGAGGCGTCGCTCAAGGCGGCCGGCATCAATGTCGACAAGCACCGCAAACCGCCGACCACCAGCCATGTGCTGCGCGTCGAGCGCCGCGCCGCTGAGGTGGCGTGATGGTCAAGATGATCAGACCGGACGCGATCAACTTCCGCGCCACTGTCACCGAGGATGAGATCAAGCAGCGGCTCGCCGATGAGGTGTTGGAGAGCGTTGGCGGGATGGGTGACAACGGTAAGCCGTTGCCCGGTGTCCATGCCACGGTGCGGCGCGGCTCCGGCCGTGCTGGCGGTTACACCATCGATGTGACCGGCCCAATGCCCGTGCGGCTCTCGCTGCCGAAGGCGGGTGAGTGATGGCGTGCGACTGCATTGACAAAATCAACGAGAAGTTGGCCGAGCGGAACACGAAGCTCACCGCTACAATCATCTTCGCAAAGCCCAGCTATTTGACGCCAACAATCGACACTGAGCTTGTCGAGAAGAAGCGCGGAGCGCGGCCTTGTGCTGTGCTGCCAACCTTTTGTCCGTTCTGCGGCACAAAGTACGAAGGGGCAGTGTGATGGTCGCGCTCACCCTCCCGCATCCGACTGTTGACGCTATCGACGCGCACTACGCCGCGCATCAGGACCAACGGCCGCCGCAACGGCTCACCGCTCGGCTTCTGTCCGGCTGCGAGCGCGCCGGATGGTATGCCTTCCGCTGGGCTCACGAGCCGAAGGTGTTTGCCCCGCATCATGCTCGCGCCAACATGGCGCGGGCAATGGCCATGGACGAGCTGGGGCAGTGCCTGTCCGATATCGGCGTCACCGTTCTGCGGCTTGATCCGGTAACCTATCAGTCACGGGATATCGTCGCCCTCGACGGCCATTATCGGCAGAAGATCGCCGGCACGGCTCAGGGCATCCTTGAGGCGCCAAAGACCGAGCATTTCCTCTACCTGGACCAATTGCCATCCAAGGCCGTGGCCCAAATCAAGAAGCATGGTCTCGCCGAAGCGCGGCCAGATCGTATCGCCCCGATTCAGATCGGCATGCACATGCTGGGCCTGACCCGGACCTTCTACATGGTTCGGGACAAGGACACCGACGAGCTGCATTCCGAACGGATAGAATACGACGCGGCTCGCGCCTTGGCGCTGCTGGGCAAGGGCGAACGCATCCGCGATGCGTCCCAGCCACCGGTCCGGGTAAGTGATGACTGGCAGTATTTCGAGTGCCGCGGATGTCCGGCTGCCCACCTCTGCCATCAGAGCCAGTTCGCACTGCGCAACTGCCGGACCTGCCTGCATGCGACGCCTGTTCCTGACGGATGGCACTGTGCCAGGCATGACCGCGACCTGAGTGTCAACGACCAGGCCGCTGGTTGCCCCAACCATCTCTATCTGCCCGGCCTCGTGCCAGGTGAGCAGATCGACGCCGATGAGCGCGCCGAGACGGTGACCTACCGCCTCGCCGATCAATCCACATGGACCGACGGAGCCTTCGCGCCTCAATGCGAGGTCTGTGACGGATCGGGGAAAATCGCTGTCACCCGCTGGGGCTTCGACGGCGACAGTGATCGGCAGTATCCCGAAAGCGTCGATGAAGAGCCCTGCGAAGAGTGCGGGGGTACCGGACGTGTCCAATCTGAAACCGATGGAGCCCATCCATGAAGCTCGTCACCACGGCGCAGCAGCTTCGCAGCGCATTGCGCCTCTTCGCCAATATCATCGAGCCCCGCAATACCTATCCTGTGCTCGGCACCGTCCTGTTCGATGGCGCCAAGGTTCGCGGCACCAACCTCGATCAGGAGCTTGTCGTCACGCTGGTCACCGCCGAAGCCAAGGGTAAGGCGGCTATCGATTACCGGACCTTGGCCCGACTGGTCGCGCTGATCCCCAGCGACGACACCGTGACGATCCTTGGCGGCAAGGACAGCGCCTCGATCTCATTCTCGTCAGGCCGCTATGACCTGCCGTGCTGTGACGCCGGCGCGTACCCCGAATTCAAATGGTCCGGGCAGGGCGCGGTTGAAGCCATCCCGGCATCCGGCCTCCGTGACGCCCTGGCCTTCGTGGCGCCGACTATCGGGCGAGAAGAAACCCGATACTACCTGTGCGGCGCATCCTTCCAGCGGAACCGGGCGGGCACTTCTGTACTGGTGACCACGGATGGGCATCGCATGTCGGTCACGCCCTTTGCCACCGAGCGAACCTTTGACGGCATGATCGTTCCGCGTCAGGCCGTCGACGCATTGCTCAAGATGGTGGAGCCCGCTCGGATCGAGCGGCTGCCCGATGAGACATTCCTCCGCTTTGCCTGGTCGGGTATGAGCCTGACCACCAAGTTGATCCAAGGAACATATCCGGATTGGCAGCGCGTCATTCCCCAATTTGACGGCCCGAGCATCACCTTCGATCGGAAGGAACTGGTAACCGCGCTGTTCCGCGTTGGCGCCATCGGCGCGCGCAGGCAAGGGCCGGCTGCGACATTGGCCTATGATGCCCTCGGTGCGACGCTCTCAGCCTCCTCCGCTGATTTCGGCACCGGGCGGGAATACCTTTCGAAAGCCGTCGTGGCCAATGTCGGCGGCGAGCAGACGGTCAGCTTCCGGTCGGACTATCTGATCACGCTGCTCAAGGGCTTTTCCGGCCACGATCAGGTACGGCTTGATCTGATCAACGCCAATAACCCCATGCGGGTATCTGCCGGCGGCGATGCTTACACAATCCTCATGCCGATGCGCGGCGCCAACGAAAAGCTGGCGCTCGAAACCCTCCACGAAGTCACGGCTATGGGGAGGGCAGCGGCATGAATGCCATCAGCCTCTTGATCCATTGCGACATAGAAGCTGTGCCTGTGAGGCAGATGCCGACCACATGGCGCGAGCCCGCCCCTGGTGCGGTCGAGGCCGTCGCTGGGCGGCCAGTCGAGATCATTCACCAGTCTCCCCCCTGCTTCTCCTATTCGCGCCCGGCTCGCCGCGCGCCAACTGTGGAAGGCGCCAAATGAACGCCATCAACCACAACTCCTTTCTGACCTTCGCCGAGGCTCACGGCTTCGACGTCACCCAAGAACTGGTCATCGACTGCTTTGCGGGCGGCGGCGGCGCGAGTGAGGGCATGGAAATGGCCATGCGCCAGCTGCATGCCGAGGGGCGTTTGCCTCGGGATCATCGATGCGCCGTGGACATCGCGATCAACCATGATCCCAAGGCCATCGCCATGCACATGGCGAACCACCCGAAGACGTTGCACCTGACGGCGGACATCTGGACCGCCGATCCGCTGACGGTCACTGGCGGCATAGCCGTCGGCGCGCTGTGGGCCTCGCCGGACTGCCGCGGCTTTTCGAAGGCCAAGGGCGGCGCGCCGGTGAGCAAGTCCGTTCGCTCCCTCGCTTGGGTGGTGGCGCATTGGGCCGAGCAGGTGCGGCCGCGCGAAATCTACATGGAGAACGTCGAGGAGTTCATGGACTGGGGCGACCTGGACCCGTCCAGCAGGCCCGACAAGTCCAAGAAGGGCAAGGAGTTCAGCCGGTGGCTAAAGCGGTTCCGGGCCATGGGCTACAAGGTCGAGTGGCGGGTTCTCAAGGCCAACTTCTTCGGCGCCCCGACCATCCGCAAGCGCCTCTACATTATGATGCGCTGCGACGGCGAGCCGATCATCTGGCCGGAAGCCACGCATGCCGATATGAGGTCGCCAGAGGTAGCGTCCGGGGCGAAGAAGGCGTGGCCGGTGGCCGCCGACATTCTGGACTTTGACCGGCCCTGTCCGTCGATCCTGATGACCAAGGAAGAGGCCAGGGCCTACACCAAGGCCACCGGCATCAAGGTCATCCGCCCGCTCGCGTTCAACAGCGAGGAGCGCATTGCCAAGGGCACCAAGCGCTATGTGATCGACAAGGGCGACGACGCCTTCGTCGTGCTCTGCAACCACAGCGGCTCGCAGTTTCGGGGGCAGGGGCTGGACGAAGGGTTCGCGACTGTCACGCGGGCCCGCGACGCTCACGGTCTGGTGGTGCCGCATCTGATGACGATGCGGAATGCCGCCAAGCCCTTCGGCGGCGCGGATGAGGCAACCCACACCATCACCGCGGGCGGGGCAGGGCTGGCGTCGGTCGAAGCCGAAATTGCGCCCTTCCTATCTCATGGGCAGCATGGGGGGCGCAGTCGTGCCGCCGATGATCCGGTCCATACCGTTGCCGCGTCCACCAAGGACACCAACCAGGTCGCCGCGGTCTACATCGCTCAGCACAATGGCGGCGAAGTGGGCCGTGCGGCAGGTGAGCCGGTGTCCACCGTCACGATGAAGGGTTCGCACCAGCAGGCCGTATCGGTCTACCTGGGACGGCAGTTCGGCAACTCTGTCGGGAGCGATGTCGAGGGGCCGGTCGGCACCATCATGGCCGACGTGGAGAAGACGCAGGTCGTCTCTGCCCACATGATCTCGATGAAGGGCAGCGATCGTCGCGCGTCATCAGTCGAGAGGCCAGCGCACGCCGCCACCTCGCAAGGGCAGCACCACGGCGTCGTCCTGCCCTTCCTGCATGCCTACTACGGGTCGGAAGAGACCGGCTTCACAGTCGAGGACTCCATCCGCACCGCGACGACAAAGGATCGCTTCGGGCTCGCGCAGGCCGAGGTCGATCAGGCCCCTCTGACCGATGCCCAGCTCGACAGCGCACGCAAGGTCGCTGCCTTCCTCCGGAAGTATGGATGCTGGGATGACCGCGAGTTCGTCACCCTGACCATCCGCGGTGTCCAGTACATCATCATCGACATCGGCATGCGGATGCTCACGCCACGTGAGCTAGCCCGGGCACAGGGCTTCCGCGAGAGCTACATCCTCGCGGCGCCCTATAATGGCGGGTTCCTCACCGAAACCGACCAGCGGCACAAAATCGGCAACTCGGTCTGCCCGGACATGGCCTACGTGCTGTTCCGCCATAACTATCGTCCCAAGCCTCGCCTCGTCGTGGACAACGACGCGCAGGGCTGGCTGTTCAGCTGGGGAGTGGCGGCATGACCCTCCACGCCTATCACCAGCTCATCGCCGAAAAGCGTGTCGCATTCGAGCCGCGTGGCTTCGCCCAGGTCGACGAGGGTGCGCTGCCATCGTGGATGTTCGATCATCAGCGCCATGGCACGGCGTTCGCGCTCCGGTGCGGTTCGTCCGCCCTGTTCTATGACACTGGACTGGGCAAGACCGGCATGGCGCTCGCCTGGGGCGACGAGGTCGTGCGACGCACTAACAAGCCGGTGCTGATGCTCGCTCCGTTGGCCGTCGCCGCTCAGCACGTCGCCGAGGCCGAGAAGTTCGGCATCAATGCCACGCAGAGCCGTACCGGCGCCGCGCCGGTCGATCCGCGCATCGTGGTGACAAACTACGAGCGCCTCGAGCTCATCAATCCCGACCTCTGGGGTGGTGTCATCCTCGACGAGAGCTCGATCCTCAAGAGCTTCACCGGCAAGACCACGCGGAAGCTGATCAACGCCTTCGCCCGCACCCCGTATCGGCTGGCGGCCACGGCAACCCCGGCACCCAACGATCACACCGAACTCGGCCAGCACTCGGCGTTCCTCGGCGTGATGGATTCGCCGGAAATGCTGTCCCGCTGGTTCATCGCCGACCAAACGAACATGGGCCGGTACCGGCTCAAGAAGCCAGCCGTGCGCCCGTTCTGGGATTGGGTCGCGAGCTGGGCCCGAGCGGTTAGCAAGCCGTCCGATCTGGGCTTCTCCGATGAAGGCTTCGAGATGCCGCCACTTGAGCTTCACCGTCACCTGGTGGCAGCAGATCGGCGGATCGATGCCGGCGAAGATCAGGACGGACAGCACCGCTTGTTTCGCATGCCGGATCTGTCGGCCACATCGGTGCACAAGGAGAAGCGCCTCACCACCGAACAGCGCGCCGCGAAGATCGCTGAGCTTGTCTCGGCCGAACCCGATGAGCCGTGGGTGATCTGGGTCGATACCGACTACGACGCCGATGCCATCACCGCAGTCCTGCCGGAGGCGGTCGAGGTCCGTGGGTCGATGCCCATCGAAAAGAAGGAGGAGCGGCTGCAAGCGTTTAGCGGCGGCCAAATCCGCGTCCTCCTGACCAAGTCCAGCATCGCCGGCTTCGGCCTCAATTGGCAGCACTGTGCGCGGCAGGCGTTCATGGGCCTCAGTTTCTCCTACGAAAGCTTCTATCAGGCCGTCCGTCGGTCCTGGCGGTTCCGGCAAACGCGGCCGGTGCACGTCCATGTCGTTTGCGCCGACACCGAGGATGCCATCTGGCACGTCATCAGCCGCAAGGCCGGTGACCACGACGCGATGAAAGAGGAGATGGCGGCCGCCATGGCGCGCGCCGCCCGCACCTCGAAAGTCCTTCAGACTTACTCACCCGATCAGGAGGCGCGGCTCCCCGCGTGGCTCGCATGAACGTCATTGACCAGGCGTCCGGCACCGACTGGACCATCTACAACGCAGACACCGTCGAGTTCACGGCCGGCATCCCGGACAATTCGATCGACCTGAGCGTCTACTCGCCGCCCTTCTCGTCGCTCTACATCTATTCGGAGAGCGAGCGCGACATGGGTAATGTCGCCAGCCACGAGGAGTTCTTCGACAGCTATCGCCACTTGGTGCGGGAGAAATTCCGCATCACTAGGCCCGGCCGCAATAGCTGCATCCACATCAAGGACCTCGTCTATTACTCGAACAGCAGCGAGAAGGGCGACCGCGGCCTCTACCACTTCACCGGCGAGTGCATTCGCGTGCACGTCCAGGAGGGCTGGACCTTCCATCGCCTGATCACCATCCCGCGCGATCCGGTGAAGGAGATGCAGAAGACCAAGGCCGATCGCCTGCTCTTCAAGCACTTCCGCACCGACGCGGCCCGGGTCGGCGGCGCCTTGCCCGAATACATCGCTGTGTTCCGGAAGTGGGCCGACGGAATGGAGGACACCGCCCCCGTGGTCCATGACCCCAGCGAGTTCCCTCTCGAGATTTGGCAGGAATGGGCAGAGGCTGTCTGGCCGAACACCCGCGAGACGGACGTGCTCAACGCCAGCGCAAAGAGCGACGAGGAGCGGCACCTGTGCCCTATGCCCCTCGACCTCATCATGCGGTGCATCCTCATGTGGTCCAACAAGGGCGACACCGTCTATTCGCCGTTCACCGGCATCGGCAGCGAGGGGTATCAGGCGGTCCGGTACAACCGGCGCTTCATCGGTACCGAGCTCAAGCCGGAGTATTTCCGGCAGGCGGTTCGCAATCTCAAGATTGCCGAAAAGTCTCGCGTCGTCGGTGACTTGCTGGACACCGTTCCGGAGGTCGCGGCGGAATGAGCTATGGTGTTTCTGACTTCCCCAATCTGCAGTCCTCGATTTGGGACACGATCCGCGTCCCCGTGCGCGGCCCGATCAAGCGCATCGCCAACCAGATGTGTGCCGATGAGGGGTTCGACCCTGACATGGTGCGCAATATCTACCTGAGCCGGAAACTGACGCCCAAGGGTTTGGTGGAACTGCGCTGCCGCATTGTCGCAACGCTCGTCGCAGCAGGATTTGCGCTGTTCGAAATCCAGTACCAGTTCTTCACGGGCTTCAAGACCACGACCTTGCAGGACTACCTCTACGATGGGCGCAAGCTCCTCAAGGAGGCCGAGGATGCCTGACATTGCTGAGATTGCACGCCGGTCGCACGAGACTGGATTTGAACAGGGATCGATCGTAGCCGCTAACGCGATCCTTTCCTATCTCGAAAAGTTCGGGCCACACACGGCCGCGATGCTCAAGGCAGCGTGGGAAGCGGGGCGGATCGCTGAGGCATCAGGCTTGTCGCTAGCCTCCGATGCGACGACGCAATCACTCCCTGCGGTCGAATTCGATCCCGGGCCACGCAAGATGACCCGCGAGGAAGCGCGCGGGAAGGGCTTCACCGGCAATACTTGCTCGCACTGCGGTTCGAGCGAAATGCAGGTCGCCGGGCACTGCGAAGTCTGTGCCTCCTGCGGCACCACGACGGGGTGCAGCTAATGCTTGAGCTTCGTCCCTATCAGCGCGCCTCTATCGATGCGCTCTATGACTATTGGCAGGGTGGCGGCGGCAATGGCCTGCTGGTGCTGCCTACCGGTGCAGGCAAGTCGCTCGTGCTCGCATCGCTTTGCAAGGAAGTGCTGGCCGACTATCCGCAATTCCGTATCGGCGTGGTTACTCATAGCCGCGAGCTGATCGTCCAGAATTTCGGGGAGATCATGAAAATCTGGCCGTCGGCACCGGCAGGCATCTATTCCGCCGGAGTTGGTCGCCGCGACGCCAGGGCTAAGGTACTGTTTTGCGGCGTCCAGTCGGTTCACGCCAAGGCCAATGTCGTCGGGCCATTCGATCTGCTCATCGTCGACGAGGCGCACCTGATCCCGCGCAATAGCGCCACCATGTACGGCCGCTTTATCCGCGATCTCCTGGAGCTGCAGCCCGATATGCGCATCGTCGGGCTGACCGCTACGCCATACCGGCTGGACAGCGGCCGGTTGGACGAGGGCGAGGGGGCGATGTTCGATGACGTGGTCTATGAGGCCAATGTCGTTGACCTGATAGAAGCTGGTTACCTATCGCCACTGGTCAGTCGAGCCGGTGCCAGCCAAATCGACACCAGCAAGGTCCACACAAGGGCGGGGGACTTCGTCCAGTCCGAGCTCGAGGCTGAGGCCATGAAGGTGGTGCGCGAAGCCGTTGGTGAGCTCGTTGCCCTCGGCGGAGACCGCCGTGCCTGGCTGGCGTTCTGTTCCGGCGTTACCCATGCCGAGGCCGTCGCCGCGGAAATCAGGGCACATGGCGTCGAGGCGCAATCCGTCGATGGCTCGATGGACAAGGCCACTCGTGACCGTCTGATTACTGATTTCCGGCAAGGGCGCATCCGCTGCCTGACTTCGGTCAATGTGCTCTCGATCGGCTTCAATGTGCCTCACGTCGACTTGGTCGCCCTGATGCGCCCAACGAAATCTACGGGGCTCTATGTCCAGCAGGTCGGTCGTGGATTCCGTACCGCGCCGGGCAAAGAGAATGCCCTGATCCTCGACTATGCCGGCGTGGTGCGTCGCCACGGCCCGGTTGACGCCGTTCAGGGCAGCGACAGCGGCGGACGCGGCGTAGGGGGCAAAGCCGGCGCTGATACCGTGCTGGCCAAGGAATGCCCGGAGTGCAAGACGCTCGCCGCTTTGAACGCCCGGCAGTGCAAAATCTGCGATCACGTCTGGCCGTTTGAAGAAAAGCCCAAGCACGAGGCGCGGGCCGATGCCGAGGTGCCGATCCTGACGACGGAAAAGGTGCCGCCGAAAATGTTGCCCGTGGTGGAGTGGGAATTCCGCCGTTACCAGAAATCGGGCAGCCCGGATTCGGTGCGCGTCACCTTCTTTGCTGGTGTCCAGAGTTTTCCGGAATGGCTGGCCTTCGAATGGGCGGGCAGGGGGCGCCAGCACGCTTGTGAGTGGTGGATGATGCACGGCGGCGCCACGCCGTTCCCCAAGACCACCGACGAGGCGCTTGAGCGGCAGGGCGAACTGACAATGCCCACCACGATCTCGGTCAGACCCAACGGGAAGTACTTCGACATCATCGGTCGGGCCTTCCCCAAGGCAGAGGCAGCGGAATGATGGCCAAGCGTGACAACTACACGCCAGAGCAGTGGGAGCGCGAGCGCCTCGCCAACCGACAGCGCATGGCCCGCCGACGCGCTGCAATGTCTCGGGAGGAACGATCTGCCGAGGCCGCCAGTCGCAAGCAGCGGGAGGCCGAAAAGGCCATTGCTGATCCGGTATGGGCGGACCTGCGCCGATCTCGCGCGAGTGCTACCACCCGCCGATACTACGAGAGCCGGCGCGGGGACCCGGTGTTTTGGCAGAAGAGGCAAGAATATCTGCGTCGCTGGCGTCAGGAGCGTCGCGACGACGAGGCCTTCGAAGCCTTCATCGCCAGGATTGAAGCAGGTGACGCTGTCACCTGCAACGGCTCGCAAATTCAATCGGAGGATGGTGTCCATGACGTTTGACCGCCATTCCGATCGCGTTTGTGCCTGCTGTGCTCGGCCCGCCATCGGCATCGGTGTCGCCCCGTCAAATGCCAAGTCGCTCAGCCAGGTGCTCTGGCTTTGCGAGGACCCCGAATGCATCGCCATAGGACAACGCACCATGGGCATGAAACAGCTGGAATTCAGCCGCCTCGATACCTTGGCCGCCCAGGAAGCCGGGGCCGAGCTTGAGCAATATTGCCAGAGCATCGGCAAGTCGGACCTGCGTGAGCTCACTCAGGCTGAATGGGACGCCGCGCTGCGGACCACTATCGGCGCATATCGCGACGCCTTGCAGAACAAGCTCAGGAATGAAGCACCGTTCTGATGACCGACACGACAACCACGATAAATCGGCAGGTCGCCCTCGATCTGGCTGCGGCTGGCTTCTCGGTTTTCCCCTGCCATCCGGGGGGCGCCGACGTGAAGAAGCCGATGCCCGGCGTCTATTGGCGCAGCGCGTCGACCAGCGATCGGATCAAGGTCGAGGGGTGGTGGAAGCGCTGGCCGGACGCTGCCGTGGGTCTCGATTTAGCCAAGTCGGGGTTGATCGTCATCGATGCCGACCGGCATGGCGCTGACGATGGCGTCGAGGCCGTCGCGCATCTGATGCATGAGAACGGTTTCGACCCGAACCCGGTGCCCACCGTCGCCACGCCAAATCAAGGCACGCATTTTATCTTCAGGCAGCCCAAGGGCATGTCGCTGGGCAACGGACGCGGCTCTTTGCCTGCCGGCATCGATGTACGCGGGGCAGGCGGTTATGTCATCGCGCCGGGGTCGCACCTGGCCGACGGCCGCCTGTATGAGCTGTTTGGCACGCTGGCCGAGGCGCCAGTGCTGCCCGATTGGTTGGTCCAGGTCATCACCGGGCCTAGGTCCCTGCCAGTCGAACGGCGCGCCGTCACGCCCTCGGCAAGGCCAAGTGACGAACGCATTGCTGCCTATCTCGACAAGGCCTTGGAGCAGGAACTTGATGCGGTGCGTTATGCGCCGCGTGGCCAGCGGAACCACCAGCTCAACACCTCGTCCTTCAGCCTGGGCCAGATGGTTGCGGCCGGATGGATCGGTGAGCAGGAGGTTACCGATCTGCTGACCAACGCCGCGGCCGAGCTCGCGGCCGACGATGGCCCGGCATCGGTCGCCAAGACGATACGCTCCGGCCTTCGCTCCGGTATGCGCCAGCCGCGAGAGCTGCCGGATAGCGGCTATGAGGTGACGCCCGTCGACTACGAGGCCAGCGAGCGCCTCCGAGCTAGTTTCGAGGCGAAGGGCAGAGCACAGATTGTGCCGCCCGGCTTCGATCCAGAGACTGGCGAGGAATTGGGGGTCGTTATTACCGACCCCCTCACCGCCCCCACCCATTCCCATGCACTCGACTTACCGGACAGCGACCTGCACCCGCCCGGCCTGGTCGGCGAGGTGGCGGACTGGATCTGCAACTGGACCGCCGAGCCGATCCGCATTCATGCCGTCGGCGCCGCGCTCGTTATCGTCGGCACACTGCTGGGCCGCAAGGTCTATAGCAGGACTCGACCGACCAGTACCGCGCTCTATATCGGCGCAATCGCTCCTTCCGGCATGGGCAAGCAGCACCCACAGGACGCCATCCGCCTTGCCCTGACCGAGGTGACGGGCGGCGCGCAGCAATATTCCGGCTGGGCGGTCTCGCTGCCCAAGATGGTGGTGGACCTACAGACGAACGCCGCCAAGGTGATGATCGCCGACGAGTTTGCCGACAAGCTCATTGGCATCCGGTCCAAGAACGCATCGACCAGTCAGATGGCGATCAGCGAGGGCCTGCGCAGTCTCTGGGGCACCAACACCGGAACCTACTCGCCCGACGTGTCCCTCAGCCGCGGCGACGGCAATATCATGCGGCCGTGTCTCTCGTTCTATGGCGCCTCGACGATCAAGGACTTTGCCCGCTCCTTGGTGAGCAAGGACATCACCAATGGCCTGTTCAACCGCTTCCTGATCCTGCCGCGCTTCGGCGATATTCAGGCGGGCCCGGAGCGGGAAGGGGTGATGACCCTGCCGCCGGCGCTTAAGGATCGGCTGTGCTGGCTCGCCCAATGCCTGCCGCAGATGCAGTTGACCTTGGCGGCCCGAGGCGACGGGTACCCCCAGCCGATCCTTGTGCCGATGTCGGCAGAGGCGGAAGCCATCAACGAGGCGAACAAGGCGTTCCAGGCCGACCAGATGCGCCAGAGCGAGCAGGACGACGCCCTGATGCTATGGGGCCGGTTTGCTGAGCAGGTGAAACGGGTGTCAATGATCGTCGCCTGCGGACGCTACCCGGAGGACGTGTCGCGCGCCCAGATCGAGGCCGAGGACATGGCCTGGGCCACGACGCTCGTGCGCTACTCCATCGATCAGTTCATCGGCATCGTGCGGCGCGACATGGTGGAGTCTTGGGTTCAGGCTCAGCACAAGCTGGTGCTGGGGATCGTGCGGGCGGCCGGGGAAATCTCGAAGTCCGAGCTGATCAACCGCGTCGACGGTCGCATCCAGCGGAAGCCTCGTGACGAGATTATCTGCTCGTTAGTAGAAGGGGGTAACGTCGAGGCCATTCGGATTGATCCTGGTCCACGAGGGGGGAGGCCGAAAGAGGTCTACCGCTGGATCAGGGACTGATCCGCTATTCCAGATCTAGGTCTTTGATACGTGGAGCTTGTGGATGGCCATTGGTCTTCATTTTGGCCGGTTTGCCGAAACCGAACCAAGTTCTACGCCGCAGGGACCTGTTGACATCCCAAATTTCAGCTAACTGCTGGAATTCAGTGTAGGCCTTGGGCTCGCCCTTCCGATATGCGGCGACCAGTGGACGCAGAGTAATCCAATCATCAATGGTTGACCCCCGCATCCATGTGAAAAGGTAAGCCTCGTCCAGAATGTGGTTTTTGATGCCCAATGCCATATTCTCATATTCATTCATAATGGCGTTTAGGCTTACGGCGTCTCTTACAACTTCAGGCTCTGCATTGTTTGGAATTTTGCGAAACTGCTCAATGCGAACACTACCTGCATCGATGCCATTTCGAATTACGCGGAAAGCCCTTTTAGCTTCGATGAAGTCCTTATCCCAGATACCACTACGAATGGTTTTGAACGTCTCTTGCATCCGCGTCATTTGACGCTGACTTAGTACGCCAATAGTTGCCGCAGTGGCCGCCACCAAAACGGAGAGAAGAAGTACTGCTGGGGAGTTCCCCATGAGGTACGTCCATATTCCTTCTAACACTTCCCAAAGGGACGTAATCGGCGTCAGTGCTGAAGCAGGAATGGAAAACGAAAAGCCCGACTCTGCAGCCGGGCTCTGGGTATCGGTAGTCTGTCCCAAGACACTTGAGGCAGGCAAGAAAACGACAATTGCACCCTTAAGGGCGACCGATTTCCATCGACATTGGAGTGCTCCTAGCTGGCTCAAGGAAGTCTAGTTCCAAAACGTTTGTAGACAGTTAAGGATTTCCTAGGCGGTGTTACCTCATCTGTCACCTAGATTGGTAGGGGGATTCAACGGGGTCGTCAATCCTGCCCCAACAACACTGGAACACCCATCACATACGGTAGTACCTTGGCGGTTTCAAGACGCATCACCGATTAGGTTATTCCGGGGCTCTTGTCGTGACTAACCGGTTTTTCAGGGTTTCGGTCACCTAAGAGAACCCTGTTATTCAGGGTTGTTCCCGAGTTTCTCAGGTATCAAAAACCTGAAAAACCTCCGCCATTTTATATATTAAAATCAATATGTTATGTAGTCTCATATAGTTTTTCAGGTTTTTCAGGTAAGGATGATCTCATTTCCCGTATTTGGTTTGTTCTGTGATAAGCGAACCCTGAAAAACCTGAAAAACTGATTTCCGGTTAATCCTCGCGCCCACACCTTGCCCCTTCTCCCCGCAATCGGCACATTGACCCAGCCCTGACCGAAACCCGTCCGGCTCCATTGCCCTGGAGCCGCACTTGTCAAAACCTGTTCTCCGTAGCCACAGCCGCTGGTTCGTCGTCCGCACCAATCCCAATTGCGAGGATCGGGCCGCCAGGTCGTTGAGTCGTGCCGGATATGGCGCCTATGTCCCGACATGGAAGCGGGAGGTCCAGCATAGGCGCTCCAAGAAGTGGGTCGAGTATAGCCGGCCGCTGATGACAGGATACCTGTTCGTTGAAATGCCCTATGGGACGCCCGACTGGTTCACGCTGCGGGCCTGCAACGGCGTGAAGGGTGTCTTGGGCGTAACCGATGCCCGGGGCGACACCAAGCCGTTTCCCGTGCCATCCCGGCTAGTCGAGCGCGTAATGTCTGCGCAGCTGAACATGATGTTCGATGATACCCGCGAGGCGAAGGCCAGGAGGGGAGAGCAGGCAGTTTCGCTCTACATGGCAGGCACAAAAGTCATGGTGACCAAGGGGCCGTTCGCGACCTTTCCGGCAACGGTGGACGAGGTTCGCCAGAACGGCGTGGTGGCGTCGCTGATCGAGATATTCGGGCGCATGACGCTGGTGGAACTGGCGCCGGATCAGATCGAATTGGCGGCGGCATGATGGCGCTGGAAACAGAGGCGCAATTGCGCGATCGCATCGAGTATCTTGAGGCCGAAATCGCTAACCTGCGCGACGAGTTGGGTTTTGCCCGCTCCGCCGAGCAAGTCACCGCGGTTAGGCGCTGCTTTCGGATATCTCCGATGCAGGCGAAGCTCCTAGTCGCCCTGATGGATGGCCGGCAGCGGTCCTATGATGCACTTCGTCAGGCGCTTTGGGACAGCGTTGACGATTGCCCGGAAACCAATTCCCTGCAAGTCCAGATCGCCCATCTTCGCAAAGCGCTGGCCCATTTCGATATCGGGTTCTCGACCATCTGGGGCTATGGACTGCAGATGAACGCGGAAGACTGCGCCAAGGCATCGGCCATTCTCGAAAAACATGGAGGCCCTTGATCTTTGTCCCCGCATTTCCACAATAGCAGATGTGCTGACTGGCGGGGTCCATGCGATCTCCGGCCGGGCACGGGGTAGGGCAGACGCCCTGCGACCCCGTGTTTTTTTGCTCGTCCATAATTCCAATCGACTCATGCTATCGGGCAATCATCATGCCCACTGAATACGTTCCATCCGGCCCGCCCCTCATCCGCGATAATCGACCAGTCGAGCCGATGGCGCCGATCTATACCTGCGAAGGCTGTGGCTTTGTTGGCGCACCCTTCGGCATCCACCAAGGTGACCACGTGCTGTCGTATTGCGGGTATCGGGACGGCCAGCCGACCTGCGTAGGGAAGGGGCGGAAGCCATTTTAGGGGACTTCGTCAGGCTGACCAAAAATCGTCGAGCCTTAAGGCTTTTGCCTGCATTTGTCGGTTTATCCATGCCTGAAGGTCCAAGTAGACTGCTGCTAACATGAGGCGTAGCCGGTTCATTGGGTCATTAAGTTCTTCCGGGGCAACCGAGTCGGCCATCCCTTGGAAAGTTTCCTTCTCACTGGACGACATCGTCTTGTAAAAATTCTTGATGTCATCCTCGGAGAGTGCAGCCCCAATTCGGTGTGCGAACTTGTTCCGAATGTTCGCGAGCGCGCTGACGCCAGGGCCAAACTCTTTAGCCAGGCCCATCGCGCGTGCGAGAGCTAGTTTGTCCTTGAAGTCCATTCGGGGCAACTCGCCAGGCATCGGGACAACGTCCTCAATAAACCTGTTCAATTCTGCTTCGACGCGGATGGCGGCGCGGATCACAACACCCAATGCATCCTCGCTAAACAATTCTGTAATGAAGTCCTCTCCAGCATCGGACATTAGTGACCTAACCTCCCCAATAAGCTCTTGGGAGCTTGGCTCAGGTGAAATCGTCCGGCAAGGCGGCCTAGCTTACGAGGCGTCCTCCCATGCGACCGGTTCCGCCTCCTGATATCCTTGAGGACCCGTTGCCGCGCTTCACTCCCGCACCGGCAATCATCGACTGGGCCAGGGCATCATTCATCGATGACGATGCCGAACTTCTGAACGAAGACCATCAGCACTTGCGCTTTGCCCTGATCGGCGCGCTGTGGACCAATGTTGCGAACGGTCGCAACGGTCGGCGCGTTCTTGGCCAATGCGAAATGGGATTGCCGCCTGCCGGCAAGTGGCAGCGCGCCAGGGTAGAGGCTCAGATGCTAAGCTGGTTCGGCGTCGTGCCGACATTCCTGCTGACCTTCGATGCAGCCTATTGCCTTGAGTGCAGTGATGCCGAGTTCATGGCTTTGGTTGAGCACGAGCTCTACCACTGCGGCCAGGCCATCGACGAATGGGGACAGCCTCGTTTCAACAAGCGCACCGGCGAGCCAGTTTGGGCGCTGCGCGGCCATGACGTCGAGGAGTTCGTTGGCGTCGTGCGCCGCTATGGCGCCGAGGCTACCGGCGTGTCCGACATGATCGAGGCTGCGAACGCCGGCGCCGAGATCGCACCAGTCAAGATCGCCCAATGCTGTGGGACATGCATGCTGCGGGCGGCTTAGTAGACACACATCTGGTAGCCGCTGGACTGCCCAGCGTCACTGGCCTTAAGCCAATAGAACACCCGATACTCTCCAAGCGTCTCCATTTGGCAAAGCGCTACGACTTGCCCGGGTCCGTCCGGTGGCTGCTCAGCGCAAGATGCGCGCCAAGTTACCAGTTGCTCTTCTGTGCCGGGGATAACATCGGGAAATCCAGCATAGGCAACTTGAAGCTGCTTCGCCAAAGATCTGCACTCGCTGCCTTGGGCCTGCGCCGTGCTGGTCAATACCGTTGTCAGCACGATCAGCGTCAGCAGCCGTATCATAGTCATGTTTTAATGCCCTCCACTTTAGCGAGCCTGCCATTGCCATGCCAAAAAGCAAGCTTCGCGATGAGGTAAAGACCTTCATCGTTCAGTCGCTCGCGTGCTTCGATACGCCGGCAGTGGTCGCGGAGGCGGTGAAGAGGGAATTCGGCGAGACAATCACCCGCCAGACGGTCGAATGTTACGACCCGAACAAGCGGGCAGGGCGCGCGCTCTCCGCGAAGTGGCGCCTGTTGTTCGATGAGACCCGCAAGGCGTTCCTCGATGACACCAGCAAGATCGGCATCAGCCATCGCAGCGTCCGGCTCCGGGCGCTTGATCGGATGGCCGGTCGCGCCGAGGAGCGCGGCAACATGGTCCTGGCCAAGGACCTGCTGAAACAGGCGGCAGAGGAAATGGGCAATGCCTTTACCAATCGCCGCGAACTCACCGGGAAGGACGGGAAGGATTTGCCGGCGCCAGTCGCGCCGGTGACGATCTTCCAGTTACCCGACAATGGGAGAGATTGAGCCGGGGCAGGGCGCCCAGACCATTATTCGCCCCCAGTCGGGCCCGCAATCGCAATTCCTTGCCTCACCGGCGGATATCGCGATCTATGGCGGCTCGGCTGGGGGAGGCAAGACGTGGGCGCTGCTCATGGAGCCGCTGCGCCACGCTGCCAATCCGCAGTTCGGTGCCGTCTTCTTCCGGCGCAACCTGGTGCAGGTCAGGAACGAGGGTGGCCTTTGGGACGAGAGCGAAAAGCTCTATCCGCACCTCAATGCCTCGCCGCGCAGCGCGCCTGATCTGAGCTGGACCTTTCCAGCCGGCGCCACTGTGTCGTTCGGCCATCTCGAGCACGAAAAGACGGTGCTCAACTGGCAGGGCGCGCAGATCCCGCTCATCTGCTTCGATGAGCTGACGCACTTCACGGCCAAGCAGTTCTGGTATCTGCTCAGCCGCAATCGCTCGATGTGTGGCGTTCGGCCATATGTCAGGGCAACCTGTAATCCGGATGCAGATAGCTGGGTCGCCGAATTCATCTCCTGGTGGATCGATCCGGACACGGGCCTGCCGATCCCCGAGCGCGCCGGCGTGCTTCGCTGGTTCGTTCGCATCGGCGACACGATCATTTGGGCGGACAGCCCAGCCGAACTGGCTGGCTATACGGCGCCCGACGAAAACGGCGATGAAAAGCCGATCCCGCCGAAGTCAGTGACCTTCATTCCGGCCAAGCTCAGCGACAACAAGGCGCTGATGGCGGCCGATCCTGGCTATCTCGCTAACCTGATGGCCTTGCCCACGGTTGAGCGGGAGCGCTTGCTCGGTGGCAACTGGAAGATCAGGCCGGCTGCCGGGCTACTGTTTCAGCGAGGCTGGTGTCAGGTTGTCGACGCGGTTCCGGCAGGCGTCCGTTGGATGCGGGGCTGGGACCTGGCGGCGACGCCGAAGGTTGAGGGCAACGACCCGGACGGCACGGCGGGCACGAAAATAGGCAGGCTGCCGGACGGTCGATACATCGTCGGCCACCACGTGAAGGATTACCTTTCGCCCAATGGCGTTGAGACCCTGATCAGGAACACGGCGGAACAGGACGGCGATGAGACGGAAATCTCGTTGCCGCAGGACCCTGGACAGGCCGGCAAGTCGCAGGTTGCCAATCTGATCAAGCTATTGGCCGGCTTTACGGCACGCGCGACGCCGGAGAGCGGCGACAAGGTAACGCGGTTCTCGCCGTTTTCCGCGCAGGCTGAGGCTGGCAACGTCCTCGTGCTTCGCGGACCGTGGAATGATGGCTGGTTCACGGCGTTGGAGGGGTTTCCTGATGCGACCCACGACGATGACGCAGACAGTACTAGCCGCGCGTTCAATGCCCTGATCGAACCGAAAGCCGGACCTGCAGTCGTGGTTGAGACAGGATTCTACTGATGGCATTCGATCCAACCGCGACCCACCCCAGCTATGACGCCTTTGCGCCGTCCTGGCGCCTTATGCGCGACTGCATGGCGGGAGAAGACGAGGTGAAGGCCAAGGGCGAGGCCTATCTGCCCATGAAGTCGGGCACGCGGGCTATTTCCGATGTCGCGCTGCGCCAGGCTGCCTACGACGCCTACAAGCTGCGTGCCGAGTTCCCCGAGTTGGTAGCGCCGACCGTTCGCGGTGCCGTGGGCACAATGCTGGATCAGGCGCCGGTCATCGAACTGCCGACGAGCATGGAGGGCCTGCGCGAGCGGGCCACGCGCGACGGGCTGGCCCTCGAAGCCTTGCACCGCCGCATTGCCACTGAACTGATGGTGATGGGCCGCTATGGCGTTCTGCCAGGGATTTCGGCCAATGGCTCGCCATACTTGGCCGGCTATGTGGCCGAGGCCATCACCAACTGGGACACAGACGACGAACAGCGCCCGGACTGGCTGATACTTAATGAGAGCCGCCTCGAGTTGGATCGGGCGACTGGGAAGTGGAAAAGGCGGGAGCAATACCGCGAATGCTTTGTCGAAAATGGCCGATATGGCGCCCGTGAGTGGGTGAAATCGTCCAGCGGATGGAGCGCGACTGAGGCTGTCGAAGCGGCGACCCGCAAGCGCGAGGCGCTCAACGAACTGCCGTTCGTCTTCATCGATACCAACGACCTGACGCCCGATCCGGACGATGTGCCGCTATACGGGCTCGGCAAGCTGGCGGTGCGGGTCTACCGGCTTGATGCTGACTATACCTTCGCCCTGCACATGACGAGCGAGCCGACGCCCTGGGCCAACGGCTTTGCCGATCCTGCCGAAGCCGTGAAGAATGGGCAGGCGCCGACCACGCTTGGATCGTCGAAGCTCTGGCTGCTGCCCGAGGGCGCGACGGCGGGCTATCTGGAATTCACAGGTCCCGGCCTCGATGCCCAGCAAAGGGCTATCCAGAACAGCCTAGACCGCGCCATCATCTTCGGCGCCAACCTGTTGGCCGACACGGGCAAGACCGCGGAGTCGGGTGAAGCGATCAAGCTTCGCCTGGGCAACCAGACCAGCACGCTCAAGACCATTGCCATGACCTCAGCGGCGGGGTTGGAGCGGGCCTTGCGCAATCTGGCGACGTGGGTGGGGGAAGACCCCGAAAAGGTCGTGGTGACGCCCAATCTCGACTTCTTCGACCACACGCTCTCGCCACAGGAAATCCTTGCGATCGTGTCGGGCTGGCAGTCCGGCGCCTTCTCGAAGCAGACCATGTTCGATCGTTTCAAGAAGGGCGAATTGGTTCCGGCCGAGCGCACCTTTGAGGAGGAGCAGGAGCTGATTGCCGCCGAAGGTGGCGGGCTGGGCGATCCGGACCTGACGGACGAAGATGGCAACGGTCAATGAGGCGATCCGGGATCTGGAGATCAGGCACCAGGTCAACGTACAGCGCCTATCGTCGGCCACGCTCAGAAAGCTCATCCCACTGCTGGATAAGGCGGATGGGGAGATCGTCGCCAAGCTACTCTCTCGCGGCGCGACGTTGGAAGGGTCGTTCACTTCGGTCAGGCTGCAAAAGCTGCTCGACGCGATCCGCGACATCAACCATGCCGCTCATGTGGCGGCTGGCAAAGTACTGACCAGGGAACTGCTGGCCATCGCCGGCTATGAGGCCGGATTTCAGCAGCGGCTGATCGGATCGGCGCTTCCCATTGCATGGGACTTCGTATCGCCGTCTGCGGAGATGCTGAAGGCTGCGGTCACCGCGCGGCCGTTCCAGGGGCGCTTACTCAAGGAATGGGTCTCCGAACTCGACCAGGCCAAGGGCCGCCGTCTTCGTGATGCTATCCGACTCGGGGTCATCCAGGGCGAAACAGTCGACCAGATCGTCCGCCGGGTGCGGGGCACCAAGGCGCTGAACTATGCCGACGGCGTGATGAGTATCGGTCGGCGAGGCGCAGAGGCCATGGTGCGGACTGCGGTGGCCCATACGACCACGGCGGCCCGCGATGAACTCTATGCCGCCAATGCTGACCTGATCGCGGCGGAGCAGTGGGTGTCCACGCTCGATACGCGGACCTGTCCGCACTGCATGGGGCTGGACGGGCAGAAGCTTGCGGTGGGAAAGGGAACGAGGACGCCGGCGCATATAGCCTGCAGGTGTATCCGCGTTCCCATCACCCGGTCATGGCGTGAGCTGGGCTTCGATATCGACGACCTTCCGGCCGGCACCCGCGCCAGCATGAATGGGCAGGTCAGCGCTACGGAGACCTATGACAGCTGGCTCCGGAAGCAGCCCGCCGCCGTTCAGGACGAGGCCTTGGGGCCATCGAGGGGCGCGCTGTTCCGCTCGGGCGGTCTGTCGGTGGACCGGTTCACCAACCGAGCCGGTGATGAACTCAGCCTGGAACAGCTTAAGGCGAAGGAAGACGCGGCCTTTGGCCGGGCAGGGCTGAACAACCCCATCAAGTCGCCACCGGGCGCGCCGCGGGATGCCATTGCGGCATTCCTCGATGATGTTGAAGCCCAGCGCGATCTCCTGCGGGCGGAGATGCCCGACTACGATCACCATCGGCGCGTCGTCGAGAGTGTGATAGCGGCGAACCGCTGGAAGGCCCAGACGGAGCCGGTCATGGGTGTCAGGCACTACACCGGTGCCGCCTATGAAGGCTGGAACCGGCGCCTGCGCGAAGGGCAGGGCACGCTGACCGACAGGAAAATGACCGCACTGACGGCCAAAGGGGTCGACCAGATGCCGCCTCACAAGGGCGAAATCTGGCGGGCTCCGATGCGCAATGCGCAAGGCGGTGATCGCCTCTGGAATGAGGCCGTGATCGGCCAGCCCCTGGGTCTGAAGGAGCAATTCCAGTCCTTCACCGCCAGCCGCGAAGTGGCAGTGAGCTGGTCGTCGTCGTCAAACCTTGTGGTCTATGCGAAATCGACGCCACGCGGCGCCATCATCGACAAGGTGAGCCAGCATCCTTCGGAGAGGGAGGTTTTGCTGCCGCCTGGACTGCGGTATAAGGTGATCGAGAAGCGTGTCGAAGACGGCATTCGCGTCATCGTCGTGGAGATTGAAAATGGGAACTGACCACCGTCAGGACTATTCGATCCTGCGTCTCTATCTGGTAGGGGCGCGGATGCATGACGACTATTCGCGTGATGATGCTGTCGAGGACTTCGTGCGGATGCACCCGGATGCTGATCCGGCTGAGGTGCGCGCCGAACTCGACCGGGAGATGGCCAAGGAACTGGCCGCGTCGTGAAAGACGATTTCCGCGACCGCTCCCATCTGACCACTATTGATGGTGACCGCCCAGCAGGAATGCCGCGGGCAGGGCGACGTACCGCCCTCGACCAGGATGAGCAGGTGACTTGCCCTCAATGCCTTGCCGATACCGGTGTTGAAACCAGCGCCGTGGTTGAGGTGACCGTGGCGCCTCGGCGCTCGCCGACAGGTAGGAAGGTTGGCGGGACCAAGCAATGGGTTTGTGCTCACTGCTTGGCGCGTGGGAAGGTTACACAGCTAATCAACTAGCGCTTTGACTTTGGAACGTCCCAATCACCGTCGAATAGCGGGCGAAATCTTTGAATTGTTCGAATGTCGGTTGGTCTGCTGACGACGACGGTTAGGGGGTCCTTGTTAGTGCAATCGAGATCCACCAGAATTTGCGGCGCCTTCCGCTGATCGAGCTTAATGATCGCCTCAAGGCGGCCAAAATAGAGCGTCACGATGTTGATGTTTTCCATCACGGCTCTTGTCGGGCTTGAGGTGATGTCCGCTATGTCGTCACCAACCACGATCTGCGGACGGACGAGAGCAATTTGGGTTTGGAATGGTGCCCCTTCGAATAAGTGCCCTCGAATTAGGTCCGCATATTTTTCCCCCAGAAAGCTCCCTTCCTTCCGAAGGATTTGGTTGCGATCGAACCGCCAAGCCACCGACAAAAGGAACCTGGTTAGCAAATCAGGCTGGGGATTGGCTACTTTCGCGGCCTCGCTGATGCCTGACTTATTTTGCAAGTTGGAAACAGCCCGGACGATCGATACGCCGTAGGTGTCGAGCTGATTTAACTGCCGTTCGTGAGTGGCGCAAAGCAGGCCCCTCGCACTAAACCCACTCTGCGTGATGCCAACCCGGCGCTCATCAACTGTGATGACGTTCAGGTTCTTTGCCCCCGCGCGCAAATCAAGCGCGAGCGCCTTGGGCACAATGTGGTTGTGCGTAGCGGAGATTTCCCCGCACACAGCGCATGCGTTCAATTTGATCCCCCCCAAAAAGCCCCGCTCCGTTGGCGGGGTTTTTCATGCCCGCGAGCCGGGCGCAACCCAAGGAGATGCCCGATGGGCCTCAAATCCATCTACACCTCGCTGGATGATATCCCCGAGGAGCACAAGTCCTTCTACAAGGAAGACGGCGACAAGTTCGTCCTCGATATCGAGGGCATCGATGATCACCCCAAGGTACGGGGCGTCATCACCGCCAATCGCGAGAACGTCAAGAAGCGCGACGAATATAAGGGCAAGGTGGCCGAGCTCGAGCAGAAGCTGGCCGAAATCCCCGAAGGTTTCGATGCCGAGGAATATTTGGCTCTCAAGGCGAAAGCCGGCGATCTCGACGACCAAGGCCGCAAGAAGGCCGAAGATGAGCACCTTCAGTCGCAGCGGCAGCTTTATGAGCAGCGCATTGCCAACCTGACCAAGAAGCACGAAACCGACCTGGCCACGCTTACCGAGCAGCTCGCCGAGCGCGATGGCTATATCGACAAAACCACCAAGCTCGATGTTCTGCGCAAGTCCTTGCGTGACGTCGGCATCGACCCTGATTTCGAGGACGTTGTCGTCGACCACCTTTCCCCGTCCATCAAAGTCACGCGCGCCGACGACGGCAATCGGAAAGCCTTCGTGGAAACCGACCTCGGCGAAGTGGATGTCGCGTCCTTCGTGAAGGACTGGACCGCGTCGAAGGGGCAGAAATTCCTCGGCAAGGCGACCGGTCCCAGCCCTGAAGGCAACAAAGGGGGTGGCCGTGGCAATAGGCTTCCCGCCGGTGATTTCGGCGGCGACAAGAGCGATCGCACCAAGGCGATTGCCGCGAAGTTCCCCGAACTGGCTCAGCAATAGCCAGGTTCTCCTTCGGCTGCCCTCGATGGGGTGCGGCCCCGGCGCGACGCGCCACTCAGCCGGACTGACGGCACCCCAACTCCCCAATCCCGAACATTGAGGTTCAGCTATGTCCCTGTCTCAGATGCAGGTCTTCAACAAGTACATCATGCCAGCGACGATCGAGACGCTGGCGCAGTTGGTCGAGAAGTTCAACGGTGCCTCGGGCGGCGCGATCCGCCTGACCACCGAGGGCTTCGAGGGCGACTTCCTTCAGGAATCGTTCTATGCCGCCATCCACTCGGCCAGGCGCCGCGTCGATCGCTATGCGACCAATGCCGCGGCTACGCCCACCGACCTGACCCAGCTCAAGCACTCTTCGGTCAAGGTGGCCGGCGGCTTCGGCCCCGTCCGCTTCGAGCCGTCGCAGATGACCTGGCTCAACAAGCCGACCGCCGAAGGTATCGAGGTGGCCTCCCGCAACTTCGCCGAGGCACTGCTGCAGGACCAGCTCAACACCTCCATCGCAGCTCTTGTGGCCGCCATCGGCAACCAGGGCTCCGCAACCACAGTGGACGTGTCCGCCACCAAGAAGGTGGACTATGTGGCGGTCAATGACAGCCATGCACTGTTCGGCGACCACTCGCCACTGCTGGTTGCGCAGATCATGGATGGCGTGTCCTACCATGGTTTTATCGGCCAGAACCTGACCAATGGCGAGACGCTATTCCAGGCCGGCAATGTCCGCGTGGTGGATATTCTCGGCCGTGCGGTTGTCGTGACGGACGCGCCGGCGCTCTACAGCGCCGGTGAAGTTGGCCCTCCGGAGGTGCCGGCCAAGCGCCGTGTGCTCTCACTGTCCTCCAATGCCGCCGTGGTGCACGACAGCCGCGACATCATCTCGAACATCGAGACGAGCAACGGCAAGGAGCGCATCGAGACCACGCTGCAGATCGACTACACCTTCGGTCTCGGCCTCAAGGGCTACACCTGGGACGAGGCCAATGGCGGCAAGTCTCCGACCGACGCCGAGCTGAGCACCGGCTCGAACTGGGACAAGTCCGCCACCTCGATCAAACACACGGCCGGCGTCATGGCCATCGGCCAGGCCTGATCACTGGCTTTGGCAGTGGAGGCGGGTTCGCTCGCCTCCATCACCAAGGCCAGAATGGAGATCATCATGCCGAAGATCGTCTTGGATAAAGTCGCATATGTCCGTCACCCCGTATTGCCCGAGCTGAAGCGCAAGCTGAACAGTGAGGGATTTCAGATCATTGATGCTGCCTTCGCCCCGGAAGGCACCGAGATCGTCAATGGCTCCGGTACTCCTTCCGACGACGTTCAGGATGTCGCGCAGCTCAAGGTGGCGAAGGGCGCGGGCGGCAAATGGTTCGTCAAGCATGGCCGCAAGAACGTCAAGGGTCCGTTCGAAACCGAAGCAGAGGCCGAGGCCGCCATGGTCACGCCCGATGGCATTCCGACGCCCATTCCCGAAGCGTGGGAAGCCATGACTGACGAGGAACTGGTGAAGCTGGCCGGGGAACTGGCCGGCGAGCCGGTGATCGAATTGAACGGCCAGACTCCGGCCGATCGCGCCAAGTCCATCATTCAGGCGACGGTTGCCGATCGGGCAAGCCGGGCCAACGGCCAATGACAACGATTGCCTACAAGGCGGGCATCATGGCTGCGGACACACGCGCATATGGCGGTTTCAACACGCCACTTGGACAAAAGCGCAAAATCCGTCGCCTGCCGGACGGCACGCTGATCGGCTGTTCGTCCAATCAGGTCGGTCTCGGTGAGGCTGTCATGGACTGGTATGAGGCCGGCGCCGATCCAGAGAAAGGTCCGAAGGCAGACGAAACCAAGTTCACCCTGCTGGTTGTCAAACCGAATGGGGAAGCGTTCTACGGCTATGACAGCTTCTATCTCTCCGGCCCGATCAGGGCTGATTGCTTCGCTGTGGGCAGTGGGGAAGGGCTGGCCCACGGCGCCATGCGTGCCGGGGCATCCGCGGAGCGCGCCGTCGAAATCGCGTGCGACGCCGACATTTGGTCGGGCCTTCCGGTTCTTACCGTCTCGCACGAGGGTTGATCATGCTGTCCTACACCGAAGCTGCCGTCACCGTTGCAGAGGCCGACGCATATGCCGCCCTCCGGGCGTGGTCGGACTGGACCGGTACGGACCAGGTCAAGACCGCGGCGCTGCGTCGGGGACAGGACTATATCGCCGGAATCGGAAATGGCCGATGGTCGACTGGTTGGGACAACGATGCGGCGCCGGAACCGGTGAAGTTCGCCATCATCGAAGCTGCCCGTCGCGAAATGGTCGCCCCCGGTTCCTTGGCCCCCGACTATGTCGCTTCACGCGTGGTCTCTCGTGAGAAGAAGAAGGTCGGGCCTCTTGAGAAGGAGCTGGAATACGCGCAGGCGTCCAGCGCGGCCGCCGTGCGACCGAACATTGCGATAATCGACCAACTCCTCGCCGGCCTTCTCACCGCCGCAGGCGGGGCTTCTGTGGACCTTCTGCGGGTGTAACTATGAAGCCCGTAGATCAGACCCAATTCGCCGGTCAGGGCGCTGGCGGCGATTGCGTGCGAGCTTCGCTCGCTTCGATTCTGGAGCTTTCGATTGCCGAAGTGCCTCACTTCCTTGAGATCGCTGCCCAGCCCTCTCACTGGGAAATCGAGTTTGTCGAATGGCTCGAAGCGCTGGGCATCGGCGTTTGGCGCGAGGAAGGCCACTATGTGTTCGATGGCTTCTATCTAGCTTCCGGACCGGCAGAGCGCGGTGTGAGCCACATGGTGGTGTATCGGAACGGCGAACTCGCCCATGACCCGCACCCCTCGCGCGCCGGACTGATTGACGTTGCGTGGTCGAGGATGCTTGTTCCGCTGGACCCCGCCATTCTTTTGAGGGCGTGAAGATGGCAATCGAGAAGTTCGACTACATCGAGAGCCAGCAGGACGCCGATGAACTTATCGAGGAATTCGGCCAGGTCGGCGCTATCCCGCGGACAGTCATGGGGCCACCGCCTAACGAATGGACGCCGGGGGAGGGCACGAAGGTCTATCACGCCATCAAGGTCGCCGTGCTGCCGATAAACCTGCAAGACGCCGGCAAGGATATCGGCGGTACCGTCATCAAGGCCACCGATGTCCAAATCCTCGGCTCGGTTTCAGGGCTTTTGATCACGCCAACGACGACCGACACCATTCTGGTCGATGGCGCCTTTAATGGGGATGTCTACGAGGGTGGGAGGTCACTCACCATCATTCGTTGCAACACCCTGGCACCAGCCGGCGTCCCGGTGATGCACGACATGCTGGCGTCGGCCTGATGGTCTTCGCCAACGACGTTTCCAAGTGGACGGCAAAGACCCAGGCCAAGATCGAAACGGCCATTCGCAAGATCGCCATCGATGTCTTTGCCGAGGTCATCATGATGAGCCCCGTCGATACCGGGCGCTTCCGTGGGAATTGGCAGGTGGCCATCGGCAGCGTGCCTACGGGCACGCTTGAGATCGACGACAAGACCGGCACTGCAACGCTGAGCAAGGCGCAGGCGACCGCGATGGGCCTTGAGGCCGGGCAGTCGATATTTCTCGTGAACAACCTGCCGTATGCCATGGCCCTTGAGTATGGGCTCAGCCAGCAGGCACCTGGCGGCATGATCCGGCTGACTGTGCAGCGCTGGAAGCCAATCGTCGAGGCAGTGGGCCGTGAATTGAGTCGGGAGTAGGCAATGGCGACAGTCGAATCCGGCATTCAGACAGCGCTATTTGCGCGCGCCGCGTTGCTGGTGCTTTCGCCGGCCCATCCCGTGGCCTGGCCCAATGTCAGCTTCACGCCGCCCGCCAACAAGAAATACCTGCGGGTCTCTCATCTGCCCAACACCACTGATCGCCTGTTTGTCGGTAATGCCGATCCGCATCGGCACCAAGGCATCCTTCAGATCATGGTCTGCGCGCCACTGAATAGCGGCGAGGCAGCGGCCCGCGAGCTCGCCGGGCTCGTTGCCAGCCACTTCCCGCCCGGACTGACGCTCTACAGCGGCGGTGTGCGGGTCAAGATCACGAAGCGGGCCAACATCGCATCGGCGCTGCTGACCAATACCGAGATGCAGATCCCGGTCAGCATCGAATACCAGGCCTTCAACTAGGAGCCAGTCATGAACATCGTCTATTCCCGCACCAAGGTGCAGGGCGCCGCCTATCGTCCCGATGTGCGCGTCCTCAACCCCCGCTTCTTCACCGAAGTCAGTCCCAAGGCAACGGCCGTATTCATCAATGGCGACTATCCCGATATCCGGGCTGCCTATGGCGCTGCTGGCATCCCGGTGGCCGACTTCACCACCATCAGCGCCGTGCCGACGATCCCCCAGGCCGCCAAGGGCAAGACCAAGTAGCCGCCGCCTAATAGCCGATCCACCCAGCCCGCCGAGAGCGGGTTTTTTCATGTCGGAAGGAACCCGAAATGACCATCACCACGACCGGCGGTGCCGGGCTTTATATCGGCGGGACGACCGCCATTGATTTTACCACCGACCAGTCCGCGCTCGACGCCTTCGAGGCGATCGACAACTGGGTGAAAATCGGCGAAATCGAAGACCTGGGCGAGATTGGCGATCAGTCCGCCGACGTGACCTTCAATTCGCTTGGTGCGAACCGTGTTCGTCACCTCAAGGGCTCGCGTGACGCCGGCACCATGACGGTGGTCACTGGCGACGATCCGCAGGACGTTGGCCAGCAGGCGCTTCGCGCTGCCGAAAAGACCAAGTTCAACTACAATTTCAAGATCGTCTATGAGGACGCGCCCGACGCGAGCAGCACCGACAGCGTGGACTATTTCCGCGCCCTGGTCATGTCGGCTCGCAAGAACAACGGCACCGCCGACAACGTGATGCGCCGCACCTTCGCGCTGGGCATCAACAGCCCGGTCATCACGGTGGACAGCGATACTGTTGCCACGCTGACCATGGTTCCGGCCGCCGGCGCCCTGACAGGTGGCACTGAAGGCGTGGCCTATACTGAAACCATCTCGGTTTCGAATGAAATCGGGCCGCCGAGCTTTGCCGTGACGGCCGGAGCGCTGCCGGCCGGCGTGACGCTCGCAGCCGCGACCGGCGTTCTGTCCGGTACCCCGACCACGGCCGGGGCCTACAGCTTCACCATCACCGCCACCGATGCTTACGGCAATAGCGGCAGCGCCGCCTACACCCTGGCCGTAGCCTCGCCGTAACCAGACCCGGCCCGACAGCCGGCTTCGCACGTCGCTTAGGCGACCAGCGGGAGCGTGTCGGCGCTCCCGCGCCCTTCCGACAAAGGATAGACCACTATGGACCTTGCAACCCTCGAGCCGACTGCCGACAGCGTGCCGGTGCCTCTTCGCCACCCCACCACCAACGAGCGCTTGACCAGCGATGAAGGCGCCCCGATCACGATCAGCATCGTGGGTATGGACAGCGAGCAGTTTCGCACCCGTCATCGCGCTATCATCAATCGCCGTCTGAACGCTGGGAAGAAGGTGAAGGTCACTGCCGAAGAGATCGAGGCCGAATCCATCGACACGATCGCCGCCTGCATCACTGGCTGGCAGTATGTGGAACTGGACGGCAAGATCCTTGAATTTTCCAGGGCCAACGCCAAGACGTTGCTGACCCGGCTGCCGTGGCTTCGCGAACAGCTCGACGAGGCCATTGCTGACCGTGCAAATTTCTTGAAGACCTCGCCGACGACCTGATTTCGTTTGCGAGGTCGGCTTTTGCCCAACGCCGACCGAACGAGGAACCACCCGAGCCGCCGCTTGATACGGCCCATATCTGGGCATGGTTCCTCGATCTTCACGCCGCCCGGTCGTCCGGCATGGCGGCCAATCCCATCAGCTTCACCGAGATTGACGCCTACTGCCGGCTGACGCGCACGGTCATGACGCCATGGGACATAGGGCTGATCCGTCAGATCGACGCCATTGCGCTTGCGCCTGCCGCAGGGAAGGGCGCTCAGCGACCGAGGCCCGGAGAAGGTGTCGGACGGCCGCCAGCGAGCCCCGCTGACGTGGCAGAGGCCAAGCAAATCGTCCGGGGCATCGCCAAGGATCGCCGCGTCGTCAAGCGCAGGCCAAAACCCAGACTATAGGAGCGCACACCATGGACCTGGCCCGCCTTGGCGTCGAAATCTATGAGAAAGGCATCAAGGCCACTACGGAAGACCTGCGCGCTTTCGAGGGCCAGGCCAAGAAGGCGGAAACGGCCACTGCGCTACTGATGAAAGCGGCGGGGCTATTGGGCGCCGTGTTCAGCGTCACCAAGCTGATCGACTATACGAACCGCTGGACGGACCTCAATAGTCGTATCGTCATCGCCACCGGATCGATCTCAGCCGGCGCAGCGACGATGGATCGCTTGTCCGCGATGGCCCGTCGCACATATTCCAGCCTTGAGCTGACGGCTGAAAGCTTCCTGCGCAACTCCACGGCAATGCGTGACCTGGGCTATTCCACGAACCAGACGCTCGACTTCGTGGAATCCATCAACAACGCGCTGGTGGTGTCCGGTGCCAAGGGCGAGCGCGCCGAGAGCGTCATGAATGCCTTGGGCAAGGCCATGGCGCTGGGCAAGCTATCCGGCGATGAGCTCAACACCGTCATCGCATCTGGTGGGCGCATCGCCGAGGCGCTGGCCGATAGCATGGGTGTGACGACGGTCCAACTTCGAAAGCTGGGCCAGGAAGGCAAGATCACCGGACAAGCGATCTATGAGGGGCTGACCGAGCAACTGGAGACGCTGCGCGCCGAAGCCGACTCCATGCCGGCGACAATCGGCGACGCCTTCGTGCTGCTCAACAACTCGATCATGAAGACAGTCGGAACGCTCGACCAGATGACGGGAGCGTCTAGCAAGGTTGCCGAAGGCATCATCTGGGTCGCCGACAATCTGGAGATGTTCGCGCCGATTCTCTCGGGCGTCGCTGGGGTGATCGCTGTCGCGCTGATCCCGGCCTTGGCGTCGGCCACCGCTGCAACATGGGCGCTAACCGCTGCGCTGCTCGCCAATCCACTGACGTGGGTGGCTCTCGCCGTGGGCGCTGTTGTGGCAGCAGCCGTCCTGCTGATCCAGCGCATGGGCGGCGTGGAGGAAGCGTTCCTCACTGTGCAGACTATCGCGATGGACGTGTGGGAGCGCATCAAGGCAGGCGGCCAGTCGCTTGCGGACGTGATGTCCGGCGTGGCGCTGATGCTTCAGGGTGCATTCACGCGAGCCTTTGCCAACATTGCACAGGGCTTCGCCGGTCTTGTTTCCAGCATGGGCGGAGCCGCAGGAATGTTCGGGCTCGACGCCGCTGGCGCTGCCGAGTTTGCTAAGGGGCTTCATACCCAGGCAGCGGCCTATGAGGCGGGGTCGCAGATCGCGTTCGGCAATGCCGGAAGAAATTGGGGCAGGGCCACCGGACCCGGCGCGGCGATGGATAATGTTGGCGTCGGGGCCTCGTGGGGCGGTGTGCAGGATATGTTCGGCCCTGGCGCCACTGGTCTCGACGCACCAGGTGGCGCCGGTGGGGCAGGCGGGGGCAGCGGCCCTGCTGCGAAGGCCGACGAGTATGCCAAACTGACCGAATCCATCCTGGAAAACATCGAGGCTCTGAAGATCGAGGCGGAGACTCTTGGCCGGACCGATGTTGAGGCCACCAAGCTGGCCTCGACAAAGGAATTGATGCGCGCCGCTGAAGAGGCCGGACGCCCCCTCACCGAGGAACTGATTGGCGACATCAACGCCATGGCGACGGCCTATGCCGAGGCCGAGCAGATCGTTGCCGGGGTGCAGCTCACGGTCGGCAATCCCGAACCCTGGGAGGTTATGCGCGAAGAACTGGCAAGTCTCGATGCGGCGTTGGCAGCCGGCGCCATATCCTGGGACCAGTATAACGCCGCCGTTATGCGCTCCATGGCTGGTGCGGCGAATTCGACGCTTGGAGCCATGGGCCAGATTTCTGGCGCCTTGGCGCAAGCATTCGAGGGGAACAAAGCCTTCGCCGTCGCGAATGCCATCATCAATACCGCCGAGGGCGTTACCAAGGCTCTGGCTCAGGGCGGCATGTTTGCATTTCCGATCGCGGCCGCGCTGGCCGTCGCTGGTGCGGCACAGGTCGCCACCATCCTGAGCGCCAGTCCGGGAGGCGGCACTTCGGTTCGGGCACCGTCTTCGTCGGCGCCTCCGATGCAGAGCGCTCCGCAGCGCCAGCAGCAGGATCGGCCACCGGAGCGCATGGATATCACCCTGCGCGGGCTCGATAAGAGCGCCATGTACAGCGGCGAGAACCTCGAAGCCTTCCTGCGCGCCCTTGAGGAGCGCTCGGCAGACGGTCGCATCCTAAACATCAAGGTTGTCTGATGACGCTGATCCTGACACCCGCCTTCGTGGTTACAGGCGATGATCGCGATCCGACCGCTCCGGTGTTGGGTTGGACGAACTACGTCACGGTCCAGGGTGTCAGTGCAACCTACGAAACAGGTGAAAATCCCGCCACGAACCTGGCAAACCCAGCCACGAACCTGATCTGGCGTTCGACAAGCTCAGATGTCCAATACGTGACCTTCCTTATCGATGAAGAGGAGACGATCGACTATATCGGAATCGCCCGGCACAACTTTGGCTCAGGCGGGACCATCGTTGAGGTCGAAATCAGGCTCTTTGCCGATGACGAATGGTCCACGCTGGTCGAAGGCTTCGTCGTTGCCACCGACGCGCCGATCCTGGTGCGCTTTCTGAACACCTCGGTCAATGCGCTGCGCCTCAAGCTCACGCCACTGGCCGTGGTGCCAGAAATGGCCGTTGTGCACGTTGGCCGCATGCTGGTCATGCCCATCGGTATACCTGTCGGACATACCCCACTTATCGACGGCGTCACCACGCGCACCGCTTCGGGCAATTCTGAAGCAGGGGACTATCTGGGCTCCATCATGCTCAGCCAGAAACTGAGTACCTCGGTGGCGTTCCAGTACATCGAGGATAGCTGGTACCGCCTCAACCTTCGCCCGCTGGTCAAGGCGGGCCGTGGAACCCCGTTCTTCTACTCCGGGCTGCCCAACAGTCACCCGGAAGAAGCGGGCTATGCGTGGCTCATCAGCGATCCTAGGCCGTCTTTCATCGAGGCCGGCTGGGTGAACATCACACTCGATATCGGCGGTATCGTGGAATGATCCGGAAGCGTGTCCAGTATATCGAGATCGACGTCGAGACATGCTCGCTTGACTATGGCGTGGCGCCTTGCACGGCGGCGCTCGGTGTCACTGGCGACATCAAGTGCACCAACACGGCAGCGACGTGTCAGGCGCGAGATATCTATGCACCGCAGATCGTGACCATGCGCTTTGCTGTGGATGTGGGTGGCTACCTGCCTCGGGACATCACGGCCATCCCCAACATAGAAAGCCACGACGATATCGCCTTCACGGCCGGCCAGATATCGCTGGGTCAAACGCTGGGCACCAGATCATCGCTGAAGGTCACGTTCCGAGACCATCCGCATTCGGATGCCGGGGCTGGTTATGACCCATATGCGGCGGAGCGAGGCTACGATCCGTTCAGGCGCGGCAGCCACTGGGGCAAGTTCCGCGCGCGACAGCCCTATCTTCAGGGGCGGCCACTGCGATGGATACAGGGTTTTGCCGATCAGGCTCTGGCGGACATGGATGTGCGTCATTTTTTCATCGAGAGTTTCAACGGGCCCGGCCTGGACGGACGCTATTCCCTCACAGCCAAGGACATCCTGAAGTTCCTTGACGATGACCGTGCGCTGGCGCCGCGGCCTAGCAATGGCGAGTTGGCGACGGTCTCTCTCGCCCCCTCCGACATCGCGGCCACATTGCAACCTGCTGGTATCGGGGACGCGGAATATCAGACCGAAGGCTATCTGACCATTGGCGGCGCCGAGATTGTCGGTTTCACTCGTGTGGGCGATGCCCTGACCATCGTTCGCGCTCGGCTGGGCACTGATGCCGGTGATCATGACCGCGGCGACCGCATTCAAACGCTCCTGCAATACGACCAGCAGAAGGTCTCGGACATTCTATTTGACCTTATGACCGAGTATGCAGGCGTTGACCCATCCTATATCGACCTCGATGATTGGCATGATGAGGATGACGCCTATATCGGCCGCCTTTACACCGGCAACATCGCCGAGCCGACCGCGGTTCGGAAACTGGTCAACGAGCTGATCGAGCAGGTGGGCCTGGCCATCTGGTGGGACGATGTTCACCAGAAGGTCAGGTTGCAGGCCTTGCGCCGTATTCTCACTGGCGCGGGGAGGATCACGCCCAGCAACGTTGATGAGGGCACTCTTACAATCCGGGAGCAGCCGACCAAGCGGCTTTCGGAAATGATGATCAACTACGGTCTCCGGAGTCCGCTGCATCCGCTGACCGAGTTCACCAGCTACCGGGAAAGTCGTTTTCTGCGCAGCGGCGTTGCCGTGGCCGACTATGGCACGCCGGCTTTCCGCGAAGTGTTTTCCCGCTGGATCGCTCGTTTCCAGACAAATACGGCTTCGCGCGTTGGCGCCATTCAGATTGGCCGGTTCCGCGATCCCCCGCGACAGTTCACATTCTCGATGTTCCGCCAAGAGGGTGGCCTGGTGCCCGAGCAGGGCGGCGGTTATCTCCTATCGGGCTGGCAGCCGCTACAGGACGAAACCGGCGCACCAAATGATGTGCCGGTCCAGATTACGCGGCTGACCCCGTTGCCGGATCGGTTCCAGATCGAGGCGGAAGAAATGACCTTCGCCGACCTTAACCTCGGCGATATCGGCGATCCTGATCCGCCGCCGCCGCCGGATAGTCCGGTGGAGCGCATTATCATTCTGGGCGACGCGGCCAACGTCAACCTGCGCGCGGTCTACAACTCGATCTACGCCGACTTCAGCACTGCAACCGAAGAAGACAAGCTCCCGATCACCTTCATCGTCCCGTCGGGGCGGCACATCCGCTCCACAACTGGAGGGCCGGCGCTTACCACCGGATCGTTCCCGACCAACATCGTCACCCTGAAACTCATCGTACGCGGACGGGTGCAAGGCAGAGGTGGCACGGGTGGGCGGGGCGGCACACAAAACGGATTCTCCCAAGCGCAGCCTGGGGCTCCCGGTGGCATCGCGCTGCAAGCTACCGTCGCACTCGATATCGAAATGCAGGCTGGTGAAATCTGGGGCGGCGGTGGCGGCGGTGGTGGCGCGGCAACGCGCGGCGGCTGGACCTTTAACACTCGCGGCGGTGGCGGCGGTGGTGGCGCGGGCAATGCTCCTGGTGGTGGCGGATTTGGGCCCGACCAAGCTGCTGAGGGTTCGTCCGGGACGGCCACGGCTGGCGGTCCAGGTGGCTATTCATGGACCAAGGATGCCTGGTGGGAATGGGAATACCCCTTTCCAAGCGTTTCCGGTGGTACTGGCGGCGCTCCCGGTGCGGCAGGCCTACCTGGAACGGCTCAGTCGGGCTCGCCAGTTGGTGCGCCCGGTGCCGGCGGGGCGGCTGGTCCGTCCATCAAAGGCATAGGGTTCGTGGTAATCACGGGCTCGGGGTCAATTCTCGGCCCGCAAATCGTATAGCGCCGGTCGGCGCATCCCTTCATGACTGGAGACTGAATATGGCCCTTGCACGCTACGAAGGCGTTGCTCAGGACAGAGCCGGCAACGTGATCCCATTCGCCACCATCGAGGTGCGCAAGGATCAGCCTGGTCGACCTGTCGTGCCGCTGTTCTCGGATAGGAACGGAACGGTCGGGATCGGCAACCCCATCACGGCCAATGAATTGGGCCAGTTCGGCTTCCATGTCTTGGGCGGAGTTTACTACATTCGGGTCTTCACGGGTCCGACGCAGGCACCGTTTCAGCAGTTCACCAAGCGCTATGTGGCCGTTGGCACAGCCGCCGAGCGCGATGTCGAGGAGCTTGCGTCGTCGCTCAATGCAGGCATGGGGATCTTCGCCACCTTCGCGGGGCTGGAACTGTTCACGCCCGAGGCCGATAACGTCGGCGCACGGGTGATCAACGATCCGAATCCTGCGCTGAACGGCGACTATCTCTACGTCACCGATACATGGGTGAAGCAGCGAGGTCTGCCAGACACTCTGGCGCGCATGGATATCGTTGGCGGCACAGCGGATGCGATCGAGGCCGCCATCGCGCCTGGCGTCGATCCTGCCGCTGTTGTGATGCTTCTCCTGACCCCTGCGGCGGCGAACACCGGCCCCGTCACAATCAACGGCATCGACCTGGTCGCTTTCGATGGGGCGCCGCTCGAAGCCGGCTGGCTTGAGGCAGGTGTGCCTGTGCTCCTGTTTGCCAATGGCGACGGTGACTATCAGCTCACGAGCGACGTTCGTTTCCAATCGCTTGCCGCCGAGACCTTCGCTGCTCGGGATGAGACGATCACTGCTCGCGACAAGGCAGAGGAATGGGCGGAAAACCCCGAGGATGTGGCGGTTGAGCCGGGCCAGTTCTCAGCCAAGCATCATGCGATCAAGGCGGCTGCATCGGATGTCGCCGCGGCCGGCAGCGCCTCGACGGCCACAACCCAGGCGGGGTTGGCGGTCGACGCGAAGAATGCTGCAGAAGCTCTTTATGGGGACCTTGCAGCGGTTGAGCAGGCAAGGGACGAATCTCAGGCCGCGGCCATTGTTTCGCAGGCCGCCCGTGATGCTGCCATTGCCGCGGCGGAGGCCTCCGGCGATGTCGTATTCTACGACAACAAGGCCACTGCAACCGCCGCTGTTGGCGGGCTTCCTGACCAGCAGATCGTCGAGGTGTTCAACGACGAGGACGAGGGCGGTGCCCGTACCCGCTACCGCGTCGAAAGTGGCGTGCTGGTGTTCAAGACGGTAGCCGGCATGGGTGTTGACGACGCATTTACTCCCACCTTCACCGGAGCCGTGTCGACCACAATCAGGAGCATTCTCGAGCGCGAAGTGCAGGGCCTCGGTACTGATCGGGCGACCGACAACACGTCAGTATTGGAAGCGGCATGGGCACGCGCCACCGGCACTGTGTACGACAATATCACGGGCGAATTGTCGTTCATGGACATGGCCAACTACGACATGAAGCTCCCGCCGGGGCGGTTCCTCTATACGGGCGGCGGCCTGGACTGGATCACCCGCGCGCCGATCGCCCTCAAGGGCGCCGGCGCCCACCTGACCGAGATCGTGCTGCCCGACGACGTCTACTTCATGGACCTCGACGGCTATATCACCGCCATCGATGTGCAGGGGATCAAGTTCACCGGCGGCAAGGGCGCCTATCGCAGCACCAGCACCTCCAACAATGTGGCCGGCCGGCGCGTCTGGCGGGACTGCATCTTCTCACTCTATACCGAATGCGCCGTCGCCGAAAACGGCGTGGACAGCCCAAACTCGGAAATTGTCGGCAATATCTTCGTTGGCAAGGGCGGTGAACCGACCATCGGCGTGGCGCTTTCCGGCTATACCGACATCACGGTCATCCGCCGCAATATGTTCCTGCGGAACAAGATCAACATCAAGCTGCAGTCGGCCATCCGGGAGGGGCAGAACGACCTGGGCCCGGGCCCTAACACCTATATCGGCGAAAACGATATGACCCGGTTCATCGGGACGGATACGCCGACCGTGAAGGTGGCCGATATCTGGATCGAGCCAAACCCCGAGATAGCCACCAACGCGGGCTATGGCCTGGTCATCGCTTCCCAGAAGTTCGGCAACGAGAACTATGTCGACGGCCAGTACAAAATCCTGGTCGCCGACGTGGACCGCACTGTGGGCACCGAAAATGGCTCGCAGCACACCCACAAGACCACCAAGTCGAACGGGTACCTCGGTCTTCTCACCGTGGATAATAGCAACTTCCAGTATGCCGGCAGCGAGAACTATGAGGAGCCGGCACCTCTCTACAGCTTCACCCGGCGCCTTCATGGCCTGCGCTGGAGGGAAGGCAACACGGTCACCGGCACCCCGCCGAAATTCGCCGCGGTGCAGTTCGACCCGGCGGCCGAGTATGCCGGGGAGGAGCCCATTGCTCATTCCATCGTCCAAGTCGGTCCGATGGAGTATGACAGCACCCGCCGCTACCGCGCCGTATCCGATCCGGGCATGGCGCTGGTGGTCGATCCGGCGCATCTGGTCCAGTCGGACCTCTCCGTGCCGGCGGTCCATCACGCCGGCTACGATCCGGCCTATGTGCAACTGCTGGCTTCGGGCACCGCGCATAGTTCGGGTGGCGTCAGCAACGCCACGCGCAGCGGCTCCCAGCCCGACATTCTGGGCGGCACCAATGCGACCGAGCTGACCTTCTCGACCGATACCGGCTTCCTCTATTTCCAGCCGGACAAGGCCAGCGTGGACAATGCGCGACTGGCTTGGTTCGAGGTGGACCTGAAGCAGGCTGCGAGCCAGGCCATTCTGGGCGTCATGATCGGCGTCCGCTCCGGCGATGGCTGGTGGATCGATCGCCGTGCCGTCCTCGTGCCGCCGAGTTGGCAGACTTTCCGCTTTCCGCTGGTGCTACCGCCGATCGGCGCAGCGCAATACCGCTTCCAGATCATGCCGATCGCGGCCGACTGGGAAACCGGTGTGGCGGAAAAGGTGCTAGTCGGCCGGCCCAAGCTCTATCACGCCCGCAACCCGGTCAATAACGGGCATCTGGAAATGCGCGGCTCCGGACAGTGGAATGGCGAGCACGGTATCCTGGGCACGGCGATGCGCTTCTTCGTCGATGCCGGGAACCGCCTGCGGCTCAAGTTCAGCTCGGCCGCGCCGACCAGCGACACGGATGGTGCCATTGTGATGACTTACCAGGTCGTGACCACGGGAACGCGCCCGACGACAAACCTTTTCCTCGGGCGCTTCGTGCTCGACCAAACCATCGGCAAATGGATCTGGTGGAACGGCACGAACTGGTCCGACACCATGGGTAATTCGGGCGTTTAGCCTCGCCTCTGCTGCTTCTTCCGCTGGAAAGCCAGCGGGATGGCATGCAGGGCCGTTAGGTGCGTTTTTCACAAGAGGCCTGTCGGCATTCCCTTATTTAGGCGGCATCGCTAAGCAGCAACGACGGTTCCAAATAGCGCATGCCGATCGTGATTGGCCTCTATCTGTATCACCCCTCTTCGCCGAGCAGCCACCCGACGCTGCACTCGACGACCAACGCAATCTCAATCAAGATTGGGACGCCAGGCCACCGCTTTCCGTGAGCCCATCGACTGACTACCGGGTGGGAGATGGCCCAGCCGCGCGCCCGCATCCGTCTCGCCAGTTCGGATTGGGACATCTCTTTCTTTTCCAGAGCTGTGCGAAGGCGATGGCCGAATACCTGGTTTGCACGAATACTCCGAGCATCCGCCTCTGCCCCTTCTCGAGTCATTAATGGAAATCCCAATTCCAGCGCCTCAAAATGTTGATCGAGGTCAAATAAGCACAATTGGAGATTGCCGAAAAGTTCGGGCTCGTCTCATGCTTTACGTCGGGCAGGGTTTACTCGCTCGACATCGGGCCGCAGACCTAACGGCGGGAAATCTTCAACAACAGGGCGTTGAGCTACGCTCCCTTATTTCGGCGTCAAACACTTGATTACATCAACGCCCGGTGTAGGCAGGCCGTCCAATGCGCACCTGTCAAAGAGAGGACCAAGCACGCTTCCCGTAGAAAAGCTTGAGCGTGGGGACTGTGATGCTGGCAGAAAAGTCGTTGCCGCGGGCAATCATCATGGTCAGGGCTGGCACGATGAAAAGATGTAGACGAAAAAGCACCGAATACTTTCCGGCGCTGATCCATTGGTCCAGCTCTTGAAGTGGTAGACTGCATGGCTCACCGCGCACGCGTCGCGAACGAAGTGGAGACCAAGATTGAAGTCTGCAACCCGCATTTGCTCAGCCAGCTAGCTCCAAGACTGAAAAGAGAGCTGCAATTTCTGCTGATTGAATATCCAGGTGATCTTGGATGGGACCGTTGGGCCAAAGCACGATGCGCACCTCTGCATCGGTATTGAATGACAACGGCTTGGAAAACGGATCTGGAAAGGCACGATCTTCACCTATTCTATAGGTTCTATCTTTGTATTTCACCTCGCCGTAATCGTACTTTGGCAGCAGGTCAGGGCCGGCCGCTCGGACCAAGACTTCGGCAAGTTCCTTAACATCTGGAATGAAGGTTACCTTGTCTTTTGGCGGAAATCCTGGGGTGTCGAATTTGCCAACGGTTCGATCGAGGGACATGCAAAAGACGTAGCAAGGTTTGGCTTCGAGAACGAAGTGGATGCTGCCGCCCTGCTGTATTCTCTTGGTATTGTCTTGCCCGATTGCGATGCCTAGGTCGAGAAGGCCGTTTAGCACGCTTCGAGGGGATTGGGCGGTTATATCTACCGGCCCCTCTATGCGGCCAATAGCGCGCAACTCCATGTTGTCTTGCAGTGTGGTTTGCTCGATGTCGCGGTAGAAGTTGGCGGCACTAATCCGGATGCGGCCTTCCGTGCGCGCCATGTCCGCAAATCGCCCCTCCCAATGGCGATATGCCCACATTTTTTCTCTTCTACCTTCGACCTGCATTGTCTTGCCGCGGGTCCAGTTCACGCCATCATGTCAAAAGCAATACTACCGAGTTCCTCGACTTCCGCCTCGGTGTACTTTCCATCGAGCTTCCGCGTGACGTTGAATCGGTCGACGCGATGGAGCTCAAATTCCTCGTCGCCGGCATAGACCGCAGACCAAGCCTCGATGGCCTGTCTCAGGAACAGGTCTTCGTCGTCGGTCAGCAAGAGCAGATTCGCCATTGGCGCCTCCATCACCCCGTCGGCGACACTAACGCATATCCATCCCGTGCGATCCCGGCCTCTACAGTCTCGGCCGCCGCTCCGATCAGCTTGTCTTCCGTCGTCGTGGTGGCGAAGTAGACCCAATCGGCGCCCTGAAGGTGACGGGGTATTGAGGCCATGGGGCCGTGGGGCAAGACCAGCAATGTCTTGGCCGCCCCATCGTTCGCCTTCGCAATGAACACGTTCACCTGCATCTGAGCCCTCCGCAACTGAGCCATTGAGGCACGGTGAGAGGGTTCACGCAATCATCAACATCAATGGAGACTTACCATGCTTCTTGCCAACTGGCGGGAGGTACTGACGCGCGCATGGTCCATGTGGCTGCTGTACCTCTCGATCTTCCTCGGGG
>Ga0065721_10049054_pt1 | contig 48728 bp, 48 predicted proteins | sample Mesricmetagenome_FD_59108 | JGI IMG/M metagenome (GOLD analysis project Ga0065721, IMG submission 59108) | Mesophilic microbial community from rice straw/compost enrichment Sample: eDNA_1 v2 (version 2) | ecosystem: Engineered > Solid waste > Grass > Composting > Bioreactor | place: USA: Davis...
CCGCCTATCTGGCGGCGCTGCCGAAGGCGCCCAACGATTACCGGCTCGATAGGGCGGACAATCGCGGGCGGGCCAAGGACCGGCGCGATTGGGTCCTCGCTCGCATGGCCGATGACGGGCTGATCACCTCCTCGGCCGCACACCTCGCCGCGGGCGAACCGCTGGTGATCGAGAACTGAACGTCGGGAAACGGCAGGAAACGGATTGAAGACGCCTCGAATCCGCCCATGATGAAGGTTGCCGATGCGGGCCTCGCGGCCCGCCCGGCCCGGAACGGGAGCGACGATTATGGCAGCCCAGACCCATTTCACGATCTTCGACACGCCGGTCGGCCCCTGCGGGATCGCCTGGAACGAACGCGGGATCGCCTGGAACGAACGCGGCATCGCCGCCTTCCAGCTGCCGGAAGGCGACGCGGAGAAGACCCGCGCCCGCCTCGCCCGGCGCTTTCCCGAAGCGGTCGAGGCCGCTCCGCCGGAAGCGATCCACAGGGGCATCGAGGACGTGGCCGCGCTCCTTTCGGGCGAGGCTCGCGACCTGTCCGACGCCGCCCTCGACATGGAGGGCGTGCCGGAGCTCCACCGGCGCGTCTACGAGGTGGCCCGGACCATTCCGCCCGGCCGGGTCCTGACCTATGGGGAGATCGCGGCGCGGCTTTCCGTCGATAATCCCAGGCTCATCGGCCAGGCGCTTGGGCGCAATCCCTTCGCGATCATCGTGCCCTGCCACCGGGTGGTCGGGGCCGGCGGGAAGCTCGGCGGCTTCTCGGCCACCGGCGGTGCCGTCACGAAGCGCCGGCTCCTGGAGATCGAGGGCGCGCGCCGGGACGAGGAGCCCACCCTGTTCGACCTGATGGCCTGAGAAACCGCCTCAGGAACCGCTCCTAGGCCTGCGGTGCGAGTTGTCCGCGCCCCGTAGGATGCTTACATAGATTCCATGGCGGACATGCCCCCCGATCGCGAAGCCCTGCAGGCGCTCCTCGACTTCCACGTCGAGGCGGGGGTGGACCTTGCCCTCGACGAGACACCCCATAACCGCTTCGCGGAGCCCGCGCCGGATCGGCGGCCCGAGGCCCGCTCTCCCGCGCCGCGCCAGGCCGCATCTCCGGCGGCACCTCCCGCAACGCCCGCCCGGCCCCTGCCCAAGGCCGCTGCCGGAACGCCGGACGATGCCGCGCATCTGGCCCGCGAACTGGCTGCCCACGCCAAGTCTCTTGAAGAACTGGAGGGACTGCTCGCCACCTTCGAGGGCTGCGCCCTGAAGTTCAGCGCCAAGAATCTCGCCTTTGCGGACGGCAATCCGGAAGGCCGCGTGATGCTGGTGGGCGAGGCCCCCGGCGCGGACGAGGACCGTATCGGCAAGCCCTTCATGGGCCGCTCGGGCCAGCTTCTCGACCGGATGCTCGCCACCATCGGGCTCGACCGCACGAGCGTCTACGTGGCCAACATCGTGCCCTGGCGTCCGCCGGGCAACCGCACCCCGACCCCGCAGGAAGTGGCGATCTGCAAACCCTTCATCGCCCGGCAGATCGAGCTCGCGGCTCCCGATTTCCTGCTCTGCCTCGGTGGCCCCGCCACCCAGAACCTCCTCGACGTGAAGGACGGGATCCTGCGCACTCGCGGGCGCTGGCTCACCTACAGGACCGGGGACGGGCGCGAGATCCGGGCGCTGCCGACGCTGCACCCGGCCTATCTGCTGCGCCAGCCCCTGCAGAAGCGGCTCGGCTGGCGGGATTTCCAGGCCCTGCGTCGGGCGCTCGACGGAAAGGAATAGACGGGCCTTCCCGTTTCGGCGGGAACCTGTCACTACGCTCCAGCTTTATCGCTCGAACGGGGCGCTCAACGCCTCCTGAGGTGGACCATGCGCTGGGATGATTTTCGAACCTCGTCGAACGTGGAAGACCGCCGTGGCATACCGGGCGGCGCGGGCGGCCTCGGGATCGGCACCATCGTGGTGCTCGGGCTCATCGGCTGGGCGCTCGGCATCGATCCGCGCCTGCTCATCGGCGGCGCCGAGATGATCGCGAACCAGGGCGGCTACGAGCAGCAGCAGCAGGGCAAGCAGGGCACGCCGCAGGACGAGATGGGCCGTTTCGCGGCCGCCATCCTGGGCAATACCGAGGACGTGTGGAAGACCGTGCTGCCGCAGCAGGCCAACCGCCAGTACAAGGAGCCCAAGCTGGTGCTGTTCTCGGGCGCCACGCGCTCCGGCTGCGGCGCCGCGCAATCGGCCATGGGCCCGTTCTACTGCCCCCTCGACCAGACGGTCTATCTCGACCTGTCCTTCTTCCAGGAAATGCAGCAGCGGTTCCGCGCCGGCGGAGACTTCGCCTATGCGTATGTGATCGCCCACGAGGTCGGCCACCACGTGGAAAACCAGCTCGACATCCTGCCTCGGGTCCAGGCCCGGCAGCAGGAGGTGGGGACGACGGAGCGCAACCAGCTCTCGGTCCGCGTCGAGCTGATGGCCGACTGCCTCGCGGGCGTCTGGGCACACCATTCCAACCAGCGCTGGAACTCTCTGGAGCAAGGCGACATTGAGAAAGCGATCGCAGCCGCCCAGGCCATTGGCGATGACCGCCTGCAGCAGCAGTCGCAAGGTCGCGTCGTCCCCGACAGCTTCACCCACGGCTCCTCCGAGCAGCGGGTACGCTGGCTGACCACGGGCCTCAAGACCGGCCAGATCCAGGCCTGCGATACGTTCCGGGCGAGCCGCCTGTAAGGGTACGCGCTTTCCGTAGGGTCAGAGAATGACGGAGGCAGCGGGCTTTCGCTGGATCGGGTCCCGCAACGGCGGTAAACGGGATTCAGCGCGAGAGAACCCGTATGCCCGGCATCGACGAGACCCTCCCCTTCGTTCCCCTGACCATCGCGGTCCTGACCGTTTCGGACACCCGCTCCCTCGAGGACGACAAGTCGGGCAACACCCTCGCCGAGCGCCTGACCAAGGCCGGCCACAGGCTGGGCGACCGTGCGATTGTCACAGACGATGCAGAGGCGATCCGCGCGAAGGTGCTGGGCTGGGCCGGAGATCCGGCCATCGACGTGATCGTCACCACCGGCGGCACCGGCTTCACGGGCCGGGACGTGACGCCGGACGCGATCGAGCCGCTCTTCGACAAGCGCATGGACGGGTTCTCGACGATCTTCCACCGCATCAGCTTCGACAAGATCGGCACCTCGACGATCCAGTCCCGCGCCACGGCGGGCCTCATCGGGACGACCTTCGTGTTCGTGCTGCCGGGCTCGCCGGGCGCCTGCAAGGACGCCTGGGACGGCATCCTCTCGACCCAGCTCGACTACCGCTACCGGCCCTGCAATTTCGTCGAGATCATGCCGCGGCTGGACGAGCACCTGAAGCGGGGCAAGCTCCAGGGCTGAGGGCTGCGGCTCAGCCGAAGGCCGGGTCGCGCTCCACGGACGCCGGCAGACGGACGGGCGCAGGAAACCGGACGCTTCCGGTCAGGCGGCTGCGGTGGACGAGGTCTCCGGCCTCCACCGTCCTTCGCCGCGCCAGCGCCGAGAGAAAGCCAATCACGGCCTGCTTCATGCCCCGAGGCCGACGAAGGCGCCCCGACGCGCCGGCCGGCACGCTTGCTCCTACGAAACGCTCGAGCACGCGGATCCACCCCTCCTGCGGCACGTCCCCCGCATCGAGGCACAGGAGCCAGTCGTGCCGCGCTGCCCGCGCGCCCACGGTCCAGGGATCACCCTGCGCCATGACCAGGACCGCCCCGGCAGCCTCGGCCACGCGGGCAATGGCTTCGTCCTGCCCCTCGGCCAGGATGACGGCATCGCCCACGAGCCCCGCAGTCACGGCGGGAACGAGGGCACTCAACGTGACGGCGAGAGCCTCGGGCCCGTGCCGGGTGCGGATGAGAGCGGTGATCATGTGCAGAGCATAGTGTTTTCCAAAGGCGCCGTCGCCTGCGCGCCGTCATTCCGGGGCACCGCAGGCGAGCCCGACCCGCAGGGCCCGCGCAGCGGGAAACCCATAACCATCAGCGTCTCAGAACAAAGCTAACGATAACCGCTGCGCTCTCTCCTGGACCGTCAGCGGCTATGGGTTCCGGACTTGCCTGACGGCAATCCGGAATGACGCGGGAGGCGCAATACGGCTCTCCTCCCCCGCGGTTCTCGGGTGTTCCCGAGATCCGCTCCCATCAGACGCAAGTCGGGAACACCCGACTTGCGGTGGGGAGGAGCTGGAGGTGGGGGTGCCGGCGCTGAACTGAATCCAGGCTGGCGCTCACACCCCCACCCTGACCCTCCCCACAAGGGGAGGGAAAGCCGTCGCGCTCGGAAGCCGACTTGATTTTGTTCCTTTTTTGTTCTTATTCTTAAGGCTCTTCCAACGCCGGATTCGCATGAGGCCACTATGACCATCCGCTTCAGGGAAATCCCCCGCGATCCCGTCCTGTCCCGGCCCGTCGCCCGCTCGCCCATCGAGGCGGCCGAGGCGGCGCGGCGCCGGATGGAGGATCCCGCCTACCGGGTCGAGGGCGAGCGGCGGCGCGGGCGCGGCTCCGTGTCGAACCCGACGGGACGCTACGAGCCCGCAAAGCGTGAATCCTTCGACGACGGCTGGGAACTGGAGGAGGAACTGCCGCCGCTTCCCACCGAGGTGATCATCGAAAAGCCGCGCACGATCATCACGCGGAACGACTCGCCCGATATCGGCTACGACCGCTCTATCAACCCCTATCGCGGTTGCGAGCACGGCTGCTCCTATTGCTTCGCGCGCCCCACCCACGGCTTCCAGGGGCTGTCCTCGGGGCTCGATTTCGAGACCAAGATCTTTGCCAAGCCCAGCGCCCCCGAACTGCTGGAAAAGGAGCTGCGCGCGCCGTCCTATGCGCCGAACGTGATCGCGCTGGGCTCGAACACCGATCCCTACCAGCCGGTCGAGCGGCGCTTCCGCATCACCCGCGGCATCCTGGAGGTGCTGGACCGGACGAATCACCCGGTCGGGATCGTGACCAAGTCGGCCCTCGTCACCCGCGACATCGACATCCTGACCCGGATGGCCGACCGGCAGCTCGCCAAGGTGGCGATCTCCATCACGACCCTTGATCCCCGGCTCGCCCGCCGCATGGAGCCCCGCGCCGCCTCGCCGGCCAAGCGACTCGACACCGTGCGCAAGCTGGCGGAGGCCGGCATTCCCGTGACCGTGCTGGTGGCGCCGATCATCCCGGCGATCAACGACCATGAGATCGAAGAGATTCTCAAAGCGGCGCACATCGCCGGCGCCCGGGAGGCAGGCTATGTGCTGCTGCGCCTGCCGCACGACCTGAAGGACGTCATGCGAGACTGGCTGGTGGAGCATTACCCGGACAAGCTCAACCACGTCTTCTCACTGCTGCAGGAGGCACGCGGCGGCAAGGATTACGATTCCCAGTGGGGCGTGCGCCAGACCGGCATCGGCCCCTATGCGTGGATGATCGGCCGCCGCTTCGAAACCGCCGCCGAGCGCCTCGGTCTCAACCAGCGCAGCTGGAAGCTGCGCACCGACCTGTTCACCCCGCCCGTGAAGGAATCGGCGCAGCTGTCGCTGTTTTAGCGTCCGCTGGCTGCATTAAGAATGCTGAGCAGATCGATCCCGGCATATTTGAGCACGAGAACCAGGCAGATCAGGAAGACCGTATAGGCAAAAGCAGCCACAACGCCGCCTGGGATCTGCTGATACCATCTCAGCGACTGCTCGATCTTGCCCGCAATAGCGGCCTTCTGAATCTCTGGTGCAGCGTTCTTGATGATTTCATCCGCATAGGACCCGAGAATTGCCTCGGCCTGCTGACGGTAATCATTGAGACGAGAGGCCGTCGTTTCACCGATCAAGTAACTATGTGCCTCGTCACCGTTCGGGCTTCGGTTCTTCTGCTGCTGGAAATCGACGATCCATGACCTCTTGCGCTGTTTGTACAGGGCGTATGCAATCAGCCCTATGAGATCGTCGTCCCGGTAAACGAGCTTCTCGTAGAGGGTATTATATTGCGGCCCTGCGTCCGTCATTTCTTACGCGCAGCATTCCGCAGCGTAGCCTCGGCAGCCCGCAAGGCATCTTGGTATACATCGTTCCGAATGGTCCGGCTCGTCACCTTTGCCGGGTAATCGCGGGTGGTCACGACACTCGCCACGCCATTGCCAAGATAACCAGATGTCTTTCCGTCTCGACGGGTCCAGCCCTTCGCTTCGGCCATTTCGGCCCGGGCACGACCCGAATTCCTCTTCAGCCAAGACATGAAGACCTCCAACTCTTGTAACATAATTTGATATGCTCCACTTGAGTTGACAATAGCCGACATACGATCCCGCTCCTTATGAACACAAACTATGAAAGCCGCTATCGAGAATTGGGCTTCCGCTGCATCGCGGGGCTCGACGAGGTCGGTCGCGGGCCGCTTGCCGGGCCAGTGGTCGCGGCCGCGGTGGTGCTCGATCTGGAGAACGTGCCCGCCGGGCTCGCCGATTCGAAGGTGCTGACGGCGCAGAAGCGGGAAGCCCTGTTCCCGGCGATCCTCGCCTCGGCGCATGTGGGGGTCGCATCGGTCTCCCATGCGGAAATCGACACCATCAATATCCGGCAGGCCTCGCTTCTCGCCATGGGCCGGGCGCTCGCGGCGCTGCCCTGCGCGCCCGACATGGCACTCGTAGACGGCAACGACCCGCCACCCCTCCCCTGCTCGGTCGAGACCATCGTGAAGGGCGATTCGCGCATCGCCTCCATCGCGGCCGCGTCCATCGTCGCCAAGGTGGTGCGCGACCGGCTGATGGCCCGCCTCCATGCCAGCTATCCGGCCTACGGATTCGCCACGAATGCAGGCTACAGCACGCGGGGGCACCTCTCCGTGCTGACGAGCGATGGCCCCTGCCCGTTCCATCGCATGAGTTTCGCGCCCCTGCGCCAGGGATTGCTCGACCCATAGCCGGCCTTAACGGCCGTTAACCTGAAAAACCCAATCTTTTCAATGAATAGGCAGAATTTGCCGACCTAAAATAGGACGCATTTTTTCGCGTTTGGAAACTTCGTCTTTACCCTAACGCCTCATGATCCGGATTGTCAGTTGCGTAACCGGTGATCACCCATGGGTACCTCGCGTACCGGGGCCGCCGGCGCCGCCACCCGGATTGATGTCTCGCGTACCGGGCGGGCTGCGCCGGCGCCTCGGATGGGGCGCAAAGCCTCCCTTTCCGTCCTGCCGTCCCTTCCCATCGACCAGATCCTCCTTGGCGATTGCATCGCCAATCTGGAGAAGCTTCCGCCGGAGAGCGTGGACGTGGTCTTCGCGGACCCGCCCTACAATCTCCAGCTCGAACAGGCGCTGACGCGCCCGGACCACAGCCTCGTCGACGCCGTCGACGACGACTGGGACAAGTTCTCGAGCTTTGCCGAATACGATGCCTTCACCCGCGCCTGGCTCGCCGGCGTGCGCCGCGTCATGAAGAAGAACGCGACGCTCTGGGTGATCGGCTCCTATCACAACATCTTCCGGGTCGGCACCGCGCTGCAGGACCTGAACTTCTGGGTCCTCAACGACATCGTCTGGCGCAAGGCCAACCCGATGCCGAACTTCAAGGGCCGCCGCTTCACCAACGCACACGAGACCATGATCTGGGCCTCGAAGGGCGCGGGGGCGAAGAACTACACCTTCCATTACGATGCGCTGAAGGCCGGCAACGAAGACGTCCAGATGCGCTCGGACTGGTTCATCCCGCTCTGCACCGGCGAGGAACGTCTGAAGGATCAGGATGGCCGCAAGGTCCATCCCACCCAGAAGCCCGAAGCGCTGCTCGCCCGCGTGCTGCTCTCCTCGTCCAATCCCGGCGACGTGGTGCTCGACCCGTTCTTCGGCACCGGCACGACCGGCGCCGTGGCGAAGAAGCTCGGACGCCACTTCATCGGGCTCGAGCGCGACCCCGTCTATGCCGAAGCGGCGCGGGCGCGGATCGATGCCGTCGAGACCCTGTCCGATGTCGCGGTCGCGGCCCCGCCCGAGAAGCGCGCGGAAGCGCGCGTCCCCTTCCTGTCGCTCATTGAGGGCGGCCATGTGAAGGCCGGCGAGACGCTGGTGGACGAGCGTCGCCGCTATCAGGCGGTCGTGCGGGCGGATGGCACCCTGGCGCTCGGCGCCATCGTCGGCTCCATCCACAAGATCGGCGCTCTCGTGCAGGGCCTGCCGGCCTGCAACGGCTGGACGTTCTGGAACGTGGAGCGCGGCGGCAAGCTCGTCTCCATCGATGAATTTCGCGCCAAGGTGCGGGCGGAGCTTGCAGCCTAGTTCTTTTCGTCCAGCGTCGTGCAACGATGGGATCCCCGGCCCCGCTCCGGGGATTCGTCGTTTCATGAGGCCTATCGATGAAGATTGCGGTTCTGTCCGACATTCACGGCAACATCCTGGCGCTCGACGCCGTCCTGGCGGATCTCGACCGGCATAGACCCGACCACGTTGTCGATCTCGGCGACTGCGTATCCGGCCCGCTCTGGCCGCGCGAGACCCTGGAGCGCCTCGATGCGCTCGGTGCCCTCACGATCCGCGGCAACCACGAGCGGCAGCTCGCGACCCTGCCGGCGGACGAGATGGGCCCGTCGGACCGCTTCGCCTATGACAGCCTCAATGGGGAACAGATCGGACGGTTGGGGAGCCTTCCGGGGACCGCCTGGGTCACGCCCGAAATCCTCGCCTGTCACGGCACGCCGCAGGACGACAACACCTTCCTGATCGATGCCGTCGAGGGCGGCCGCCTCGTCCGCGGCCATGTGCCCGCCATCGCGGCTCATCTCGGTAATGTCACGGCCCGAATGGTGCTCTGCGGGCACAGCCACCGGCCCGACCTGGTGCGTCTGCCGAACGGCACCCTCGTCCTCAACCCGGGCAGCATCGGCTGCCCGGCCGTCGACGTGTCGACGGATCCGCCCATCGTGTCGGAATCCGGCACGCCGCACGCCCGCTACGTCATGCTCGACCTGCGGCCGGACGGCCAGATCCACGCGGAATTCATCGCCGTCCCGTACGACCACGAAAAGGCCGCTGCCCGCGCGGATGCGAACGGCCGCCCGGACTGGGCCTTCGGCTTGAGAACGGGATTGATGCCTCGCGCATGAGGTGGCCCATGGCGCCAAGTCTGGTCATGACGGGTGAAGTCGAGTGCCGTCATTCCGGGGCCGCGCAGCGGAGCCCGGAACCCATAAACACCAGCGCGCCAGAAGGAAGAGCTACGATAGCCGCTGCCCATTATCCTGCAGCGTCAGCGTTTATGGGTTCCGGGCCCGCACCCGAAGGTGCGTCCCGGAATGACGCAGAGACCCCTCCCCGCATCACCCAAATCTCCTCGGAAAGCGACCATGAAAAAGGGCGGCCCAAGGCCGCCCTTTTCTTGTTCACCGGAAGGTCGTTCCGTTACTCGATGGACAGAGCCACGAAGCGGACTTCGCCCTGCGTGTTGGCCACGAGGAGCAGGACGGACTTGCGGCCCTGGCCCTTGATGGCCTCGATCCGCTTCGTCACGTCGGCCGGGGTGGAAACCGGCTCCTGGCCGACCTCGACGATCACCTCGCCCGGCTGGATCCGCTTGTCGGAGGCGGCCGAGTTCGGGTCGACGCGGGTGATTACGACGCCCTTCTGGTCGTCCTTGAGGCCATAGCGGCGGCGCAGTTCCTCGGTGATGCCGGACATCTCGAGCCCAAGCGCCTGCTTGGTCGCGGTCGGCGTGTCGGTGGATGGCTGCTGCAGATTGGCCTGCTTCTCCCCATCCTCCAGGCGGCCGAGGGTCACCTTCTTGACCTCCTCCTTGCCCTTGCGGATCACCACCACGTCGACGGACTTGCCGACCGGCGTGGAGGCGACGATGCGCGGCAGGTCGCGGGAATCCTTCACCTCCTTGCCGTCGAAGCGGACGATCACGTCGCCCACGTCGAGGCCGGCGGGCTTGGCCGGGCCCTTTTCGTCCACACCGGCGATGAGCGCACCGCGGGCAGCACCGAGGCCCAGCGCCTCGGCGGTGGCGTCGTCGACGCTCTGGATGCGCACGCCGAGCCAGCCGCGGCGGGTCTCGCCGAACTGGCGAAGCTGGTCGATGACCGGCGCGGCCGTGGAGGCCGGAACCGCGAAGCCAATGCCGACCGAGCCGCCCGTGGGTGACAGGATGGCCGTGTTGATGCCGACCACCTCGCCGTTCATGTTGAAGAGCGGGCCGCCCGAATTGCCCTTGTTGATGGCCGCATCGGTCTGGATGTAGTTGTCGTAAGGACCGGAATCGATGTTACGGCCGCGGGCCGACACGATGCCGGCCGTGACCGATCCGCCGAGGCCGAAGGGGTTGCCGATCGCCATCACCCAGTCGCCCGGCCGCAGCGAATCCGAATCCCCGAACTTGACCGCCTTGAGCGGCTTGTCGGTCTTCACCTTGAGGACCGCGAGGTCGACCTTCGAATCCTTGCCGACGATCTCGGCCTTGAGGCGCGTTCCGTCGGGGAAGATCACGCTGATGTCGTTGGCATCGCCGATCACGTGATTGTTGGTCACCACGATGCCAGAGGGGTCGATCACGAAGCCCGAGCCCAGGGAGTTGGACTTGCGCTGGCGCAGGGGGCTGTCCCCGTTGCCCTGGCCGCGGCGGTTGAAGAACTCCTCGAACAGGTCTTCGAAAGGCGTGCCTGGCGGCAGCTGCGGCAGGGTGCGGTTCTTGGCCTCGACCGTGGTGGAGGCCGAGATGTTGACGACGGCGCCGGTGACCTCCTCGGCGAGATCGGCAAAAGATTCCGGTGCGGAACGGGCCTGTGCCGCCATCGGGAGCGCGGATGCGACGGAAAGCGCGACGGCGAAGCAGGACGCCGCCAGCAGGCGGGGCAGACGCCCCATTCCGGACGGCGCCAGCGCGTTCATGGCTTGGATCATCGAAGTTCCTCTCTTGGAGAGCCGTGGATATAGATTGTCCCTCTGGATCGCCATTCAAGCGCCGATTGCGGCGGAAGCGGGGCTGACACCGTCATCCGAACTGTCGGATGAGCCAGATGATCCCCAGTCCCGCGATGGCCGAGAGGATGCCGACTAGGCGCATCCGATCGCTCGGGCTGTGCGCTGCCTCGTACATGGCGCGGCGCATGCCGTCGGGAAATGCCGCAAATAAAATGCCCTCGACCACGAGAGCGAGGCCGAGGGCTGCGACGAGATCCTGCATGGGTGCCTTATTGGGCCGTCGCCGGCGCGGCCGGCTGCGCGGGCGCCTGCGCTCCGCCTTGATGGCCCGCCGGATCGTTGAAGTAGCGGAAGAAGCTGGAATTCGGGCTCAGCACGAGGCGCGTCTCTCCTGACTTGAGACCGGCCTCGTACGCCTGCAGGGACCTGTAGAAGGCGAAGAAGTCCGGATCCTGACCGAAAGCCTCGGCCAGAATACGATTCCTATCCGCATCGCCCTGTCCGCGCAATTCCTCAGCTTTACGATTCGCCTCGGCACGGATGACCGTCGCCTCGCGCTCGGCCTTGGCGCGGATGGTCTGCGCCAGCTGCTGGCCGTTGGCGCGCAGATCCGCGGCCTCGCGCTCGCGCTCGGTGCGCATGCGCTGGTAGACGGCCTGGCTGTTGGCCGCCGGCAGGTCGACCCGGGTCAGACGCACGTCGATCATCTCGATACCGAGGCTCTGGGCCTGACGGTTCACGTCTTCTTGAATGCGCTGCATGAGCTCGCTGCGCTCCGTCCGGACGATGGCGTCGCGGGAGGCGCTGGCGAGCACGTTACGCATCACCGAGTTGGTGAAGCTCTGAAGCCGCTGGTTGGCGAGCGGAAGGCTGCCGACCGCCTGGTAGAACTTCAGCGGATCGATGATCCGGTAGCGCGTGAAGGCGTCGACCTCCAGGTTCTGCCGGTCCGCCGACAGGAGGGTCTGGACAGGGAGATCCAGATCCAGAACGCGCTTGTCGAAATAGGTGACCGTGTCGATGAGCGGCACCTTGAAATAGGGACCCGGCTCGCGCAGGGCCGACTGCACGGCGCCGAAGCGCAGCACGAGGGCGTATTGGGTCTGCTGCACGATGAAGATCGAGCTGTAGAGCGCGATCGCGACGATCGCCAGGAGGATGACGAGACCCGTCCGGAGGGCTGGACTGTTCATCGCGTGGCTCCCTGCTGGCCCGAGGCTGCGCCCTGGCCCTGAGGCGCCGGCTGGCGCTGCAATTGCGTGAGCGGCAGATAGGGAACGACCCCCTGCCCGTTCTGGTCGATGATCACCTTCTCGACCCCGGACATCACCCGTTCCATGGTCTCCAGGAACATGCGCTCCCGGCTCACGGCGGGTGCCTGCTTGTAGGCGGCATAGATCTGGCTGAAGCGCGCCGCCTGGCCGGAGGCGTCGGCCGTGGCCTGCTCGCGATAGGCCTCGGCCTGCTGGACGGTCTGAGCCGCCTCACCGCGGGCCTTGGGCACCACCTGGCTGGCGAAGGTCTCGGCCTCGTTCTGCACGCGCACGGCGTCCTGCTGGGCGGCGTTCACGTCGAAGAAGGCCTGACGGACCTCGGCCGGAGGCTGCGCGGCCTGGAGCTGGACCACGTTGACGAGCACGCCGGCCCCGTAGGCGTCGAGCGTCGACTGCATGATCTGGCGGACCTCCTGGGCGACACTCGCCTGCTCGGTGGTCAGGATGTTCTGGATCTGGCGGCGGCCGATCACCTCGCGCATGGCGCTCTCGCCCACGGCTTTGATGGTGCCTTCCGGATTCTGAAGGTTGAAGACGAAATCCTGCGGACGGGCGGGATTGACCTGCCACACCACGTCGAAATCGATGTCGACGATGTTCTCGTCGCCGGTGAGCATCAGGCTCTCCTCGAGCACATCACGGGCGCGTCCCTGCCCGGACGGGGTCGAGCGGTAGCCCACCTCGATGCGCTGCTGCTCGGTCACGTTCGGCTTGATCACCCGGCCGAGCGGATAAGGCAGGTTGTAGCGCAGGCCCTCGCCCGACGTGCCGGTGAAGCGGCCGAGCAGCATGTTGATGCCGACCTCGTTCGGGCGGACCGTGTAGAAGCCGGTGAGGAGCCAGATGACGATGGCGCCGAGCAGCAGGGCGACAAGGCCTTTGCCACCCATGGAGCCGCCCGGAATGATGTCCTTGAGCCGGTCCTGGCCGCGGCGCAGAATCTCTTCCAGGTCCGGGGGCGCTCCGTTGCCGGAGGGGCCGCCGGAGCCCCAAGGGCTCTTGCCGCCTCCCGATCCCCCGCGCTGGCCCCAGGGGCCGCCGCCGCTTTGGTTACTCCAAGGCATGGTCGCCTTTCCTCACTCTGAAAAGACCGGCCGCTCGAGCCGATGGAACCTCAAGGCGGTTGTGGGTGGTCTTTCTCCCGCCTGTCAAGGCTGCGACTTGGGGATTGTGGCGGCTTTCGTCAACCTTGGCAGGATCGTGAACGTCGTTCGAGATCGATAAAGGTAAACGGGTGCTCGTCGTCCGTCCCCTTCGGGTGGTCGCTGCGCCGGATTTCCCTGAAGGCCGTGCGGTCGAAATCCGGGAAAGTCGCATCGCCCTCCGGCGCCGTATGGACCTGCGTCAGATGGATGCGCGTCACATGCGGCAGGGCGAGCGCGTAGATCTCGGCCCCGCCAGCGACCGCGACCGCATCGGCCCCCATGCGCCCGGCGATCTCCCGGCCTTTGGCCACGGCCTCGTCCCAGCCATGCGCCACATGGACGCCCTCGGCCGAAAAGCCCGGCTCCCGGGTCAGGACGATCGTCTCACGCCCCGGCAGCGGCTTGCCGATGGACTCGAAGGTCTTGCGGCCCATGATCATCGGCTTGCCCCAGGTCAGCTCCCGGAAGCGCTTCAGATCGGTACGCAGGCGCCAGAGCAGGCGATTGTCGCGTCCGATGACGCCGTTGTCAGCCACGGCGACCACGAGGATGAGAGGCAGGGTCATGGGATCTTTCGGGGAGCGGAGTGGGTTTCGATCCAGGCGCCCATTCCTCCTCCGAAACGGTCGCGGTTGCAAGGTTCGGGACTAGCGGAGAGTGCCCATCCGCTCCGCAGAATCCCGACAGGCGCCACGGAGAGGAACGAAGCTCCATCAAATAGGCCATCAGGCCCCTTCCGCCAACCGCTCCAGCGCCTCTCCGGTCACCCGCTGCACGGTCCATTCGTCCATGGGGACGGCGCCGATGGAGCGGTAGAAGCGCAGGGCGGGCTCGTTCCAGTCGAGGACCCACCATTCCAGGCGCGGAAGATTCTCGGCGATGCAGATCCGGGCGAGGTGCTGCAGCAGGACCTTGCCGATGCCCTTGGAGCGGAAGGCTGGCCTCACGAAGAGGTCTTCCAGATAGATCCCGTGCCGGCCGCGGAAGGTCGAGAAATTGTAAAACCACAGGGCGAAGCCGGCAGGCTCGCCCTCCCATTCGGCAATATCCGCGAAGACGCGCGGATTCGGCCCGAACAGGGCCTGCGCCAGATCGGCCTCGGAGGCGTCGACCTCATGGGCGAGGCGCTCGTACTCGGCCAGTTCGCGGATGAACGAGAGAACCAGGGAGGCATCGCGGGCCTCGGCCCTGCGGATGGTGAGAGACGGAGAGAAGGGCACGGTGACGGTCATGAGACGGTTTTGCCCAAGCCTGCCGGCCCTGTCGAGCCTCAATCCGGCTCATCCTCGGCCTTCTCGCCCTCGGCCTTGATGCGGCGTGGGGAGCCCCACTCCTCCAGGACCTCGTTCATGTGGTCGAGAACGAAGAAGCGGGCGCTGTCCGCGTCGTAGCCGTCCTCGAGGAGATCCTCGTATTCGGTCAGCCTGTGCCGGATATAGGCCACGAGGGACAGCCAGGCCGCGGTCTCGGGCGTCGCCGTGTGGAGGCCGCGGCTGCCGAGGGCGTGATCGGTCACCGCCTCGAATTCGTGCCGCGGGATGCGCGGCGCGAGGATCCTGACGGCGCTCTCGATGACCTCGCGCCGGCCCATGGCCTACACCGCGACGGGCGCCTTGATCGCCGGGTGAGGATCGTAATCCTCGATGGCGATGTCGTCGAACGTGAAGTCGAACAGTGAGCGGACGGCCGGGTTGAGGCGCAGCCGCGGCAGGGGCCGAGGCTCCCGGGACAATTGCAGGCGCGCCTGCTCCAGGTGATTCAGGTAGAGATGCGCGTCTCCGAAGGAATGGACGAAATCCCCCGGCTGAAGGCCGGTCGCCTGCGCCATCATGTGGGTCAGGAGCGCATAGGACGCGATGTTGAAGGGCACGCCCAGGAACACGTCCGCGGAGCGCTGGTAGAGCTGGCAGGAGAGCCGCCCCTCGGCCACATAGAACTGGAACAGGCAGTGGCAGGGCGCGAGCGCCATCTGGTCGAGCTCGGCGGGGTTCCAGGCCGAGACGATGAGGCGGCGGGAATCGGGATTGCGCCGGATCTCGTCCAGGACCCACCGGATCTGGTCGACCGTGCCGCCGTCGGGCTTCGCCCAGGAGCGCCACTGTTTTCCGTAGACCGGGCCGAGATCGCCGTTCTCGTCCGCCCATTCGTCCCAGATCGTGACGCCGTGCTCCTGCAGGTAGCGCACGTTGGTGTCGCCCTTCAGGAACCACAGCAGTTCATGGACGATGGAGCGCAGGTGCAGCTTCTTCGTCGTCACCAGGGGGAAGCCCTGGCTGAGATCGAAGCGCATCTGGTGCCCGAAGACGGACAGCGTTCCGGTGCCGGTGCGGTCGTCCTTGCGGGTCCCCTCGTCCAGGATTCGTCTGAGAAGATCGTGATAGGCCTGCATGAAATGCTCCTCGCCTCTTTATAGGCCAGCGGCCCGGGGGGTTCCGAGAGCGCAAATCATCCCAGCCGAACTTGTCCCCCGCTCTTTCAAAATGCGTCCGCCTTTCTTATATTGGGGTTGCCGGCCGCGAGGTCGGCTATGGCGATAAACGGCTATCGGAATAAACCCATCGGACCCGGGGGCGGTACCCGGCGCCTCCACCAAAGCCCAGGCACAGCTTGGGTTTCGGCGGGGGCGAAATAGGATCGACGAGGGCGTAAAGGATAGACTTTCGCTCGGCATGGTTCCGCCGTTATCGGGCCGATTCAATAGTTGCCAACGACAACTATGCTCCGGTTGCGGTGGCTGCGTAAGCAGCTTCTAAAGCCGATTCAAAGCCCTAACGGGTAGCACCGTTAGGCGGGGTTCGGAGGCACCTGGCAACAGAAGCCTCCACTTTCTTTTCCTCAAGGGCTCCCACATGGCCGGTAAAGACCTGATCCGCTACGATCTCCTCGTGCAGGACGCGCTGAAAGGCGTGGTGCGCAAGGTGTTGATCGATGCCGGGAAAGACGGGCTGCCCGGCGAGCACCATTTCTACATCTCGTTCCGCACCGATTATCCCGGCGTGCGGCTCTCCAACCGCCTGCGCGAGAAATACCCGCAGGAGATGACGATCGTTCTCCAGCACCAGTTCTGGGACCTGAACGTCACGGAGCACACCTTCGAGATCGGCCTGTCCTTCTCGGGCGTGCCGGAGCGGCTGCTGATCCCGTTCGATTCCCTGACCGGCTTCTTCGATCCGTCCGTGCAGTTCGGCCTCAAGTTCACCACGGAGGGCGAGGAGGACGAGATCGAGGTCGAGGAGCAGGCGCCCCCGCCGAAGCCCACGGGCGATTCGCAGCCGGTCGAGCTGAAGCGCCCCAAGGCCGGTTCCGGCGAGAAGGCGCCGAAGGGCAAGAAGCCTGCCGCTCCGGCAGAGGAGCCGCAGGCGGAAGCGGCCGAGCCCGCCCCGGCCGAGGATGCGAAGACCGGCGAAAGCAGTGCCCAGGTCGTCAGCCTCGACGCGTTCCGCAAGAAGAACTGAAGCCCATACCTTTTCGATAGAGCGGCCTCAGGCCGCCCTTTCGCGTCTCCTGTGCGTCAGCCTCATCGGCAGGCCGCCCTCCGGCCTCAAGGTGATGCGGTGCAGCGGCCTGACCTCGTGCCCCTCCACCAGATCGAGCCGTACGGCGCGAACCACGCTCGCGAGGACGATGGTCGCCTCCTGGAGGGCGAAGCTCGCCCCGATGCAGACCCGCGGGCCTGCGCCGAAGGGCAGATAGGCGAAGCGGTCGATCCTGTCCCGGTTCTCGGGCAGGAAGCGCTCGGGGTCGAAGGCGTCGGGGTCGCGCCAGAGCGTCCGGTGCCGGTGCAAGACGTAAGGTGCGACGGTGACGACCGAGCCGGCCGGAATGTGCACGTCGCCGATCCGGTCGTCCGCAATGGCGGCGCGGCTGAGAAACGGCGCGGGCGGATAGAGGCGCAGGGCCTCGTCGATGACCGCGCGGGTGAAGACGAGTTTTTCGAGATGCCCCACCTCGAAGGGCCCTTCGCCCAGGACCCGGTCCACCTCCTCCTCGATCCGCGCGCGGGATTTCGGGTCCTGCGAGAGCAGGTACAGGGACCAGGACAGGGCGTTGGCCGTGGTCTCGTGGCCCGCCCCGATGAAGGTCACGATATTGGCGCGCACATCCTCGTCGCTCAGGCCCCGGCCGGTTTCCGGATCGGCGGCTTCGAGGAGCAGGGTCAGGATGTCCCGGGGCACGGGCTCACCCCGGGCGATCAGGGCCTTGCGGGCCCCGATCAGCTCCTCGACCATCTCGTCGAAGAACCGGACCGCCGGCCGCGCTCTGAGGCGCCCGATGCGGGGAACCCAGTCGGGCCAACCGAAGATGTCGATGGGGTCGACACGGCCGATTCCCTCGAAATAGCGGGTGATGGCCCGCGCCAGGGCATCCGGATCACGGGCGACCCCTTGGGTGAAGATCGTCCGCTCCAGCACGTCGAGGGTGATGCGGGTCATTTCGAGGGAGGCATCGACGATCCGTCCGGCCGGCCGGCGCTGCCAGCGCCGCACGAGGCGGTCCGCCGCCTCCGTCATGGCCGGGAAGAACCCGGCGACCGTGCGCGGATTGAAGAGCGGCGCCAGGGTCCGCCGCTGGAGCCGCCATTCCTCCCCCTCGGCGGTCAGCAACCCGCGCCCGAGGCCGGGCGCCAGGATGCGGATCTGGAGGTCGTCCTTGCGGTAATTGGCGGCGTTGTCGACGAGCACGTGGCGGATCACAGTCGGGTCGTTGACCACGGTCATGCGCCCGAGGACGCCGTCTCCCGAGACCACGGGTTCCTCGAAATGCCTGTCCATCCAGGTCGCGAGGGGATTCCGGCGGATGGCGAGCAGAAAAGCCAGGAGCCCCATGGGCTCGGTCCGCGGCTGGGGCGCGGGCGGACGGAAAAGCGGCGTTTCAACGGTCTCGCTCATGGAATTTGCCCTGCCTCGGGCCCGTTCGCTGTTGCGGGCCGCAAAACTTGAGATAAGAACACGAACCCCCATCGAAAGAGGTCAGGATGTCGCCCTCAACCCGTACCGAAACCGATACCTTCGGCCCCATCGAAGTTCCCGCCGACAAGCTCTGGGGTGCCCAGACGCAACGCTCGATTCAGAACTTCCGTATCGGCGGTGAGCGCATGCCGCTCCCCCTCGTTCACGCGCTGGCCATCGTGAAGCAGGCCGCCGCCCTTGTGAACAAGGATCTCGGGAAGCTCGACCCGCGGCTTGCCGACGCCATCGTGAGCGCTGCCGCCGACGTGGTGCAGGGCAAGTACGACGACGAGTTCCCGCTGGTCGTGTGGCAGACGGGCTCGGGCACGCAGTCCAACATGAACATGAACGAGGTTCTCTCCAACCTCGCCATCGAGCGTCTCGGCGGCGAGCGCGGCTCGAAGAAGCCGGTTCATCCGAACGACCATGTCAATATGGGCCAGTCGTCCAACGATTCGTTCCCGACCGCCATGCACATCGCGGTCGCCCGCGAGATCAACGACCGGCTCCTGCCGGCCCTCAAGCACCTGCATAAGGCCCTCGACGACAAGGCCAAGGCCTTCAAGGACATCGTGAAGATCGGCCGCACCCACCTGCAGGACGCGACCCCGGTCACCCTCGGCCAGGAATTCTCCGGCTACGCCATGCAGGTCCAGCTCGGCATCGCGCGGATCGAGGCAACCCTGCCGGGCATCTACGCCCTCGCGCAGGGCGGCACCGCGGTCGGAACCGGCCTCAACGCCCATCCGGAATTCGCCGACCGCTTCGCCGCGAAGGTCATGGAGCTGACCGCCCTGCCCTTCACGTCGGCGGCCAACAAGTTCGAGGCTCTGGCCTCACACGACGCCCTCGTCTTCACCCAGGGCGCTCTGTCGAGCCTCGCGGCGGGCCTGTTCAAGATCGCCAACGACGTCCGGCTGATGGGCTCCGGCCCGCGCTCCGGCATCGGCGAGATCTCGCTGCCCGAGAACGAACCCGGCTCGTCGATCATGCCCGGCAAGGTCAACCCGACCCAGGCCGAGGCCCTGACGATGCTCTGCGCCCAGGTGGCCGGCAACCAGACCACCGTGACGTTCGCGGCGAGCCAGGGCCATTTCGAGCTCAACGTGTTCAAGCCCGTGATCGCCAGCGCTGTGCTGCAGTCGATCCGTCTCCTGGCGGACGGCGCGATCAGCTTCACGGATAACTGCGTCGTCGGCATCCAGCCGAACCACGAGCGCCTGAAGGACCTGATGCAGCGCTCCCTCATGTTGGTCACGGCTCTTGCGCCGAAGATCGGCTACGATAAGGCGGCCGCGATCGCGAAGACCGCGCACAAGAACGGCACGACCCTCAAGGAGGAGGCCCTGAAGGCGGGCGTCTCCGAGGCCGATTTCGACGCCGTGGTGCGGCCCGAGACCATGCTGTCGCCGGGCGAGTAAGGACCGGGCGCGCCATGGCCGAGATCGTCAATCTGCGCCAGGCGCGCAAACGCAAGGCGCGGGCCGACAAGGAGGCCCGCGCCGCCGAGAACCGCGTCCTGTTCGGCCGCACCAAGACCGAACGGGACAAGACCGAGGCCGAGAAGACTCTGAGCGAGCGCCGCCTCGACGGGCACAAGCGCGACGAGGACACGCCCTGACATGGCTTCCATGGGCGCCGGCATCCTCAAGCGCTCGGTCTCCATCGCGGGACACCGCACGAGCATTTCCCTGGAAGAGCCGTTCTGGCAGGCCCTGCGCGAGATCGCGGCGCGCCGTTCGCTCTCGGTCCAGGCTCTGATCGGCCTGATCGACGCGGAGCGCGGCGCGCAGAACCTGTCCTCGGCTATCCGGGTCTTCGTGCTCGACGATCTGCGCGAGCGCCTCAGCCGCCAGGACGGGCATTGATCGCCGGAGGCGGGGCGAGCTCCAGCGGCGGGGTCAGGGGCGGCATGGTGAACGGCGCCTGATCGTCCGGAGGCGGCAGGGTTGCGTTCGGATCGTTTCGCTGCTGCGACTGGATCCGCTCCGCCTCGATGCGGGCACGGTCCGCCTCCTCGCGAGCCTTCGCCTGCCGAGCGGCCTCTTCGGCCGCAGCCTTGGCCCGGCGCTCCGCCTCCTGCTGCGCTTGGATCTGGCGCTGCCGCTCGGCCTGCGCCTTCTCGAAGGCCTCGATCTTCTCCAGCTCGCGCTTCAGCACGATGGCCGCAAGCCCGTTGCGGAACGGACCGGCATCGATCTCGCGCATGGGCGCCGCCAGCGAGCCGCGCCAGCTCAGCCCGAGGGAGGGCGGCGCGCCGACCCAGCCCTGCGGCGCCGTCCTGGCGGCCAGCGTGCCGCGGGCCTCGAGGGCCAGGGACTTGAGATCGTAGGTCACGGCCCCCTGCCAGGAGACGGCGTCGTTCTGGATCACGAAGGGCGACAGGCGCAGGGACCCGGCTACCAGGGCCGCAGAAGTCGTCACAGCCGGGACCGAGAGGGAGGCGCGGCTGAGTTCCGCCGCAAGTGCCATCTCGGCCTTGCCCTCGGTCAGGGGCTCCGCATCCGCGAGCAGGCGCTTGAGGGCGCGGTCGAAGGCGGAAGGGTCAATATCCGGGATGCGCAGGTTGACGATGCGCCATTCTCCGGCGCCACCGAGATTGGCCACCAGCCCGGCCATGGTGTCGGCCGCCGTCCCGAATTTCAGGCTTCCCGAGAGGCGCGCGTCGAAGGGCGTGGCGCCCGCGAGCGCCGAGAGCGGAACGTCGGCAATCGTCCCCTCGCCCACCACGGACGCGAGCGCGCCCTGGCGCGTGATCGTCGTGGAGCCGGTGAGCCTCCCGGTCCCGAGCATGGCGTCGAGGCTGCGGATGGAGGCCCCGTCCGGCGTCGCCTCGACCGTGAAGCCCGCCCGGGTCGCCTGGAGGCCGCGCCCGAGATCGAGATTGGCCACCTTGAAGGCGACCTGTCCGCCGGTGACGAGGCGGGCGCTCTGCCCGAAATGGGCGGTCGACCACAGGGCATTGGCGTCAGGGCTCGGGGGCGTGTTGAGGGCCATGGTGGTCACGAGCCACGGCAGGGACAGACGGTCGAGGGACACGTCGCCGGTGATGTCGGAGCGGGAACGGACCGCGAGCCTCGCCTGGACGTTGCTGCGGGCCACCTGTCCGGTCACCGTGAGGAGCGAGGCGTCCCGCTCGCGCCCGAGGGTGATCCGCGCCTGGGCCGGCACCGGCGAGGCGACGCCCGCGCCGTCGCCGAGCAGTTGCAGGAACGGCGCGATATCCTCGGCCGCGATTTCGGCCTCGCCGCTGTCGACCACGTCGTCGTCCGCGCTCAGCGCGAAGGGGCGCTTGGTCGTCAGCTTCACGCCGCCCACATCGCCCGCCACCGTGACGTTGAACTGCCCGGAGCCGACCCGCGTGCCGCGCAGGGTCACCTGCGAGGGCCGATTCAGGGCCGGAGCGGACGGGCGGTTGACCCACCGCCCCGTATTGTCCGTCGCGAGCGTGACGTCCAGGTTCTCGGTGCGGCCGTCGAGGGAATCCACCGATCCCAGGAAGCTGCCGCCCGCGGCCGTACCCTTGGCGGTGGTACGCAGGCGCAGCTCCGTGGAATGAGGCGGCGGCGCCACGCGCTCGGTCACGATGTCGAGGTTGAGGTCGCCCTCGCGCAGGAAGTACGGCACGAGCTTGGAGATGCCGCCGACCCAGACGCTGCCGAGGAGGTCTACCAGCGGCGCCGCGCGCTGCGCCGTGACCTTTCCGGCGATGCGCCCGGAGCCATCCGGCGCGATGCGCCCGCTGACGCGGGCATTGGCGCCCGCGAGATCGACGATCTCGAGCGACTCGACCAGGAGCGCCGGCCCGTCGGACAGGATGCGCGCCGTGATCCGGCCGGCCTCGGGACTGTTGCCCGCGCGGACGTTGCGCGCTTCGAGAATGAAGCCGACATCGAGGTTCTGCGTCGCCTCGAACACGCTCGAGACCCGGGGCAGCTGATCGAGGTTCAGGTTCTGGATCGCGACCTGCGCCTCCAGCTTGCCGCGCCCGTCGGCCTCCGGCGCCGTGTAGCGCAGATTGCCGGTCAGGACCGCATCGCCTGTCTTCACGCGCATCCGGTTGAAGGACAGGACCGGGCTGGAGTACGCGACATCCGAGGACATTTCGAGCGGCCGCCCGTCGAGGGCCTTGAGGAAGGGCGAGCGCAGGCCGAGACGGTTGAGATAGCGGGCGAACCGGTCCGACTGGTTGGACGCGAGCGCCACCTTCCCGTTCGCCCCGCCCTCGATGGTCAGCCCGACCGTTCCCTCCATGGCGACGCGCGTGTCGCCCGGCGCCTGGAAGTCGATACGCTCGACCGTGGCCCGCCCCCTGTCCACGGACAGGCGCATGACCGCGTTGGAGAGCTCCTCCTGCGCAAGGCCGATGCTGTCGATCTTCAGGTCGAGGTCGAGCGGGACGGAGATATGCGGGATGGACCATGCCGCGAGGCGGCTTTTGAAGTCCTGCCCGTTGGAGGACAGGATGAAGCTGTCCGCGTCGAGCCGGCGTCCTTCGAGCTTGAGGGAGATCCGCGGATCGTTGAGCTGCACGCTCCCCTGGCCGGTCATGCGCAGGCTGGCGCCGCCCTCCCCGGCCTCGAGGCTCACGGGATCGAGGACCACCTGCCCGGCGCCAGCCTTGAAATCCGTCTCGATGGCGATCGGGATCGGTATGCCGGCCGCCGCCACCTGGGCCGGAGGTCCGAAGAGGACCTTGGCCTTGCCGGCCAGGGTCGGGCTTGCCGTACCGGGCTCCTCGCCCTCCAGGGCGAGCTTCGCGTCGAGGTCGAAGCGCGGATAGATGTCGCCGCCGCCGGACAGCCGGATCTGGACGGTCTTGTCGGGCGTGAGCTCGCCCGTGACGAGCCGGAACGGCACGCCCGCCGTGGTGCCTTCGACCTTCCAGGGGCCGACGAGCTTCTGGCCCTCGATGGAGACGTTCTCCGCATAGGCCTGGTCCGTGCGGCCCGTGGTGGGCGTCTGCGTCGTCACCAGGAGCTGGGCGACCTTCAGGCTGTCGATGGCCCATTCCCGGCTGCGCGCGCTGCCGGCGGTCAGGTCCTGCGGCAGGCGCCAGCTTCCGTCCGGCGCCACCGGAACGCGGATGTCGGCGCGGCCGATCCGGGTCTCGGTGAAACGGATCTCGCCGCGCAGCAGCGGCGTCAGGGCGATCTCGGCCCAGACCAGATCCGCCGTCAGGGACGGCGAATCCGGCGTCTTGCCGCCGAGGCGCAGACGGTCGAAGCGCAGGCGCGGCGACGGCAGGATGCGCAGGCCGATGCGGCCCTCCGTATGGGCTTCCGTTCCCGAGGCGCGCGAGATCAGGTGATCGATGGAGTCCCGATGCGCCTCCCAGTCCACGAACGGAGGGGCGGCGACGGCCACCGCCAGAATGAGGATCACGATCGATGCGATAATCGTCAGGATGTCGCGCAAAGGGCGGCCTTTTCTCCGTTTCGTCGCAGGATCTTTAACTCAAGGGCCCAAACAGCGGGAGCGGATCGCGGTTTCCATCCCCATCAAAACGCAACAATCTTTCCCGGATTCAATATGTTGTGCGGATCGACAGCCTCTTTCAAGGCACGCATGAGCGCAAGCGCCGCGGGCCCGTGCTCGATCTGAAGGTACTTCATCTTCTTCTGGCCGACCCCGTGCTCGCCCGTGCAGGTGCCCTCCATGGCGAGCGCCCGCCGTACGAGGCGGTCCACGAAGGCCTCGCAGGCCTCGACCTCCGCCGGATCGTCCATGTTCACGAGCGGCTGGACGTGGAAGTTGCCGTCGCCCACATGGCCCACGATGGGGGCAATGAGCCCGCTCGCGGCGATGTCGCGCTTGGTCTCGTCGACGCATTCCGCCAGACGCGAGATCGGCACGCACACGTCGGTCGCGACCGACTGCGCTCCCGGCCGCAGGCCCCGCGCCGCCCAATAGGCGTCGTGCCGAGCCTGCCACAGGCGCGAGCGCTCCTCGGACTTCGTGGCCCATTCGAAGGGCCCGCCGCCGAACTCGGTCGCGATATCGCCGAAGCGCTCCGCCTGCTCCTGCACGCCGGCCGCGGAGCCGTGGAATTCGAGAAGCAGCAGCGGGCTCTCGGGCAGGGAGAGCTTGGAGTGCGCGTTGACAGCCTTCACCTGAAGCTCGTCGAGAAGCTCGATGCGGGCGACCGGGATGCCCGACTGGATCGTCATGATGACCGCGTCACAGGCAGCCTTCACGTTAGGGAATGGGCAGATCCCGGCAGAGATCGCCTCGGGGATGCCGTGCAGCTTCAGGGTAATCTCGGTGATGATCCCGAGGGTGCCCTCGGAGCCGACGAAGAGGCGCGTGAGGTCATAGCCGGCCGAGCTCTTCTTCGCCCGGCTCGCAGTCCGGACCACCTCGCCGTCCGGCATGACCACCGTGAGGGAGAGCACCGCGTCCTTCATGGTGCCGTAGCGGACCGCGTTGGTGCCGGAGGCCCGCGTTGCCGCCATGCCGCCGATGGAGGCGTCGGCGCCCGGATCGATAGGGAAGAACAGCCCCTTGTCGCGCAGGTGCTCGTTCAGCTCCTTGCGGGTGACGCCTGCCTCTACCACGCAGTCGAGATCCTCCTCATGGACCGCAATGATGCGCTTCATGAGGCTCAGGTCGACGGACACGCCTCCATAGGGCGCGTTGATGTGGCCCTCGAGGGACGTGCCGGTGCCGAAGGGAATGATCGGGACGTTATGCCGGAGGCAGAGCCGGACGATCTCGGAGACCTCCTCGGTCGTCCGGGGATAGACCACCACGTCCGGCGGCTGGTTCGCGGTCCAGGTCAGGGAATGGCCGTGCTGCTGCCGCACGGCCTCGGAGGTGGCGACCCGGTCGCCGAAACGCCGCATGAGCTCGTCCAGCAGAGGAACGAGGGCGGCGTGGTCCGGTTTCGTACGAAGGGACGGATGGGGCGCGTTCATCGATGCTTCAGGTCCGGTTGCGATGCTGACTCGTCCCATGACTACCAGAACCGTTGCGAAGGCAACACTCTGCGTGAGAAAGACGCCGCAAGCCTCTGGATCGCCGTGGGAAATGTGCTAGTGTTGCGAAACGAGGAGGCATCGAGGGCATGTTCGGGATCGGAGGAGCAGACTGATCATGGACGAGCGTGCGCCGGTATTCTTCTTCGCTCCGTTCGTGTCCTCGACCATGCGGGTCCAGCCGGCATGGATCGATTATAACGGGCACATGAACATGGCGTTCTACCACGTCCTGTTCGACCGGGCCGTGGAGGAGGCTTTCGGCCTCGTCGGCCTCGGGCAGGATTATCTCGAGGAGCGCAACGCCTCGTTCTTCGCGGCAGAGACCCACACCCTCTACCGGCGCGAATTGCGCGCCAAGGATACGGCCCGGGTCACGCTCCAGCTCATCGATTTCGACGAGAAGCGCCTCCATTTCTACATGGAGATCCGCCATGCGACCGAAGGGTGGCTGTCCGCGACCTCCGAGGGCCTGAGCCTCCATGTGGATATGGAGACCCGCAAGGTCGCGCCCTTTCCGGACGATATCCTGGCCAATCTGGCGATCATGAAGGCGACCCATTCCCGCCTCGCCCGGCCCCAGGCGTTGGGCCGCATCATGGGTATCCCCGGCCGGTCCGAAGCTTTCCTGCGCGAGCCGATGCTGGCCTCCGGCACCTGCCACTGACGCTCTGCCGATAACCGCCTCGGCCCTCCAGGCAGCCTGAGCGCCGCCCTGCGCTCAGCACCCCACGGAGCCGGCCGGGCAGGTGCCGATCCGCGCCGGGGGCGACGGATTGGAGAAGGTTCTCTGCCGGTCGATGCTCTGGCGGAGCTGGTTCGTCTCGAACTGGTTCTGCTGCTCGAAGCGCTGGAGGCGCTGCTGCTGCTGGATGTCCCGGTTGATCTCCTGCACCCGCCGCTCCGCCGGGCTCTTGCGCGGCAGGCGGGTCTGCGCGGCCGCCGGCAAGGCCAGGGAGAGGGCCAGACCCAGGCAGACGAAAGCCTTCGACGCGCTACGCATGGTTTCATTCCTTTCGGGGCCGACGATACCCATATGGCGGTTGACGCCTTTCTCGGCAACGAAGTTCCGCCTGCGGCAGGATCGCGCCCAATCCGGGCTCGACGCCGTTCGCCTTTTGATCCATGGTCGCCCCGATGAATCAGCCTGACACCAGACCCGAGCCGCAGGGCGAGGACGCGTTCGAGCCGACTTCCGGCCGGGAGCCGGCCTCCGGCTCTCTGAGTGCCCGCGCCCGCGCGGCGGTCGCACCGCAATCGCCCTATCTCTCGGGCCTCAACCCGGAGCAGCGTGCCGCCGTGGAGGCGACCGAGGGCCCGGTCCTCGTGCTGGCGGGCGCCGGCACGGGCAAGACCCGGGTGCTCACCACCCGCATCGCCCACCTCATCGCCACCGGCAAGGCCCGGCCCTTCGACATCCTCGCCGTGACCTTCACCAACAAGGCGGCGCGCGAGATGCGCGAGCGCGTGGCCTCCCTCATCGGGCCGGTGGCCGAGGGGATGCAGTGGCTCGGCACCTTCCACTCCATCGGCACCAAGATCCTGCGCCGCCATGCGGAGCTCGTGGACCTGCGCTCCGACTTCACGATCCTCGGCACGGACGATCAGCTGCGCCTGATGAAGCAGGTGATTGAGGCGGAGGGCATCGACGAGAAGCGCTGGCCCGCCCGGCAGCTCGCCTCCATCATCGACGGCTGGAAGAACCGGGGCCTCGGCCCCGATCAGGTGCCGGCCGGGGAAGCCGGGGCCTTTGCCAGCGGCCGGGGCGGCAAGCTCTACCGTGCCTATCAGGAGCGCCTAAAGACCCTGAATGCGGTCGATTTCGGCGACCTGCTGCTGGAATGCCTGCGCCTGTGGCGCGAGCACCCGGACATCCTCCAGCAATACCAGAACCGCTTCCGCTACATGCTGGTGGACGAGTACCAGGACACCAACGTCGCCCAGTATCTGTGGCTCCGTCTCCTCGCCCAGGCGCGCAAGAACCTGTGCTGCGTCGGCGACGACGACCAGTCGATCTACGGCTGGCGCGGCGCCGAGGTGGACAACATCCTGCGCTTCGAGCACGACTTTCCCGGCGCCACCGTGATCCGGCTGGAGCGGAACTACCGCTCGACCGCGCACATCCTGTCGGCCGCCTCGGGCCTGATCGCCAAGAACCAGGGCCGCCTCGGCAAGACGCTGCGCACAGAGGACGAGCCGGGCGAGAAGGTCTCGATCACGGGCGCCTGGGACTCGGAGGACGAGGCGCGCCTCATCGGCGAGGAGATCGAGGCGCTGCACGCCAAGCGCCATCCCCTGTCCGAGATCGCCATTCTGGTGCGCATCTCGGCCCAGATGCGCGAGCTGGAAGACCGGCTCGTGACGCTCGGCGTGCCCTACCGGGTCATCGGTGGCCCACGCTTCTACGAGCGGGCCGAAATCCGCGATGCTTTGGCGTATCTACGGGTCGTCAACCAGCCGGCGGACGATCTCGCGTTCGAGCGCATCATCAACGTGCCCAAGCGCGGCTTGGGGGATGCGACGATCCAGGTGCTGCACAACCATGCCCGCGCGGCGCGGGTGCCGCTGCTCGAAGCGGCGCGCTTCATCGTCGAGACCGACGAGCTGAAGCCGAAGCCACGGGCGACGCTGCGCGACCTCCTGATCTCCTTCGGGCGCTGGGCGAAGCTCTCCGAGACCATGACCCAGGCCGAGGTGGCCCAGACCGTGCTGGAGGAATCCGGCTACACGGAGATGTGGCAGAAGGACAAGTCGGCGGATGCGGCGGGGCGGCTCGAGAACCTCAAGGAGCTCGTGCGTTCCATGGAGGAATTCCCGGACCTGCAGAGCTTCCTGGAGCACGTCTCGCTGGTGATGGAGGCGAACGAGTCCGACACCACCGAGCGCGTGAGCCTGATGACCCTCCATGCCGCGAAGGGCCTGGAATTCGACACCGTGTTCCTGCCCGGCTGGGAGGAAGGCCTGTTCCCCAACCAGCGGGCGCTGGACGAGAGCGGCCGGGCCGGCCTCGAGGAGGAGCGCCGCCTCGCCCATGTGGGGCTGACCCGCGCCCGGCGCCGGGCCAAGATCTATTTCGCGTCCAACCGGCGGATCCACGGCCTCTGGAACTCGACCATCCCGAGCCGCTTCATCGACGACCTGCCGGAGGCCGACGTGGAGATCCTGGAGGCGCCGGCCAACTTCTCCTATGGCGGCGGCTTCGGCGGAGGCTCCCGCTTCGACCGCATGACGCCCTTTTCGGGCTCCAGCTACCAGACGCCTGGCTGGCAGCGGGCGCAGGCCCACCGCGCCGCGGAGGACGGCGGCTATTCGGCCCGCCGCTCCGGCGACCGGCGCGGGCCGATGATGATCGAGGGCGAGCTCGTGGCGAAATCCACCGGCGGCTCCGGCTTCTCGGTCGGCGGCCGGGTGCTCCACACCAAGTTCGGGCCGGGCACCGTCGAGGCCGTGGACGGCAACAAGCTCACGGTGGAGTTCGACAAGGCCGGCCGGAAAATGGTGCTCGACAGCTTCGTGGAGCCGCTGGGCTGACGGCGCAAGGGCGCGCCGACCGCGCCCCCTCGCCTATTCGGCCGCAATCGGCGGCACCGGCTCGACCGGCGTGCCGTAGGTCCGTGGGTCCACCTGGCCCAGTTTCCCGTCATCGTTGGAATGCTGCGGCCTCTCCACATAGGTGAGTGTGCCCTTGCCGTCCGGCGCAGGCCCCTGCGCCCAGCGCCCTTCGGCGCTTTCCTGCCCTTCAGAGAAGTTCATGAACTGGTAGGCAACCTCGGAGATTTCCCGCTCCTGCGGGAAGTTCGACGGGACAGGGGTCATTTCCAGACCGTCCTCCTCCAGCTCGCGGATCGCCGCGAGCCATTGGTTCTGGTGCATCGTGTCCCGGGCGATGAGGAACGCGAGCATGTCGCGCACGCCGGGATCGTTCGTCATGTTGTAGAGGCGGCTCACCTGCAGGCGGCCTTGGCTCTCGGCCGTCACGTTGAAGCGGAAATCGGCCAGGAGATTGCCGCTCGCCACCGTATAGGCGGACGTCCAGAAATTCCCGACGCTGTCCGTCGGACGCGCGCCGGACCCGGAGACGATCACGTGCTGCGGGTTCATTCCGGCAACGATCGCGTCCTCGACGCGGGCACCACCCATGACCGCACCGATGACCGAATTCTTGGCCATATCCTCCTGCTGTTCCACCGGAGAGGTTTCGAGGAGCCGTGCGATCATCGTCGAGAGCATCTCCACATGCCCGATCTCCTCCGTCCCGATATCCATGAGCATGTCCCGATACTTCTCGGGAGCGCGGCAATTCCAGCCCTGGAACAGGTAGGTCATCATCACGCTGATTTCGCCCCATTGGCCGCCGAGGACCTCCTGAAGCTGCTTGGCGAAGATCGGATCGGGCTTCTCGGGCCGGGCATGATACTGCAAGTGCTTCTGGCGGAAGAACATCGGCTGCTCCTATGGTGCTGGATGGGCGGCCCCTCGGCCTGGGGGTCAGGCATCCAACAGAAGCGACTCGCCGTTGTTCCTCCGGCCAAGCCGCGGAAAGCGAGCCTGTGCGGCACTTTCGGGCCAGGATCGCAGCAGCCCAGCCGCCTCTAGCCATCAAGGCGCGACTGTGGAACCATCCGGTTCGGCTGAGACTGCGAGCAAGAGGCCCTGATGTTCCCCCTCTCCCATATGCTGAAGGCATTCGTGCGCACCGGCACGCTCAAGGTGATCGATGCGGACGGCAAGGAGCACCTCTTCGTCGGGACGCCGGAGCCGAAGGTGACCATGCGGCTCACGGACCGGTCGCTCTACCACAAGCTCTTCCTCAACCCGGAGCTCCATGCGGGCGAGGCCTATATGGACGGGCGGATGAGCTTCGAGGAAGGATCCACGCTCAGGGACTTCCTGACGCTCTTCTCCCTCAACCGCTCAACCCTCGCGAACTATCCCCTGCAGAGCGTCCTGAAGCGCATCTCGCGCGGCGTGAAGCGGTTCCAGCAGGCGAACCCGGTGGGCAAGGCCGAGCAGCACGTCGCCCATCACTACGACCTCGGCAACGATTTCTACAGGCTCTTCCTCGACGAGGGGATGCAGTATTCCTGCGCTTATTTCGTCCACGAGGACGACACCCTGGAGGAGGCGCAGCGCAACAAGCTCCGCCTTCTCGCGTCCAAGCTCCAGCTCAAGCCGGGTTTGAGGGTCCTCGACATCGGCAGCGGCTGGGGCGACCTCGCGCTCTATCTCGCGGCCATGGAGGACGTGGACGTGACGGGCGTGACGCTCTCGAAGGAACAGCACGCGCTCTCCAACGAAAAGGCGCGGCAGGCAGGCCTCTCCCACCGCGTGCGCTTCGAAATGCTCGATTACCGCAAGCTCGAGGGCCGGTTCGACCGCATCGTCTCGGTCGGCATGTTCGAGCATGTGGGCGTCCATCATTACGGCGAGTTCTTCGCCAAGATCAACGCGCTCCTCGACGACGACGGACTGATGGTCCTGCACTCCATCGGCAAGATGAGCCCGCCCGGAACCGCGAGCCCGTGGCTCAGGAAATACATCTTCCCGGGTGCCTATTCGCCCGCCCTCTCGGAGGTGTTTCCGGTCGTCGAGCAGAACAGCCTGTGGGTGACGGATCTCGAATTCCTGCGCCTCCACTACGCCAAGACCCTGAACCACTGGCACCGGCGCTTCGAGGCCAACCGGGACAGGATCAGGGACATGTACGACGAGCGCTTCTGCCGGATGTTCGAGTTCTATCTCATCAGCGCCGAGTCCATGTTCCTGACGGGCAGCCAGCTCGTGTTCCACATGCAGCTTGCCCGGCGGCGCGACGCCGCGCCCATCGTGCGCGACTACATCACCGACCTGCAGCGCCATTACCGGCTGCAGGAGGCGGAGCGGCTGAAGATCCTGCAGCCGGGGGAGATCCGCAGCGAATCCGTCCCGGCTAAGTGATCGTCTCGTAATCCTTGTTCTTCAGGCCGTCATGGGAATGGCGGGTCGGCAGCCTGCTCTCGGGCTGCTTCTTGAAGAAGGACGAAGCCTTGGCGCCCATGGGGCCCTTCGAGATCGTGATGCCGCCGTCCACCGCATAGAGCGCGCCGGTCACGAAGCTCGCCTCGTCGGAGGCCAGGAAGCAGAACACGTTCGCGACCTCCTCGGGCGTGCCGCGCCGGCCCATGGGGGTCGCCTGGGTCACCATGGTGGCGAGTTCCGCATCCATCGGGCCGGTGGATTTGTGCGTCCAGGCGGTATCGATGGGCCCGGGACAGACGCAGTTGGCCCGCACGCCATAGGCCGCCTGCTCGCCCGCGATGCCGCGGATGAAGGAATGGATGAAGGCCTTCGTGCCGCCGTACATGGCATTCTTCGGGTGACCGATCATGCCCGCCTCGGAGCCGGTCGCGACGATGTTGCCGTGGGTCTTCTGGAGATACGGCAGGGCGAACTTGGTCATCAGAAAGACCGAGCGCACATTGGCCCGCAGGGTCTCGTCGAACTTGTCGATCGGGTAATCCTGCGTCTCGGCGACGGCCAGGAACACGCCCGCGTTGTTGACGAGAACGTCGAGCCGGCCATAGGCGCCGATGCAGGCCTCGATGGCGGCCTCCGCATGGCGCTCCTCGGCGATGTCACCGAGATAGACCTCCGCGAAGCCGCCCGCGCCGTTGATGAGCCTTGCGACGTCGTCCACGGGATCGTCCGGCAGGCCGACCAGCAGGAGCCGGGCGCCTTCCTGAGCGAATTTCAACGCGATGGCCTCGCCGATCCCGGTGCCGGCCCCGGTAATGATCGCGACCTTGTTGAAGAGGCGTCCTGGCATGATGGGCTCCTGTCTTGGCCGGGAGGGAAGCCGGACAGACGAGGTCGGTCCGGACGAGAGCACAACGGATCGGATTCCGGCCGGTTCCGGCCTCCAGAGGCGCCTGTCGGCTTCCTGGGCTGGCACGGCTGCCGCATTTTCACGCGGAATGCCTCCTCCCGCTCTTCCCCGAAATGCGCTAAGCGGTCCTCATGCTCGAAGGACTTCACCCCAACCGCCCGACCCATGTCTTCCGCATCACGACCGATGGACGTTCGGCCCGTGCCATGACGGAATTGATCGGGGAGATTTTCGACCCGGCCGAGACGGCAGTTGCGGCCTTCGAGGCGGAGGAGGACGGGCCTTGGCTGCTCGAGGCCTATTTCGCCAGGCAACCGGACGAGGCCGCCATCCGCGACCTGCTCCGGCCCATCGTCGGGGCCGAGGCCGACAAGGGCGTGTTCCTCCCCCTGGAGCAGCAGGACTGGGTCAAGTCATCCCTGGAGGGGCTCAAGCCGGTCAGGGCCGGGCGCCTGCTGATCCATGGATCCCATGACCGGGACGAGCGCCGGACGAACGACCTCGCCATCGAGATCGAAGCGGCGCTCGCCTTCGGCACCGGCCATCACGGGACGACGAAGAGCTGCCTTCTGGCTTTCGTGGACGAGCTGAAGCGGCGCAAGCCTCGCCGCGTCCTCGACGTGGGCACGGGGACGGGCATCCTGGCCTTCGCGGCCGCCAAGATCCTCAAGCAGCCGGTGGTGGCGGGCGACATCGACCCCGAGGCCGTCCGGGTCGCCAGGGAGAATGCGCGGCTCAACGGCATCGCACCCTGGATGAAGCTCTATGTGGGCCCGGGCGTCCGCCACGCGATGGCGGACAGGGCCGGTCATTTCGATCTGGTCTTCGCCAACATCTTGGCGAAGCCCCTGCGCCAGCTCGCCCCTTCCCTGACCCGTGTGGCGACTCCTGACGGAGCCCTGATCCTCTCGGGGCTTCTGAAGCGTGATGTGCCGGGGGTGCTGTCGGCCTATGCGGCCCAGGGCTGGTACCTGGAGCGCCGCTACGACCTGGAGGGCTGGGTTGCCCTCGTGATGCGGCGGGGCGGCGGACATCCGCGACCCCGCCGGTTCTGGGATTACTCGGCGACGACGTCCGGGTAGCGCCGGGCCAGGGCCTGGCGCAGGACCATGGCCTCGACGCAGACGTCACGGGCCGTCCGAATGGCCTTGAGAATGGCGACGATCATCATGGTTCTCTCCTCAGCGTTCGACGAAGGGGCGACCGGCAACGGCCGGCTCGCCATAACGGGCGGACATTTCGCGCAAAGCCGCCCCATAGGGGCGCAGCTGCCGGGCCGCGGCACTGGCCCGGCCGGCCGCCAGGGACTCGATCACGCGCCGCGCGTGGAGCCCGAAACCTGAGGACGGGGAAGCGCCCGATACGATCGGCGCAAGAGTGGCTGCAGACATTGGCTCATCTCCCAGAGTGGTGTGATGACCCTTCGACGTTCCTCGTTATGTCGTTGCCCTATAGGTAAGAAGAACTGACCTTTTTGAGGAGTGGGCTGGACGGCATGAGAGCTATGATCTCTTTGCAGTTCACAAACGAAAAAGACCGCATGCCAGGCATTCAGCGCATGGAAAACAGGCATTCCGCCCGTGTTGGCGGCAGCAGGCCCGCTCCCGGCTCAAGGCGAGTCCGATGAAAAATCCTGCGCTCCCCGGCGCGCGACCAGTTCCGTTGCAAGGCAAAGCGCTCTAGCTTGGCGCCCTTCAGTTCCCAGACCGGTTTACCCCACCCATGGCCCGCTTCCAGAGTTTCGACGATTCCACCTCCCCTGCCCAAGGTCCGGAACGGATCGCAAAGCTGCGCACCGAGCTGTCACGCCGGGGCTATGACGGCTTCATCGTTCCGCGCGCCGACGAGCACCAGGGCGAATACGTGCCCAAGAGCGCGGAGCGGCTGGCCTGGCTGACGGGCTTCACGGGCTCGGCCGGAACCGCCGTGATCCTCCAGGACAAGGCCGCCCTCGTGGTGGACGGGCGCTACACCGTGCAGGCGGCCGAGCAGGTGGACACCTCGGTCATCACTCCAGTGCCCATGGCCGAGACCTCGGTCGAGGACTGGATCGCCGCCAATCTCCGGCCGGGCGCGGTCCTCGCCTACGATCCGTGGCTGCATACCAGCGACGGCCTCAAACGCCTGGAGCAGGCCGCCGCCCGAGCCGGCGCGAAGCTCGCGCCCGCGGACATGAACCTGGTCGACGTGATCTGGATCGACCGCCCTGCCCCGCCGCAGGCCCTGGTACTGCCTCATCCCCTCGACTATGCGGGCGAGACCGCGGCCTCCAAGCTCGCGCGGGTGCGCGCCAAGATGGCCGAGGCCAAGCTCGACGCCCTCGTCATCTCCGATCCGCACAACCTCGCCTGGGCCTTCAACCTCCGCGGCGGCGACGTGGGCCACACGCCGCTTCCCCTCGGCTATGCGGTCGTCCCGAAGGAAGGGCGGGCGCAGCTGTTCTTCGACCGGGCCAAGATGACGAACGAGGCCGGCGACGCCGTGGGCGATCTCGCGGATTTCGTGGACATCACGAGCTTTCTCGGGACGCTCGATACCCTCGGCCAGAGTCACGGAAAGATCCGCATCGACGCCGCGACCGGTGCCGTGGCGCTGATCCGGCGGGTCGAGGCGGCAGGCGGAACCGTGGATGTGGGCGCCGACCCGATCGCCCTCATGAAGGCCGTGAAGAACCAGGCGGAGATCGCCGGCTCCCGCACTGCCCACCTGCGCGACGGGGTGGCGGTCGCGCGCTTTCTCGCCTGGCTCGACCGAGAGGCCCCGAAGGGCAGCCTCACCGAGATCGACGCCGTGGAGGCTCTCGAAGCCTTCCGGCTGGAGACGGGCGCCCTGAAGAACGTATCGTTCCCGTCGATCTCCGGCGCCGGTCCCAACGCCGCCTTGCCCCATTACCGCGTCACCCGGTCGAGCAACCGGCCCATCGAGCGGAACGGAATCTTCCTCATCGATTCCGGTGCGCAATACGAGGACGGCACCACGGACATCACCCGCACGATCGTCGTGGGCGAGCCCACCCCCGAGATGAAGGACCGCTTCACCCGAGTGCTCAAGGGCCACATCGCCATCGCGCGCTGTGTCTTCCCGAAGGGTACGAGCGGCGCCCAGATCGACGCCTTCGCGCGCCAGCCGCTCTGGGAGGCCGGCCTCGATTTCGACCACGGCACCGGCCACGGCATCGGCAGCTATCTCTCGGTCCATGAAGGACCCCAGCGCATCGCCAAGACGGGCACGACGCCCCTCGAGGCCGGGATGATGCTGTCCAACGAGCCCGGCTTCTACAAGCCGGGCGAATACGGCATCCGGATCGAGAACCTGATCCTCGTGGAGCCCCGGACGATTCCCGGCGGCGACCGGGAGATGCTGGGATTCGAAACCCTGACCTTCTCGCCCATCGACCTGCGCCTCGTGGATCCCTCCCTCCTGACGGAAGACGAGGCCGCCTGGCTCGACGGCTACCATGCCGAGGTCCGGGAGAAGATCGGCCCGCACCTGGACGGCGAGACCCGGGCCTGGCTGGATCAGGCGACCCGGCCTATCGGCTGAGTTGCGTCATTCCGAAACCGGCTGCGCCTGGACCATGGGAGCGGGCGCAGCGCTTAAGGTGATGCCCCGCTCCGCGAGGAGCTCCGCAAAGGCATCCGATTGCAGGTAGGCCAGCTCCTCGGGCCGGCTTTCGACGGCCGGATCGAGATCGCGCAGCTCGTCGTCCGCATAGCCCGGATGGCACATCACCACGGGCGTCGGCCCGAGATTGGTGAAGGACGTGGCGAAGACGCGCCGGGCCGGTACGGTCATGTCGAGGGGCGAGAAGCCCGAGAAGCCCTCGTTCGTCCGAAACCCCGCCGCGCGGGCCTGCTCCCGGAAGCCCCTGGCCAGCGCCTTGACGATCAGCGCCTTGCCGCGGCTCACCGGCCGCCGCAGGATGGAGGTCATCCGGTCGGACGGGTCGCGGAGCCAGACGCGGCCCGTATAGCCCCTCTCGGTCAGGGCCGAGAACAGGGCCTGGCGGACGGGAGGCAGCACATGGACGTGCTGGTGACCGTCGACGAAGTCCGGCGCGGCCCCGTGCACCGCCTCGAAGGCCACGATCTGGCGATGGATCTCCTCCCGGATCTCATCCACCGATAGCCGGCCTCGCAGGGAGCTGGAAAGAAGGGCTCCGAGGGGTGGAAAATTCCCCCCAGGAGCGAGATGGGGCATGGGCTGGATCGGCACCCCGACCGTGAGATTGAGGTGCAGGCCGATTCCGATCCGGCCCATGAAAGGCCTGAGCTCCGGCGCGGCGCGGCGCCAGGCCGGCATGTTGGTCATGGCGCCCGTGGCCGAAAGGCGGCCGCGCTCGGCCAGATCGAGGATGCCCCGGCTCACCCCGTCGGTCAGGCCGAAATCGTCGGCACAAAGCACTACCTGGCGCTGCGGGCTCATTCTCACCTCAAAATCGGCTTTGCCGCACCCTATCCCTCTTGAGCTGAACAGAAAACTCGGGTCTCAATGCGGCCCTGGTCGAAGGGACCTCCGGTCGAAGGAAGATTTTGTGGCGTCGCCGAAGCTCAGCGTCATCATCCCGGTCCATAACGAGAGCGCCAACATCGCGCCTCTCTGCGCGCGGCTTCTGCCCGTCCTGAATCGGATTACTTCCCTTTGGGAAGTGATCTTCGTCGACGACGGCAGCCGGGACGACACCCTCGCGCGCATCAAGGCCCACAGCCTGACCGAGCCGCGGATCGGCGCCATCTCGTTCAGCCGCAATTTCGGCAAGGAGATCGCCATCGCGGCCGGCCTCGACCATGCCCGGGGCGACGCCACGATCATCATGGACGCCGACCTGCAGCACCCGCCCGAGATGATCGAGACCTTCGTCGAGCGCTGGAAGGAAGGCTATCTCATGGTCTACGGCCAGCGCACCGACCGCTCCGACGAGACCCGGGTGAAACGCGGCTTCGCCCATCTGTTCTACCGCCTCTTCGCCCGCTTCGGCGAGATCAGCCTGCCGGAAGGCGCGGGCGATTTCCGCCTCATCGACCGCAAGGGCGTCGAGGTGCTGCGCACGCTCGGCGAGAAGGCCCGTTTCTCCAAGGGACTCTATGCCTGGATCGGCTTCAGGAACACCGGCGTGCCCTTCGTGGTGGAGGATCGCCTGCACGGCTCCACCAAGTGGAGCTTCCGCAAGCTCTTCCGCTTCGCCTTCGACGGCATCGCGGCCTTCTCGACCGTGCCGCTCCGGGTCTGGACCTATCTGGGCTTCCTGATCTCGTTCCTGTCCATCGCGACCGCCATCTACTTCCTGATCCGCACCCTCCTGTTCGGCACCGACCTGCCGGGCTTCCCGAGCCTGATCGTGTCCGTCATGTTCTTTTCCGGCATCCAGCTCATGTCGCTCGGCATCATCGGCGAATATGTGGGCCGCATCTTCGCGGAGGTGAAGCGGCGGCCGCTCTACGTGGTCCAGGAACGGGTGGGCGGCGCCGCGGAGGTCAGCACGAGCCTCGTCCGGGACGATCCCCGGCCGCACCGGGCCTGATCCATGTTCCGGAAAATCCTCTCGGTCGGGGGCTGGACTCTCGTCTCCCGCCTCACCGGCTTCATCCGCGACGTGGTCATCGCGGCCGTGATGGGCACGGGACCCATCGCGGACGCCTTCGTGGTGGCGTTCAGGATCCCCAACAACTTCCGCCAGATCTTCAGCGAAGGCGCGTTCAACAACGCCTTCCTGCCCACTTATGCGCAGGTGCTGGAGAAGGAGGGCGAGAACAAGGCCCGCTCGTTCGCGAGCCGCATCACCACGCTGATGCTGATCGTGCAGGTCGCGCTGCTCGGACTGGCCTTCCTCGCCATGCCGGTGGTGGTGAACCTGCTCGCTCCGGGCTTCACGGACGAGCCGGCGAAGTTCGACCTCGCGGTGACGCTGACGCGCATCACCTTCCCGTATCTTCTCTTCATCACGCTCGTGACGATTCTGTCGGCGATCCTCAACGCCCATGAGCGCTTCGCCGTGGCGGCCGCCTCCCCGGTCCTGCTCAACCTCTCGCTCATCGTCGCGCTGGCCCTCGCCTTCCTGTTTCCCGATGCCGGCCATGCGGCCGCCTGGGGCGTCACAATCTCGGGCGTGCTCCAGCTCGGCCTCGTCTGGTGGGAGGCGCAGCGCAAGCGCATCGCGCCCGCGCTCGCGGTGCCCCGCTCGGACCCGGCCATGCGGACCTTCTTCAAGACGCTCGGTCCCGCGGTGATCGGCTCGGCCGGCGTGCAGATCGCCATCTTCGCCGACACGATCATCGCGTCCTTCCTGCCGACCGGCGCGGTGTCGTCGCTCTATTACGCCGACCGGATCTACCAGCTCCCCCTCGGCGTCATCGGGATCGCGGCCGGCACGGTGCTGCTGCCGGAAATGAGCCGCCGCATTGCGGGCGGCGATGTGGCCGGCGCGCATGCGGCGCAGAACCGGGCCGTCGGGCTCACCCTGGCGCTTGCGGCCCCCTTCCTGGTGGCCTTCGTGGCCATGCCGGACCTCATCATGACAGCCCTGTTCCAGCGCGGCGCCTTCGACGCGGAAGCCGCCGCCCGCGCGGGCGCGGCGCTCGCGGCCTATTCGGTCGGCCTTCCGGCCGCCGTGCTGATCCGTTCGGCGCTCGCGAGCTTCTATGCCCGCTCGGACACGGTGACGCCGCTCTATGCCTCGCTCACGGCGGTTGCCGCCAACGTGCTCCTGAAGATCGTCCTGATGGGTCCCTTCGGGGTCGTCGGCCTGGCGCTCGGCACGGCGCTCGGCGTCTGGATCAACCTGATCCTCCTCTTCATCCTCGCCTATCGGCGCGGCTGGAACGACCCGAGCAAGGGCCTGATGCGCACCTGCCTTGCGGTCGCTCTCGCGAGCCTGGCTCTGGCGGCCTTCGCGTGGTTCGCTCCGGCGCCCCTCTCCGGTTGGACCGACACCCTTCCGGCCTGGCGCAGCGAGGCGCTGCTTGCCATTCTCGGGGCCTGCGGGGCCGTGCTCTACGGCGCCGTGCTGCTCGGCGGTATGAAGGTTCTGGGCGTGCGCCTGGCGCGGCTCTGAGGACTCACCGCTCCGCGAAGCGGGCCTGTGGCTCGTGGCCCGCGACCTCCGTCAGCAGCTTGCGCCGGGCCGCCACCGCGAAGGGCCGCATCTCGTCGGCGATCTCCACGAAGGCGCCCGGACCGCCGATGACGTTCTGGGCATAGTAATCCTCTAGCGCCATGCCGCCGGGCCCGCCCGGCCGTCCGCCCGGACGGCGGATCGACAGGGCGTTGATGGTGAAGCCCTTGGCCAGCGCCTCCGCCCGAGCCGCCGCAAGGGGCCGTCCGTTCATGTTGGGCCCGTCACCGGACACGTCGATGACCTTGCGGGTGCCCTCATGGGCGTTGCCCTCCACGAGGCGCACGGAAAAATCGATGGCGTTGGAGATCGAGTTGTAGCCGGTCGCGCCCCGCGGCGCGCTCACGAGCTTGTCGGCGAAGACTTTCGCGCTCGCGGCGTCGCGGATCACGTGCCAGTCGACCACGAGGACCTGGGAGCTCGGCCCGCCCCATTCCATGAAGGCCACCGCGATGGCCCCGAGGGGACCGCTCCGGATCCCGTCGAGCACGTCCCTGCTCGTCAGCGCATCCGCCCAGCCCTGCCGCTGGAGACGCAGCTCGTCGTTGTCGATGGAGCCGGACCCGTCCGCCGCGAAGACGAGTTCGAGATCGACGGGTTCGGCCCGTGGGGCGCCGGTCAGCAGACCCAAGGCAAGGAGGCTCGTGAAGGCAAGGCGCATGGACACTCTCTCCATCGTCGCGATGCCGGAGCCATCTAGGGCATGAAGCGGGATGGGACGCGCCCGTCCCGGATCACGATTGCGTTGAGCGCCTATCCCACCGCCACGGGCTTCTTCACCACGAAGGGGGTGCGCATGGTCACGAGTTCCTCGGCGGCCGTGGGATGGACCGCGATGGTGCGGTCGAAATCGGCCTTGGTGGCGCCCATCGTGACGGCGATGCCGGCAAGCTGAATCATCTCGCCCGCATCATGCGCCATGATATGGACGCCCACCACCTTGTCGGTCGCCTTCTCGACCACGAGCTTCATCAGCACCCGCTCGGCGCTGCCCGAGACCGTCGCCTTCATGGGGCGGAAAGAGGTCTTGTAGATGTCGACCTCACCGCAGCGCGCCCGCGCGGCCGCCTCGCTGCAGCCGATGACGCCGATCTCGGGGGTCGAGAAGACCGCGGTCGGGATCAGCTCGTGATCCACCATGGTCGGCTTGTCGCCGAAGACCGTGTCGGCGAAGGCGTGACCCTCGCGGATCGCGACCGGCGTGAGGTTCGCCCGGTTCGTCACGTCGCCCACCGCGTAGATGGACGGGATCACGGTCTGCGAATAGCCGTCGACGATGATGGCGCCGACCTCGTCGAGGCTCACGCCGACCTGCTCCAGGCCGAGATCGGCGGTGTTCGGGCGGCGCCCGGTGGCGACGAGGACCTGATCGGCCATCAGCACCGTCCCGTCGTTCAGGGTGGCGGCGATGCCGTCGGGCCGCTTGTCGAGGCGATGGATCGTCCGCTCCAGGGCGAGCGTGATGCCGCGGCCGCGATAGGCTTCCGCGAGAGCGTCGCGCACATCCTCGTCGAAGCCGCGCAGGAGCTTGTCGCCCCGGTGAACGAGCGTGACCTCGCTGCCCAGCCCGGCGAAGATCCCGGCGAATTCCACCGCGATATAGCCCGCGCCGACCACGATGATGCGTCGCGGCAGCTCCTTCAGATGGAACACCTCGTTGGACGTGATGCCGAGCTCGCCCCCGGGGATCGCCGGCGTCATGACCGGATGGGCGCCGACCGCCACGAGGATGTAGCGGGCGCGGATCTCCTGCCCGGTCTTGAGGATGCGCACCGTATGCGGGTCCACGATCACGGCGCGGCTGTCCACGACCTCGACGCCCGCCTTCTCCAGGTTGGTCCGGTAGATGCCCTCCAGCCGGTCGACCTCCTTGTGCAGGTTGGCCATGAGGGTGTTCCAGTCGAAGCGCATCTCCGGGAGCGTCCAGCCGAAGCCCGCCGCCTCCTCGAACTCGTCCGCGAAGCGGCCCGCATAGACCATGAGCTTCTTGGGCACGCAGCCGCGGATCACGCAGGTCCCGCCGACCCGGTATTCCTCCGCGACCATGACCCGCGCACCGTAGCTTGCCGCGATCCGCGCGGCGCGCACGCCGCCGGACCCGGCGCCGATGACGAAAAGATCGACGTCGAAATCACTCATGGTCCAGTCTCCCGTTCCGTCCGGCGCGCGGCCAGAATCCATACGATAGCGGCTCCCAGGGACGCCGCCCACCATCCCTGCCAGGCCCCGTGGCCGACGAGCGCCACCGCGGTCGCGCTGCCGAGGAGCGCCAGGGAGGCGGCCGCGATGAGACGCTCCTGCCGCGCGATGGTGCGCAGGAGCAGAAGGATCACCGCCAGGGCCAGAAATGCCCCTACGCCGCCGAGCTCGGCCCAGACCTGGACCAGGGTGTTGTGGGGATGGCCGACGCCCAGAAGGGTCTCGTCCTTGCTCGGCACCCGCTCGGCCACGGCCGTGTCGCGCATCCGCGGGCTGACGCCGAAGCCGCCCCCCAGCAGGGGCTGCCGGCGGATGGCCTCTCCGAAGCTGAGCCAGATATCGACCCGGTCGCGGGAATGGTCGTCCGCGAGCCTCTGGTGGACGCCTGCGGGGATCGCCCGGTCGGCGATCTGGCCGAGGAACGGCGCCGCGACGGTCAGCACGACGAACGCGACCGCCGCAAGCCGGGCCACAAGCCGCGGAGCCGCGAGTGCCGCCAGGAAGGTGACGAGCCCGGCCGCGAAACCGAGGATCGAGGCGCCGCTCTCGGAATGCGCCATGGCCGCGAAGGCCAGGGCTGCGAAGGCCAAGGCGAGAATCCAGCCGTGGCGCATCCCGCGCATGGCCCAGATCACCACGGCGGGCAGGAGGCACAGAAGGGTCAGGACCGGGCGGTTGAAGATGAAGCTGTGCCAGCGCATTCCGAGCGACCGGCGCAGGGCGAGCCCCGTGCGCAGCTCGAAGATCATCGTGGCGCAGGCGAGGACCGAGACGGCGATCAGGAGCCAGAAGGCCGTCCGGGTCATCCGCTCCGGCAGCGTCAGGCCGAGCACGAAGGCGGCCAGGACCGGGAGCCAGAACTCCCCGAGCGCCGAGGCCGACAGGGCCTTGAATTCGCTCCAGCCAACCGAGACGAGGCACCAGGCCAGGAAGGCGAGGACAGCCAGGCCGAGGGGCGATGCGAGCGCCGCACGGGCCTGCCGCGCGAGGTCGCCGAGCCGTCCCTCGACGGCCGTGGCCGCGAGCGCAAGGAGCGCCGCCAGCCCGGCGAAGACCGGGCTCGACCGATGCGCGATCGCCATGCCGAGCGGCATGAGCGCCAGGGCCGCCATGGCGGCGCGCCACAGCCCGTCGGCCCACAGGGCCCGCGCGCCGGCCGGGGATTGGCCGGCCGTGTCCGGAGCGAGAATTGTCATGGGGTGGGTCTTACGCGAAGGTTCAACACCGATAAAGACGCAAGCGCTTGCCGCCTTGCGTTTCCGCCTTTACCGTTTGTCGCAGCGCGCGGGATCGCCATGGAACCCGTCCTGCGACATGCGCGAAGTCTCTCGAGTATCGGAGGAAACAGAATGAGCCAGTATCGCAAGGGCCTCTGGCGGGGCATGCTTGCCGCCGCGGCCGTGGCCGGCCTCGTCACCACGGCTTCGGCCCAGATGGCCGAACTCAAGATCATGGCCCCGGCGGCGCCGGGCGGCGGCTGGGACCAGACCGCCCGCTCCATGCAGCAGGCGCTGACCCAGTCGGGCCTCGCCAAGAGCGTCCAGGTCACCAACGTTCCGGGCGCCGGCGGCTCCATCGGCATCGCGCAGTTCGTGAACGGCGCCAAGGGCGACGGCAACCAGCTCATGGTCATGGGCTACGTGATGGTGGGTGCGCTGCTGACCAACAAGTCGCCCGTGACCCTCGACCAGACCACGCCCATCGCCCGCCTGACCGGCGAGTACGAGGCCATCGTGGTCCCGGCCGATTCCCCGATCAAGAACGCCAAGGATCTCGCAGCGGCCGTGAAGGCCGACCCCGCGAAGGTGACCTGGGCGGGCGGCTCGGCGGGTGGCGTCGACCACATCGCGGTCGCGCTCTTCGCCAAGGCGGTCGGTGCCGACCCGACGAAGATCAACTACATCCCGTTCTCGGGCGGCGGCGAGTCGCTCGCGGCGATCCTCGGCGGCAAGGTGACGGCCGGCATTTCCGGCTACGGCGAGTTCGAAAGCCAGATCAAGGCCGGCAAGCTGCGCCTCATCGGCCTGACCACCCCGGCCGGCAAGGGCACGGCCGAGATGCCGTCCCTGAAGGACCAGGGCGTCGACCTCGAGATCGCCAACTGGCGCGCCGTCGTGGCGCCTCCCGGCATCACGGACGCCCAGAAGAAGACCCTCGTCGACACCATGGACAAGATGGTCAAGTCGAAGGAATGGCAGGAAATCCTGAAGCAGAAGGGCTGGGACGACGCCTACGAGTCGGGCGATGCCTTCGCCAAGTTCCTCAAGGATGACCAGGCCCGTACGAAAGAGGTCTTGACCTCGGTCGGGCTCGTGAAGTCATAAAAGACTCAACGCCCGGAACGACGTTGGAAGCGCCGCCCCGTGCGGCGCTTCTTGTTTAAGGACAACAACAATGACGACACGAACCCCGCGGCGGGTCGACAAGGCGGGCCTCCTGATCGCCCTCCTGCTCCTCCTCCTGGCCGGGACCATCTGGTGGGACATGAGCACCCTCCAGCTCTCCTCGGTCTACGGGCTCGGCCCGAAGGCGATGCCCATCGTTGTGGCCATCGGGCTCGCGGTCCTGGGCGTCGGCAACGCCATCTCGGCCCTGAGCGGCGGATTGCCTGAGCGCGAGAGCCTGCGCTGGATGCCCATCGTGCTGATCGTCGGCGGCCTCGCGGCGCTGATCGCCTTCATCAGGTTCGGGGTCGGCTTCATCCCGGCCACGGCGGTCCTGTTCGCCTGCACGTCGGCGGCCTTCGGGCGGCGCGCCTTCCTGACCGACCTCGCCATCGGCTTCACGGCCGGCGTCGTGATCTATCTCCTGTTCGCCAAGCTCCTGACCCTGAGCCTGCCAATGGGGCCCATCGAGCGTCTGATCGGAGCCTGAGCACCATGGATTCCCTCTTCGCCCTCGCACATGGCCTGACCGTCGCGATCCAGCCGATGAACCTCCTCTTCGCGCTGATCGGCGTGCTCCTCGGCACGGCGGTCGGCGTGCTTCCCGGCATCGGCCCGGCGCTCACGGTCGCGCTGCTGCTGCCGATCACCTTCAAGCTCGATCCGGGCGGCTCCATCATCATGTTCGCGGGCATCTATTACGGCGGCATGTATGGCGGCTCGACCACGGCCATCCTCATCAACACGCCCGGCGAAAGCGCCTCCATGGCGACGGCGCTCGAAGGCAACAAGATGGCCAAGGCCGGCCGCGGCGGCCCGGCGCTCGCCACCTCGGCCATCGGCTCCTTCGTGGCCGGCACCATCGCGACCCTCGGCCTCGCGTTCCTGGCCCCAACCCTCGTGGAGCTGGCCGTGCGGTTCGGCCCGGAGGACTACTTCGCCCTCATGTGCGTGGCCTTCGTGACAGTCTCGGCCACCTTCGGCGACTCGCCGGTCCGGGGCCTGACCAGCCTGTTCGTCGGCCTCGCGCTCGGCCTCGTCGGCATCGACAAGCTCACGGGCCAGGCGCGCCTGACCTTCGGGGTGCCCGAGCTCCTGGACGGCGTCGAGGTGACGACCCTGGCGGTCGGCCTCTTCGCGGTCGGCGAGGCGCTCTATGTCGCGTCCCGCCGCCACATCCAGGAGGAGGTGGTCGAGCCGGTGCGCGGCTCCCTGTGGATGACCAAGGAGGACTGGAAGCGCTCCTGGTGGCCCTGGATCCGCGGCACCCTCTTCGGCTTCCCGATCGGCGCCCTGCCGGCGGGCGGCGCCGAGATCCCGACCTTCCTGTCCTACTCCACCGAGAAGCGGCTGACGAAATATCCGGAGGAATTCGGCAAGGGCGCCATCGAGGGCGTGGCCGGGCCGGAGGCCGCCAACAATGCCTCGGCGGCCGGAACCCTGGTGCCGCTCCTGGCGCTCGGCCTGCCGACCTCGGCGACCGCCGCCATGATGCTGGCGGGCTTTCAGCAATACGGCCTCAATCCCGGCCCCCTGCTCTTCGCCGAGCGGCCGGAACTGGTCTGGGGCCTGATCGCCAGCCTGTTCATCGCCAACGCCATGCTGCTGGTGCTGAACCTGCCCCTGGTCGGGCTCTGGGTGAAGCTCCTCGCCATCCCGCAGCCCTGGCTCTATGCGGGCATCCTCGTCTTCGCCACCATGGGCACCATCGCGGCCAAGCCCTCGGTGGTCGAGCTGACCATGCTCGGCGCCTTCGGTGTCCTCGGCTTCCTGATGCGGCGCTTCGACTATCCGATCGCGCCGGTGGTGGTGGGACTCATCCTCGGGCCCATCGCGGAGGCGCAGCTGCGTCGCGCCCTCTCGATCAGCCTCGGCGACCCGATGATCCTGGTCCAGAGCCCGATCTCCGCGACCCTCCTGTTCATCGCGCTCATCGCCCTGGTCCTGCCCTTCGTTCTCAAGGGCCTGAACCGCTTCAAGATGAACGAGGACTAGGCCTGCCGGCGGGTCCTTCTCTCCTCTGCACGTGGAGAGAAGGACCCGCCCCACTGTCATTCCGGGACAGCGCAAAGCGCTGGGCCCGGAACCCATAACCGCTGACGGCGCCGAGAATGCACAGTGGCTGCCGTTGCTGTCTATCCTCTGCCACTGGTGTTTATGGGTTCCGGGCTCCGCTCCGCGGCCCCGGAATGACGGAGAGCGTCGTCCTGTCCCTCTCCCCCAGACAAGAAAAAGGCCCGGTTTCCCGGGCCTTTTTACATCCTGAAGACGCGTCCGCTTACTGCAGCTGGTGACCGCGCTTGCTCATCTCGGCGCGGGCGCGGATGATGACGTATTCCGACACGTTCTGCGCCCAGGTGGCGAGGTCCTTGACGATGTCGTCGAGAAGGCCAGGCTGGACTTCCACGTATTTCTTGCCGGCGGGCGTCCGGTAGAAGGCCGCGATCTCCTTGAGCTCGGCTTCCGACAGGCGGGTCGCGAAAGCGCGGGCCGCGCTGTCGATCATCTTGCTCTTCTGCTGCTCGACCTCGGGACGGATGATCGCCACAACCTCTTCCAGGTCCTTCTTGATCTCCGGGCGGGTGACGTTCATCTGCTGCAGCTGGACGAAGAACGGCTCGGTCATGGCATCGATGGACCGGGTCATGCCGGAACTGATGGCGACCTCGCGGGCCAGGGCCAGCTGGCTCTCCGTGGGCTGCGCGTTCTGCGCGAAGGCGGGGCCCGCGAGCATGACGATGGCGGCCGCGAACGCGGCCAGGCGGGGTGCGGTGCGGATCATGGGGTGTAAGCTCCAGTCATGACGGTGGAATGGTCAGATCTGACCGAGTTCGACGAGGCCCTGGCCGGTGGCGAGGATCGCCCCCGTGGCAAGACCGATGAAGAGACCGTGCTCCACGACGCCCGCGATGTTGTTGAGCGTCGAGGCGAGCACGTTTGGCTTTTCGATGCGCCCGAGATGCGCATCGAGGATGAAATGCCCGCCATCCGTGATGTAGGGCGTTCCGTCGGCGGTCCGGCGCAGGTGGATCTCCCCGCTCATTTCCAGGGTTTCCAGGAGCTTCTCGATGGCCACCTGGGTCGCGCGCAGGCCGAAGGGCACCACCTCGATCGGCAGCGGGAAGCGGCCGAGCCGGGAGACCCGCTTGGCCCCGTCGGCGATCACGATCATGCGGCGGCTGGACGAGGCGACGATCTTCTCCCGCAGCAGCGCGCCGCCGCCGCCCTTGATGAGGCGCAGGTCGTCGTCGATCTCGTCCGCCCCATCGACCGTGAGGTCGAGCTCGGGCGTCTCGTCGAGGGTCGTCAGCGGAATGCCCTCGCGCCCGGCCTGCTCCCGGGTCGCCTCGGAGGTGGGCACCCCGACGACCGACAGGCCTCCGCGCACGCGCGCCCCGAGGGCGGCGACGAAATAGGCGGCCGTGGACCCGGTTCCGAGTCCCAGCCTCATCCCGTCGGTCACGAGGGCCGCAGCCCGTTCCGCCGCATCGCGCTTCAGATTGTCGCTCACTGATGGTTCCTAACGCTGGTCGTCCTCATGGCGCGGCCGGCCCGGCTGGGCTCTAGCACGTCGGCACTGGGAGGAGAAAGATTGTTTCAGACTCTTTTCAACGGATCGATACCGTCCGGCAAGGCCGGTCAGGGCCGCTGCGGCGATGCGCCCGTGCCGGGCCGCACGCTCGGGGTCGCGGCCGGGGCAGCCTGGGGAAGCCCCTGGGCCGACGGGTTGGTCTGGGGCGTGCACACCACCTTCTCGTCGAACACGTAGCAGATGCTCATGTCGCCGGTCCGGTAATTGACCCGGAACACGCCGCCCTCGCGCTCGTGGCGGGAGGCCACGAGGCCGTATTCGCCCGGAACCTGCGGCCCCGCGCCCTCGCCGGACCCGAAGCAGAGGGTCACGCCGATGGTGCCCTCCTGGAGGCCGTACTGGCAGGAGCTGACCTCGCCCGTGATGCGGTCGATCCGGTAAATCCGGTTCAGGTCCGTCTGCGGGGCAGGCACGAAATCGTAAGGAGCGGCGAAGGCCGGAACCGTCAGGCTACCCAGAAGGAGAGCCGAGGATAAATATGCCAGGGAACCAGCAAGCCGCATGCATCACTCCTTCTTGGTGGGTCCGGTAAGAACGAATCAACCATAAGACCATATCATTCCCTCATGCTTGATTCCCTCGTCCTGTGCAGGTAGCCGACCCTTATGGCCATTCATAGCCCATCCGTCGCGCCCCGCGTGGCTCCGCCCATCGTCGTGTTCGACCTCGACGGCACGCTGGCCGATACGGCCGGAGACCTGATCGGGACCCTGAACGTCATCCTCGAGAGCGAGGGGCTCCCGCCCCTGCCCTTGCGCAAGGCCCGCGACCTGGTCGGGGTCGGCGCCCGCGCCCTGCTCCAGCGCGGCTTCGAGGAAGCCGGGAAGGAGCTGGTGCCCGCGCGTCTGGACGACCTCTTCCAGGCCTTCATGGTCCATTACCGGGACAATATCTGTGTCAGGACGAAGCTATATCCGGGGGTCGAGGCGGCCCTGGAGCGTCTGCGGCAGGCCGGCTTCCTGCTGGCGGTGTGCACCAACAAGTTCGAGGACCACTCGGTGCGCCTGATCGAGGCCCTAGGCGTCGCCCATCATTTCGCGGCCAATTGCGGGCGCGACACCTTCCCGGTCTTCAAGCCGGATCCGCGCCACCTCACCCTCACGATCGAGCGGGCGGGCGGTAGCCCTCACCGGGCCGTGATGGTCGGCGATTCGCGCACCGACATCGTGACCGCCCAGGCGGCGCGCATCCCGTCCATCGCGGTGCCGTTCGGCTATACGGACGTCCCCGTGCGCCGGCTCAACCCGGATCTGGTGATCGGCCATTTCGACGAGCTGTTCGATGCCGTCGGCACCCTGGTGCGGCTGGCGGCAGCCT
>Ga0065721_10003992_pt1 | contig 48698 bp, 48 predicted proteins | sample Mesricmetagenome_FD_59108 | JGI IMG/M metagenome (GOLD analysis project Ga0065721, IMG submission 59108) | Mesophilic microbial community from rice straw/compost enrichment Sample: eDNA_1 v2 (version 2) | ecosystem: Engineered > Solid waste > Grass > Composting > Bioreactor | place: USA: Davis...
GGGTGAGGGGGATTCCCCCCAGCCGTTACGGCCATCCCCTCATCCGGCGCTTCGCGCCACCTTCTCCCCGAGGGGGAGAAGAATAGGGGCCGCCCGCCGGGCGGCCTTTTTGCTTGTTCGTGCTATAGTGCCGAATGTTGACCGGTCCGCCATGATGGCCAGGACCCCAAAGATGAACACCATTTTTCTGTCGGAGCACCCCACATGAACGGGGCACGGCACCCATGGTGTAATCCGCTCCGAAAGAACGACATTGTCTCTGCCTGAAACTATTTCGCCCCCCATCGCCCGCGCCCTCACGGCCAAGGGCTATGAAACCCTCACCCCGGTCCAGTCCGCTGTCATCGAGGACAATACCGATGGCCGCGACCTTCTGGTCTCGGCCCAGACCGGCTCCGGCAAGACCGTCGCCTTCGGCATGGCCATCGCCCCGACCCTGCTGGGCGAGGCCGACATGCTGCCGCCGCCCGGCGCGCCGCTGGCCCTGGTCATCGCCCCGACCCGCGAACTGGCCATGCAGGTGCAGCGGGAATTGACCTGGCTCTATGCCGAAACCGGCGCCCAGACCGCCGCCGGCGTCGGCGGCATGGACCAGCGCACCGAGCGCCGGGCGCTGGAACGCGGCGCCCATATCGTCGTCGGCACGCCGGGCCGCCTGCGCGATCACATCACCCGCGGGGCGCTCGACATGTCGGCCCTGCGCGCCGTCGTGCTCGACGAGGCCGACGAAATGCTCGATCTCGGCTTCCGCGAGGATCTCGAATTCATCCTCGCCGCCGCCCCCGAAGATCGCCGCACGCTGCTCTTCTCGGCCACCGTGCCCAAGCCGATCGCCGAACTGGCCAAGACCTTCCAGCGCGATGCCCTGCGCATCAGCGCCGCCGCCACCGGCCAGCAGCATGCCGACATCGAATACAAGCTGATGTCGGTCCCCGCCGCCGAGCGCGAAAACGCCGTCATCAACACGCTGCTCTGGTATGACAGCACCAATACCATCGTCTTCGCCTCCACCCGCGAGGCGGTGAAACACCTCTCGGCTCGCCTCCACAATCGCGGCTTCGATGTCGTCACCCTCTCGGGCGAACTGAGCCAGGCCGAACGCACCAGCGCGCTGCAATCCATGCGCGATGGCCGCGCCCGCATCTGCGTGGCCACCGACGTCGCCGCGCGTGGTATCGATCTGCCCAATCTCGATCTGGTCATCCATGCCGACCTGCCGATGAATGCCGAAACCCTGCTGCACCGTTCGGGCCGCACCGGCCGGGCAGGGCGCAAGGGCACCTGCGTCGTTATCTCCCCCGCCCATCGCAAGCGCGTCGCGCTGTCCATTTTGCGGACGGCGAAAGTTGAAGCGGAAATGATCGCGCCGCCCTCCGCCGAGGCCATCGATGCCCGCTATCGCGAGTCCATTCTCACCAATGCGCTTTTGAGTGACGCGATCACCGAAGAGGAGAGGGTCAGCGTTGACAGTCTGCTAGCGAATTGGGCCCCGGAGGCACTGGCTGCGGCCTATCTGCGCCTGCAATTGGCGGCCCGTCCCATCCCCGAGGAAATCACCGCCACCGAGCCGGATTCGCCCCGCGAAGCCCGCAATCGCGAGGCTTTCGCCGGCGGCACCTGGTTCCGCATCAGCGTCGGCCGCAAGCAGCGTGCCGAGCCGCGCTGGCTCCTGCCCATCATCTGCAAGGCCGGTGGCGTCACCAAGCAAGCCATTGGTTCCATTCGTATTTTCGACACCGAAACCATCTTCGAAATCGCCGCCGACAAGGCCGATTCCTTCCTCCGCAATGTCGGCAAGAACGGCACCGGCGAAAAAGGCGTCCATATCAACGCCGTAGACGGCCCCGGCGAACGTCCGCAGTCCAGGAGGCGTCCGCCCGGTCCGCCGGAAAAATACGACCCGATGAAGCCGCGTCCGGAAAAGGCCGACCGCAAGGAACGCTATGCAAAGCCCAGGTCCGACGACTTCGAGGCCTTCATGGAAAGCCCCAGGCCGCCCCGCGATGCCAAGCCTGCCAAGGCCGTAAAGCCTTTTGCAGCCAAGGAAAAACCGGTCTCCAAGGACAAGGGTAAGCCCAAATGGTCCAAGCCCGCCGCCGAGGGCGAGGCGCGGCCACCCAAGAAGAAGCCGGCCAAGCCCAAGGACCACAAGAAGAAGCGGGCCGAAGACTGACCGGCGACTTATCCCCGCCCTCCGGCGGGGATTTATTCTTGTGGGTAAAAACTCTAGGCCGCCGCTTTTTTCAAGACGCCCAGCCTTGAGACATTGCCCAGGGCCATGATCGCCGCGCCGAGGACCGAAATCCCCGCCGCGACCATCAGCGCGAAACGGTAATCGCCGCCGGCTGCCAAAACGCCAAAAGCCGCCGCGCCCAACAGGTTGGCGGCAATGGCCACCACATCCATCAGCGATGTCGACAGCCCGACCCGGCCTTTGATGGCGTCCTGCACATAGGCGATGTTGACGCTCATCAGCGCCGCCGTGCCCAGCCCGTTGAGGGCCAGCAGCCAGAACAATTCCGTCACGTTGCTCAGCATGCTCGCCAGCCCGATGAACAAAGCCATGACCAGCCCAGCCCCGGCCAGCAGTGTCTCCTTGCTCACCCGCGTGGTGAGATAGGCGAGCAGCAGCATGAGCGGCGCCTCCGTCGCCGCCGTGATCCCGGCATAAAGCCCCACATCGGTCAGCGAGCCGCCCAGATCGGTGACGATGAACAGCGCGATCGTCAGGGTAAGCAGCCGCATCGCCCCGGTCATCACGATAAGGCCGGCCAGGCCCGCCAATATGCCCGGCTGCAGGGCGAAGACGGAAAGCCACGAGGCACCCTCGGCCCTGACGGGGGCGGGCATCTGCACGGCGGTCGCCCTGTCGCGGATCAGCAGGGCGAAAATGGCGGCGATGCCCGCATAGCTCAGGGACGAAGCGAGGAAGACGTCGAAAATGCTGAAGGTTGCGGCCAGCCAGCCGGCAACAGGCGGCACCACGATCCAGGCCAGGGTGAACACCGTGCGCAAAGCCGTGACCATGAAATCGGCCCGCTGCGGCTGGTGGGTGAGATAATAGACCCGCACATAGCCGAAACATTGCCCATAGCAGGCGCCGGCCAGCGGCATGATCCCCGCCATGGCGATGGTGAAGCCGGCCTGTGTCGGCCACAGATAGATCAGGCCGTGGGCGAATATGCCGGCCAGCGCGGTGATCAGCACCAGAAGACGCCGGTCCCGCAGCTTGTCGGAAAGATATCCCAATCCCAGCGAAACGAAGGTGCCCAGGATCGAGCCCGCGGCCATGATCGTGGCGAACCAGGCCGGCGTCAGGCCCAGGATATCCACGCCCACCAGCGAGGCATAGGGCATCGTGGCGGCATAGGTGACGCCCGAGAAGAACATGTTCATCCCGAGCAATGCCGTTACCTTCAGCCGCGCTGCACCCATTGTCCGTTCCTCCCAGAACGGCAGGATTGCTACCGCGCGGCCTCCGGCCTGTCTAACAAATGGTTTTCATGGCATCCATTCACGCCGCGACATCGGGTTTGCCGGCCGCCGGTGACAGCGCCTTGATCTCGTCCGCATATTTCTCCGCCGCCGCGTCGATCCCGTCGCTCCATTTGGCGAAGCGCTTGAGCAGGGGCACGAAGGCGGCCAGGTCCTCGGGGGCCCAATGGCTGAGGAAATCCCCCATGATGAGATATTTATAGGCCCGCACCGCATCGACGATGGCGCGTCCCTGTTCGGACAGCTCGATAATGGTGCGCCGCGCATCCGCCTGGCTTACGGCGCGCCGCGCGAAACCCCGTTCCACCATGTCGCTCACCAGCCGGCTGGCCCGCGACGGGTCGATGTTCAGCCGTTCGGCCACCGTCGCCACCATGATTTCGCCGCGCGCCTCGCCGAATTCCGGCTCCGGGCCCTCGATGGCCACCAGCACGTCGAATTGCGCCAGGTCGATGCCCACACCCAGGTCTACCAGGGCGCGCTGCCCCAGTTCGCGCTTCATGGCGCGCCGCCGCCATTGCTGCAACATGCCGTCGATATCCATCACCGCCTCTCGAATGGACGCGTCGATCCCCGCCTTGCGCAGCAGCGCGTCGAGTTCGGTCTGTGCCGTCAGAGGCATGGCTGCCCTCGTCATTTTGCATGTTTCTGGCAAATGCATGCTATTGACATGTAATTGCCGGAAGCACATGTATGCCCGCGTAATTGATTTCGCAAGGGCCGACGCTGGGCGCCGACCCTCTCTCTTTGAGGATTGCCCCAATGTCTGAATCCATGCAATCGGCCGATGCGCCGCAGGAACAGTCCGTTCGACTGGTCATCGGCGCCGTGGCGGTCACGCTGCTGCTGGCCTCGCTCGGCCAGACCATCGTTTCCACCGCCCTGCCGGTCATTGTCGGGCAATTGGGCGGTCTTGATCACCTCACCTGGGTGGTCATCGCCTATCTGCTCAGCTCCACCGTGGTCGCGCCGATCTATGGCAAGCTCGGCGACCTTTTCGGCCGCAAGATCGTCTTGCAGGCCGCCATAATCATCTTCCTGATCGGCGCCGTGCTCTCGGCCATGGCTACCTCCATGACCTTCCTCATCATCGCCCGGGCCATCCAGGGCCTCGGGGGCGGGGGGCTCATGGTGGTCGCCATGACGGTGGTGGCCGACATCATTCCCCCGCGCCAGCGCGGCAAGGTCCAAGGCCTGTTCGGCGCTGTTTTCGGCGTCGCCACCGTTATCGGCCCCCTGGCCGGCGGNTTCATCGTCGAGCACCTGTCCTGGCANTGGATNTTCCTCATCAACCTGCCGCTGGGCGTGCTGGCGCTGGCCGTCATCGCGCTGGCGCTCAAGCCGCGGGGCGAGCGCGTCAAGCATTCCATCGACTATGCCGGCTTCGTCCTGCTCTCGGGCGGGCTCACGGCCTTCGTGCTGGCCACCTCGCTGGGTGGCAATACCTGGCCCTGGCTTTCGGTCCAGATCATCGGCCTCATCGTCTTTGCCGTCGCCGCGCTCGGCGCCTTCCTCTGGGTCGAATCCCGCGCGGCCGAGCCGGTCCTGCCGCTCAGCCTCTTCCGCAACAACACCTTTGCCGTCACCAGCGCCGTCGGCTTCCTGGTGGGCATGGCCATGTTCGGCTCCATCACCTTCCTGCCCATGTATCTGCAATTGGCCAAGGGCATTTCCCCCACCGATTCCGCGCTGCAATTGGTGCCGATGATGGTGGGGCTCATCGGCGCCTCCATGACCTCGGGCTTCATCATGACCCGAACCGGCCGCTACAAGCTGCTGCCGACGCTGGCTACGGCCGTGCTGACCATCGGCCTGCTGCTGCTGGCCAATATGCAGCTCGATACGCCCGCCTGGCTCGTCGCGATCTACATGTTCCTCGTCGGCGCCGGCATCGGCCCGGTCAACAGCGTCAGCGTTACCGCCACCCAGAACGCGGTGCCGCGCGAGGTGGTGGGCACGGCTACGGCCGGCACGACCCTGTTCCGCCAGATCGGCGGTTCCATCGGCGTGTCGATCTTCGGCGCCATCTTCTCCAGCGGCCTCGCCGCTCGCCTGGGCGATGTCATGCCCGAAGGCGGGGGCACCGGCGGCTTCAGCGCCCAAGCGGTGGCCGCCTTGCCGGAGCCGGTGCGCAACATGGTGCTGGAGGCTTTTGCCAATGCTCTCCATCCGGTTTTCTACACGGCCGCTGGAGCTGCCGTCCTGGCCTTCGCTCTGAGCTTCTTGCTCGAAGAACGCACCTTGGCCACGACCCTGCGGCGCGAGCCCGAGGCGGAGATCGATGCCGAGGAGCAGGCCGCCGCCGCCGTGGTTGGCGCCCCGATCACGGTCACCCGTTAGCGTGCGAGCGGCCTGAAAAGGCAGCCCCGGCAAACCCTTATCGCCAATGGCGGACTCTTTTTGCCAGGCGCTTGAATCACCTTCTCAAGCGCCTGGAGGCGGCCCGCCGCACTTATGGCGAAATTGTGAATAGCCAAATCACCCGTGATGCGTACCTTGACCGCATCAGATTTTGCCGAAATGCGTCGCCGGCCTGCACCCTGGAGAGACAAGCGTGCCTTTGCGTTGGCAGGAAGTGGCTTTGCCGCTCGTTACCATCACCCTTCTCATCATCCTGAAATATATCCCGGCCACCGAACATCTGCCGCTCGCGCGGACGGCGGGCGTCGTTGCCTTCGGCTATGCGGCCTTCCTGGCCCTGCGCCTGGTGCAGCCCGAAGAGGGGATCATGGTGGAGGGCGGCTGGGCCGAATTGCGGCCCTCGCTGGTGGAATATTTCGCCTGCTACGGCTCGGCCGCGCTGGCCGCGATACTGCTTTTCGCCGTCATCTTCATGGGTAGCGTCGCCGATCCCACCCAGTTGATCGCCACCTATATCGCCGTCGTCCTCCTCGGTTCCGGCGCGGTCGGCATCGGCATGGCCGGCCTGTTCACCCAGACGCGCTGGGACAATCGCCAGGTGCGCCATCGCTCCGCCATGGGCCGCGAAACCGTGCTCGACTGGTCGGATGTGCGCCATGTCCGGCCCAATTGGCGCGGCGTCACCATCAGCGCCGGCAATGGCCGCATCACCTTCTCCCAGTTCCACGCCGGTGCGGCTCAGCTTGCCAAGCACGCCGCCACCCGGGCGAAGCGCAACGCGGAAACGGCCACGAGGGCTTTCGCGGCGTAATCAGGTTCAATCCCAGATCGTCACCCTCGGGCTTGACCCGAGGGCTCTTCACTTTTCCAGGCCTTCGGCACGCCCCTCGGTTCAAGCCCGAGGGTGACGCGCGGTGTATGTGGAGCGGATAGCCGAACCCATCACCGCCCCTGATCCCTCCCATCACCACAATGCGATTGCCGCCATGCGTCGGCTCATTTAGCGTTCCTCCATGAACGCTCCGGTCCCGCAACGAACGATCCGCTCCGTCTGCCCGCATGACTGTCCTTCGGTCTGCGCGCTTGATGTCGATATCCTGCCCGACGGCACGATCGGCCGCGTGCGCGGCGCCAAGGACGATCCCTATACGGCGGGGGTGATCTGCGAGAAGGTCGCCCGCTATGCCGAGCGCATCCACCATCCCGAGCGCCTGACCCATCCCATGCGCCGCGCTGGCCCCAAGGGGGCAGGGCAATGGCAGCGCATATCCTGGGACGAAGCCCTGGACGAGATCGCCTCCCGTTTCCGCGAAGTCGAGAACACGCATGGGCCCGAAGCGGTCTGGCCCTATTTCTATGCCGGCACCATGGGCCATGTGCATCGCGACGGCATCGAGCGCCTGCGCGCCGCGCGCGGCTATTCGCACCAATACGACACCATCTGCGTCGGTCTTCCCTGGCCGGGCTACATCGCCGGCACCGGCCTGCTCGGCGGGGTCAATCCCGAGCAGATGGCCGAGGCCGATTGCGTGGTCATCTGGGGCACCAATGCGGTCCACACCCAAGTCAACGTCATGACCCATGCCATGCGTGCCCGCAAGCAGCGCGGTGCGCAGATCGTGGTCGTCGACATCTACCGCAACGCCACCATGGAACAGGCCGATATGGGCCTCGTGCTCCGCCCCGGCACCGATGGCGCGCTTGCCGTCGCCGCCATGCATGTGCTCCTGCGCGATGGCCTTGCGGATCGTGAATACATGTCCGAATTCACGGACTTCTCGCCCGAATTTGAATCACATCTTCAAACCCGCACGCCCCAATGGGCGTCGGAAATCACCGGCCTGTCCGTTGCCGAGATCGAAGCCTTCGCCCATCTCGTCGGCAAGACGCCCCGCACCTTCTTCCGCCTCGGCTATGGCTTTTCCCGCCAGCGCAACGGCTCCACCGCGGTCCACGCCGCCCTCTGCATTCCGGCCATGACCGGCGCCTGGCGTCATCGCGGCGGCGGCGCCTTTCACTCCAATTCCGGCACGTTCGGTCTCGACAAGTCGCGTCTCGAGGGCGCCCATCTGCAAAAGGGCAATCCCCGCCTGCTCGACATGTCGGAGATAGGCCCGATCCTCACCGGCGACGCCAAGGCCTTGCAGGGCGGCGGCCCCGTCCATGCCATGATCGTGCAGAACACCAATCCCGCCACCGTCGCCCCCGACCAGCAGAAGGTCCGCCAGGGCTTGCTGCGCGACGATCTCTTCCTCGTGGTCCACGAGCAATTCATGACCGAAACGGCGGAGCTGGCCGATATCGTCCTGCCCGCCACCATGTTCCTCGAACACAACGATTACTACACGCGCGGCGGCCATACCCGCGTGCTCTACGGTCCGGCTGTCGTGGATGCGCCGGGTGAGGCGCGCTCCAATCACGACGTCATCAATGCCATCGCGCTGCGCCTGGGCAGCGACGATCCCGCCTTCCGCACCAGCGACCGCGACGTCGTTGCCGACACCTTCGCACGCTCGAATTATCCGGCGCTCGAAGAGGTGGAAAAACAGGGCTATGTCGACCGCGAACGTCCCGACGACATTGCCCGCTTCGCCAATGGCTTCGACTGGCCCGATGGCCGCTTCCGCTTCCGGCCCGATTGGCAGGACGTCGCCGACCGCAAGGGCTATCGCTGGACCTGCGATCCGGCCGACATGCCCCGCTTCGCCGACCATTGGGCCATCAACGAAGCCGCGGACGCCGAGCATCCGTTCAAGCTCGCCACCAGCCCGGCCCGCGCCTTCCTCAATTCCACCTTCAACCAGACCCCGGGCAGCCTGAAACGCGAGGGGGAGCCCTCCGTCTTCATTCACCCCGAGGACGCCGTTCGCCTCGGCATCGTGGAAGGGGACGCGGTTCTCGTCGGCAATCGCCGTGGCCAGGTCGCGCTCACGGCGCGCCTGCACACCGGGCTACGCACCGGCGTGCTCATTGCCGAGGGCCTGCATCGCAACAAGGCCCATCGCGGCGGGCAGGGCATCAACATGCTGACCAGCGCCGCGCCCGCGCCCCCCTTCGGCGGCGCGGTATTTCACGATGCGGCGGTGTGGATCAGGAAGGCTTGAAGGAATAGGACCCGCCACCCGTCACGCCACCCCCACCACTCCACCGCGCGTCACCCTCGGGCTTGACCCGAGGGCTCTTTTCTTGCGGACGCCCCCCCCCCTCGGGTCACGCCCGAGGGTGACGATCGAGCATGGCGGAAATGCTAGGCGAAATACGCCACCCAGAAAAAATAGCCCGTCATCCCGATCCCGTAGACGATGACGCCGAAACGGATCCAGTCGCGGGGAATATATTGCGCCAGCCGCGCGGCCACATAGCCGCCTATGGTCACCCCGACCAGCGCGATCGAGCCGTGATACCAGTCGATGCTGCCATTGAACGCGAACCGCACCACGGCCACCAGGGCCACGATGGACGACACATAGAGCTTCAGCCCGTTCATGGCGTGGATATCGGTCATGCCCGCCATGGCCAGGAACGCCAGCAGCAATATGCCCAGCCCGGCATTGAAGAACCCGCCATAGACGCAGACCGCGGCGAGCATGGCCAGCAGCAGCACCGTGCCCAGCGCTTTCATGCCGCGCTTTTCCCCGCTCCGGGCCTTCAGCGCCGCATTGATCTGATTGCCGAAGATGAACAGCCCGACGGCGAAAGCCATCAGCCAGGGCACGACCTGGGAAAATTGCTCGTCGGAAACCACAAGCAGCAATTCGGCCCCGGCATAGCCGAACAGGGCGGCGATGATGCCATAGGCGATCAGCCGGTCCGTGTAGCCGGCCATTGCCTTCCAGTATCCGCTGGCCCCGCTCACATAGCCGGGCAGGGCGGCATAGGTATTGGACGCATTGGCCAGAACCGGCGGCACCCCTGAAAACAGCAGGGCCGGAAACACGATGAACGAGCCGCCGCCCGCGAGCGAATTGAGCGCCCCGCCTATCAGGCCGGCCAGCAACAGCAGAATTTCCGTCATGACATTCCCCTCGACGGTCCGTTCCTACCCTCGTCCGCCGCCGTCGCCTAACACAATTGTCTGATCGCTCCATCACTGCAATTGATCGGGCCGGTCTTGACTTGGGGTCCATCCGGGCGCATCTACGCTTCCGGTTGCTGGCGCCGGCCGCCCGCGGATCTTGTGGTCCATGGTGAAGTCCAGCATCGATGATGATCCCTCGGTTGTTTTCTCCCAAGGCGCATCATGGCAATGCGGGCCCCCATGCAGAAAGTCGCCTCCCTATGGAGAGACCCGAACCATGTCTTTTTCCCTCGATACCCCCTCTGCCCAGACTCTGAAGTCCGAGGCCAAGATCCTGCGTGAAGAGCGCGCCCGCGCCGGGCAGGTCATGACTCATGGCGCTGCACTGGAAGAAGTGGCCCGCGCCCATGGCTATCGCGATTGGAACACGGCCCGCGCCGCCCTGCCGGATCGCGTGGCCGTGCCCTTCCAGGTCGGCATGCGCGTCAAGGGCTATTATCTCGAACGACCCTTCCGGGGCATGCTGATCGGCGTGCAACTGGCGGCCAGCATGCAGACCTATACACTGACGGTCATGTTCGATGAGCCCGTCAACGTGACGCCCGATTTCATGTTCGCCGCGCATCGCCAGCGGGTCACCGCCACCGTGGATATCCACGGCATTTCGCCGGCCCTGCGCGGCAATGGCCAACCCCAGATGCGGCTGATGAAAGAATAGGCCACGCCTCCCGATCCCGCGGCAAAGACCTGCCGCGGGGTCAAGCCTTGTGGCGATTTTGCCATCTTGGGCGTCACCCTGAAATGGTGGCAAAGGCGCGAAACTTGTTGACCCGATGCCACAACCGGCGCGCCAGGCGCATCGCGTTGCGGTATAAGGAGCCAATGAGCATAGCAGTTGATATCGAACGTGGATTCATTCCGCTGGCCGAGGCGGTGGAGGCAGGCAGGATACCTGGCGGCGTGCTGGGCGTGGTCGATGCCTCCGGGCAGCGGGCCGTCCGCGCCATTGGGCAGGCGCAGCGTGTGCCCGTCTCGCGGCCGATGGCGGAAGACACCTGGTTTGATCTGGCATCGCTGACCAAGGTGTTGTTCACCACGCCGCAAATCCTCGAGCTGGCGGCGCGCGGCACCATCGATCTCGATGCGCCCCTGGTGAGCGTCATTCCCGATTTCGCCCAGTACAATCCCGACAATTGGCAGCGGCGCATCACCTTCCGGCAATGCCTCGGGCACCAGACGCCGTTTCCCGGGGTATTCCCGCTCTATACCTATGGCACCGATCCCAACCTGCTGCGGCATTTCGTGCTGCAGCGCGATTGGCGGGCCGGCGCCTCGGTCTATTCCGACATCAATTTCATCCTCCTGGGCATTGCGCTCGAACGCCTGGCGGGCAAGACCATTCGCGATCTCGATCCCGGCCCCGGTTTCGCCTGGAGCGCCGATCCCGCGCAAACGGCGGCGACCGAACATTGTCCCTGGCGTGGCCGGGTTCTGGTCGGCGAGGTGCATGACGAGAACTGCGCCGCCTTGCAGGGGGCGGGGCATGCCGGCCTGTTCGGCACCGTCGATGCCGTGCTCGATTTCGCCCAGGGCGCGCTCGGTTCCGGCGCCCTCTCGCCCGGGACCATCGACCTGATGCGAACCCCATTATCCGGTCGGCGCACCCATGGCTGGGAGCGGCCCTATGAGGGCTGGTCCGGCGGTGAGCTTTGCACGCCCGAAACCATCGGCCATACCGGCTTCACCGGTACCGGTCTGTGGATCGATTTCGCCCGGGGCCGCGCCTGGACCCTGCTGACCAATCGCGTCCATCCGAGCCGGCATTTCGATAGCGGCATCTTCGCCCTGCGACGGGCCATCGGCGACCGGATCAATAAGGACTGAGACTGACATGAGCCCAATCTGGACACTCGGCCTGATGACCGGCACGGTGCTCGACGGCAATATCGATATCGCCATGCTCAGGACCGATGGCGAAGCGATCGACGGCTTCGGGCCTTACCGCCTGGCGCCCTACGCGCCTGAATTGCGTGTGCTGCTCGAAGAGACATTGGCCATTGCCCGCGACTGGAATTTCGAGGGCCCGGAGCCTGAAATCTTCGCCCGGGCCGAGCGCGAGCTGACACGCGCCCAGGCCGAGGCCGTGACCGGCTTCATTGCGGAGGCGGGCTTCCGCCCCGAGGATATCGGCGCCGTGGGCTTTCATGGCCAATCCGTCCTCCATCGCGCGCCCCAGCCGGGCCGGATCGGCGCCACGCGCCAGCTCGGCGATGGTGCGCTGATGCACGAAATTCTCGGCATCCCGGTCGTCTACGATTTCCGCTCGGCCGACATCGCCGCCGGCGGGCAGGGTGCGCCGCTGGCGCCGGTCTATCACCGCGCGCTGCTGTCCGGCATCGGTGCCCGGGGCGATACGGCCGTGCTCAATCTGGGAGGTGTTGCCAATCTCACCTGGTGGGATGGCGCGGATTCCATCATCGCCTTCGACACCGGCCCCGCCAATGCCCCCATCAACGACTTCGTCAAGGCGCATGGCCATGGCGACATGGACCGCGACGGCGCCCTGGCCCTGCGCGGTCAGGTGGATGAGGCGCGCCTGGCCGAGCTATTGAAGCATCCCTATCTCAGCGCCCCGGCGCCGAAATCGCTGGATCGGTTCGATTTCTCCTACCGCATAGCCGATGGCCTCGACCTCGAAACCGGCGCGGCAACGCTGACCGCGTTCACCGTCGGCGCCGTCGGCAAGGCGCTCGATCTCCTGCCGCAACGGCCCGACCGGCTGATCGTCTGTGGCGGCGGCCGGCACAATCCGGCGATCATGCAGATGCTGAACCAGCGCCTGGGCGTCAATTCTGTCCCGGCCGAGGCCGTGGGCTGGCGCGGCGATGCGGTGGAAGCGGAATGCTTCGCCTTCCTGGCCGCCCGCGTCCTGCGCGGCCTGCCCATCAGCTTCCCCACCACCACCGGCGCGCCGCACGCCATGACGGGCGGTCGCATAGCCGGCGCGTGATCCGACCTGGAGCGTTTCACTTCTGAGCTGAAACACCAGTAGACCTCGTCCTTCGACAGGCTAACCATGAGGTCTTCTAAAAACTTGTTTCAGACCGAACGCCGAAACGTTCTAGCCGATCACCATATCCGGTATCGGCCGGATGAAATGGTTCTCGCCCACCTGTTGAATGTCCTTCTGGGGCAGGGCGGCCTGCCGGCGGATCGTCTCGATCTGTTCGAGTTCGCCGGGCTGGGCGGCGTCGAACCGGCGGTCCGGGTCAGGCACGGCGGCCAGCAGCAGCCGCGTATAGGGATGCTGCGGATTGTCCAGCACGCTGTCCATCGCCCCCCATTCCACGATCTGCCCGGCATACATCACCATGATGTCCTCGGCCACGAAACGCGCCGTGGCGATATCGTGGGTGATGTAGAGCAGGGCCAGGTTATCCTGCTTTTTCATGTCGTTGAGCAGGTTGAGGATGCCCAGCCGCACCGAGACGTCGAGCATCGACGTCGGCTCATCGGCCACGATGACCTGCGGATTGACCGCCAGGGCCCGGGCAATGCTGATGCGCTGCCGCTGCCCGCCCGAAAGCTCATGCGGAAATTTGCCCATGATCAGCTTCGGGTCGAGCTTCACCCGCTCCAGCAAGGCCTCGGCCGCCGCGCGGCGCTCGGCTCTGCCAAGCTGGCGCTGGTGCAGCCGCAGCGGGCGTTCGAGGTGATAACGGATCGTATGGGCGGGATTGAGCGAGGAAAACGGGTCCTGAAACACCATCTGCACCGAGGCGCGATAGGCCTTGATCGCCTTGGCGCTGGCCTTGCCCAGCGGCTCGCCACGAAACAGCAGCCGCCCCTCGTCGGGGTGATATTCGCGCATGATCAGGCGGGCAGCCGTGGTCTTGCCCGATCCCGATTCCCCCACCAGCGCCAGCGTGCGTCCGGCATGAAGGCCGAAGGAAACCGAGCGGGCGGCATAGATGGGCTGGTTGGCGCGGCCGAAGATTTTCGACACGTTGTCGAGCGCGAGAATGGGCTGGTTTTCGCTCATGCGCCTGCCTCCGGCCGGATTTGGTCGCCATGCAGCTTGGGCATGGAGGCCCAGAGGCGCTTGGTATAATCGTGCTGCGGCGACCGGTAGATGGTCTGCGCGTCGTTGACCTCCACCAATTCCCCTTCCAGCATGATGCCGATGCGGTCGCTGACCTGCACCATCAGGCCCAGGTCGTGGGTGATGAACAGCACCGCAAAGCCCAGCCGCTTGCGCAGCACGTCGATGCGCTGCAAGATTTCGCGCTGCACCACCACGTCGAGCGCCGTGGTCGGCTCGTCCATGATCAAGAGCTTCGGATTGAGCGCCAGGCAGATGGCGATGACGATGCGTTGCCGCATGCCGCCCGAGCATTGGTGCGGATAGGCCGCAAGCCGATCCGGCGGAATATCCACCAGCTTCAGCAGTTCCGCGGCGCGTTCGCGCGCCGCCTCCCTGCTCATGCCCTTATGGGTGTGCAGCACGTCGTAAAACTGCGCCTCGATGGTCAGTACCGGGTTGAGCGAATTCATCGCGCTCTGGAACACCATGGCCACTTCCCGCCAGCGGAACCGGCGCAGGGCGTCCTTGTCCAGCTCCAGCACGTCGCGGCCATCGACCAGGATTTCGCTGCCGGTGCGGATCAGGGCAGGGGGCCGGTGCAGCCGGCTGACGGCAAAGGCGATGGTCGACTTGCCGCAGCCCGATTCCCCGGCCAGCCCGAAGAATTCGCCCGGCGCGATATCGAAGCTCACGTCCTTGACCGCGCGGAAATTCGCCTCCGCGCCGATATAGTCGATATTGAGATTGCGGATGGAGAGGACCGGCGCGCTCACAGCTTGCCCTCCCCGAGCAGCACCATGCGGCTCCAGCTCTTGAGCATGCCCCCGGTCCGCAGGCGCGGATTGGCCACTTCGTCGATGGCGAAGTTGAGCAGCGCCAGGCCAAGGCCCAGCAGCGCCAGCGCGAAACAGGGCGAAAGCAGGTCCCACCACGCCCCGACCGAGAGCGCCGAGGCATTCTGGGCATTGAACAGCATGATGCCCCAGGAGACGGTATTGGGATCGCCCAACCCCAGGAAGCCCAGCGTCGCCTCGGCGATCACCGCGAAGATGACGCTGCCGATGAAATTGATGCCGACGATGGAAATCAGGTTGGGGAAGATTTCGAGCGCCATGATCCGCCAGCTCGGCTCGCCCAGCATTTCGGCGGATTTGACATAATCGCGCTGGCGGATGGAAAGCGTTTCCGAACGGGTGACGCGCACGCCCCAGGCCCATGAGGTGAAGCCGAGGATGAGCGCGATCACCACCGGCCCCGCCTGTCCGACAAAGGCCGCGATGACCAAGAGCAGCGGCAGGTTGGGAACCACCAGCACCATATTGGTGAAGAAGTTGATGACCTCGTCGATCACGCCGCCCTTGTAGCCGGCGATGATGCCCAGCACGGTGCCCACGATGGTGATCATCAGCCCGGCGCCGAAGCCGACGGCCAGCGATACGCGCGCGCCATGCACCAGCCGCGAGAACACGTCATGTCCCAGCCGGGTCGTGCCCAGCCAATGATCCCATGACGGTGGCTGGTGCGGCCGCCCGACGCGGCGGGTCGGGCTATATTCGGTGAGAAGCGGCGCGAAGATTGCGATCAAGATGATCGCCACCAGGATGGTGAGACCCACCAGGGCCTTCTTGTTGCCGAGAAGCTGCTTGAACAGGGTCATGGCTTACGCCTTCTTCAGGCGTGGATCGAGCAGGACATAGCTCAGATCGACGACGAAATTGGAAACCAGCATGGCGCCGGTCATGATCAGCAATTGGCCCTGGATCACCGGATAATCGCGCGCCAGGATCGCCTGGTAGAGCGTGTTGCCCAGGCCGGGATAATTGAACACCACTTCCACGATGAGCGAACCGCCCAGCACCGTGCCCATGGCGATGGCCAGGCTCGATACGGTCGGCAGCAAGGCATTGCGCGCCGCGTAGAACAGCATGACCCGATTGTCGGCCAGCCCCTTGGCCCGGCCCATCACGATATAATCCTCGCCCAGGAGGTTGATCATGTTGTTGCGCATGGTCACCGCGAAGCCGCCCGTCAGCACGATCACCAGCGTCAGCATGGGCAGGGTGCCGTGATAGAGGACGCTGGAAATATAGGTCCAGTTGAAGCCCGGATCGAGCAGTGGGTTGGCGGCATAGCCGTTGGGGAACCAGCGCAAGGTGTAGCCGAAGACGAAGAGCAGGATCAGCGAGACGACGATGGCCGGCACCGAGCTCGAAAAGATCGCCACCAGCGATACCGCCGAGTCGAACAGCGTGCCGCGCCGCCAGGCCGCCATCACCCCCAGAATGGTGCCGACGGCGAAGCTGATCAGGGTGGCGATGCCGACCAGCCCCAGCGTCCAGACCAGCGCCCGCCCCAGCAATTCCGTCACCGGCAGCGGGAAATATTTGATCGAGCGGCCCAGGTCGCCGGTGAAGACGCTCTTGATATAGGCAATGTATTGCTCATGCAGCGGCGCATCGATGAAGCCGAAGGTCAGCTTGAGCGCGTTGAGGTTCTCCAGGCTCAGCTCCGAGCCGGCGCTGGCGAACATGATCTGGATCGGATCGCCCGGCATCAGCCGCGGCAGGAAGAAATTGACCGTCGCCGCCGCCAGGAAGGCCGCGAGGTAGAAGGCGAGACGGCGCAAAAGGAAGGCCATGTTCTTGTTCTCTCCCTGTTGCTGAGAATAGGCACGGACGGCACCTCACTCTCGATTGTCATCCCGGCGAAGGCCGGGATCCATCTCTCGATCTCAGGATGGACCCCGGCCTGCGCCGGGGTGACATCCAGTGTGTGCCCGAACGGCGGAAGCGGCCAAACCCGCTTCCGCCGCGTCAGCCCCTATTCCGCAACCGGCTCGAGATCGAGCAATTGCAGCAGGCGGGCCGGGTTGGCGTTGGAGACGACCGGCGAGAACTTCGGGTCCTCGGCATTGGCCCAGCCGGTGAAGCGGCTGGTATTGTATTCGTAGAAGGACGGGCTGTTATAGATCGGGATGATCGGCATGGCTTCCGCCACGATCATCTGGATGCGATCCATCGCCGCCTTCTGCTCGGCCGGGTCCTTGGTCTGGGTATATTGGCCCAGCAGGTCCATCACCTCGGCATTTTCCCAATGCGGAGCGGTGAAGCGGCTCTTGCCGAAATCATCGGGATTGAACGAGCGGATATAGGGGAAATAGGGGTCCGCCGCCGATGCCAGGGCATTGAGCGTCATCGAATAATCGCCGGCGATCAGGCTCGACGTCCACACCGCTGCTTCCGGCGTGCTCATCGAAACGTTGAGCCCGGCCTCATTCATGGTTTCCATCGAGATTTGGACGGCATCGATCCAGTCGGTCCAGCCATTGGGCACCATGAAGTCGATGACGATCGGGGTCCCGTCCGGATTGTCGCGGAAGCCGTCGCCATCGGCGTCGACATAGCCGGCCTCGTCCAGCAGGGCGATGGCGGCATCGTAGTCGAAGCGGCCATATTGACCGAATTCGGTCTGCACTTCGGGATTGGCGAAGGCGCTGTAGAGTTCGCCCAGCGAGGCGGGGTCCTCGTTGACCAGCGGATAGCCGTAGCCGGCAATATCCACCACCGTCTGGCGGTCGATCAGCATGGACAGGGCGCGGCGGAAATTGACGTCGGTGAAGGCCTTGCGGTTGTTTTCATCCGGCGTGATCTGGCTGAGCTGGATCGAGACCAGGCTCGACGGGGTAAACCAGTATTTGTGGTGCTCCGGGTCCTTGGCCACGAAGGTATTGTCGATATCGGGGATGAAACTGGTCGCCCAGTCCAGCGTGCCATCGGCCAAAGCCGCCAGCACCTGCGGATTGTCGGCGAGCTGCGGCATGCGCAGGCAGTCCACGGCCAGGTTTTCCGCGTCCCAGTAATGCGGGTTGCGGCACTGCTCATAGACCTGCGGCGTGAAGCGGGTGATTTCGGTCATCGGCCCGGACGCCACCGGGTTCTCGTTGGCGAAGGTCACCGGGTCTTCGATTTCCGCCCAGACATGCTCGGGCACGATGGGCATGCCCACGATCGTATTGGCGATCAGCGAATTGGGCTCGTTGAGATTGAAGCGTACCGTGCGGTCATCGACCTTTTCCACCGAGGCCAGCTGGGCCGTGACGGAGATGAAATCGAGTGCCGGGAATTTCTTGATGTAGTCATAGGTGAAAACCACGTCGTCCGCCGTCAGATCCTCGCCATCGGACCACTTGAGGCCCTCGCGCAGGGTGAAGGTGATCGACTTGAGATCGTCCGCCAGCTCATAGCTCTCGGCCAACCGGTAATGCGGGGTGTTGCCCTGCAGGCGGTTGAACACCACCAGCGGCTCATACATGAAATCCAGCGTCGTATAGCGCGCCGAAGTCTGCCCGAACGGGTTGAAATTGCGCACGAAGGTCGTGGTCTGCTCGGAACTGAGCGTGAGCACATTGCCCTCCTGCGCCTGGGCGGGCAGGGCGCTCAGCAGGGCCGTTGCCGATATGGCCGCAATCAGCGAAGTCTTTAGCATCGAAATCTCTCCTTGCTTGCCGGTCTCGCCTCAGGCGAAACCGTTCTCCCTTAGTATTTCTTCCGCCTCGGCGTGCAGGGCCTGCACATCGACGCGTCTTGACCCGAGCCGCTCCTGGCCACGGGCAATGCGGGCGAGGCTTTTTTCGCTCAGCGGCCGGGCCGCCTTGGCGGCCGCCTCGCTGGCGGCCAGATCGCCCTGGCTGTGCAGGGCAATGTCGTAGCCGGCGTCGAGCGCGGCGCGCACCCGTTCCGGCCAGGTTCCCTTGATCGCCTCCATGGTGAGGCAATCGGTGATCAGCACGCCGTCATAGCCCAGTTCCTCGCGGATCATCGCGCAGATGACGGGCGAGACCGATGCCGGACGTTCGGCGTCGAACCGCGTGAAGATCAGATGCGCGACCATGGCCCATGGCGCATCGCGCAGGGCCATGAAAGGGCGGAAATCGCTGTCCCGCAGGTCCTCCAGCGCGGCCTCGACCACCGGGCAATCGAAATGCGGATCGACATCGACTCGTCCATAGCCGGGAATGTGCTTGATGATGGGCATCTCGCCCACTTCCAGCATCGCCTCAACCACCACGCGCCCCAAAGCCGCCACCAGTTCCGGGTCGTCGCCGAAGGCGCGCTGGCCGATGACGTCGTGCGTATCCTTGCGCGCCAGGTCGATCACCGGCGTCGTGCCGCTGCCGATGCCGAGCTCGGCCATCATCGATCCCATGGCCAGCGTCGAGAGCCGCAGCGCCTTCTTGCCCGCTTCGAGATCCTTGCGCGCCAGGGCGCCGAACGTGCCGAGCGGACGGAACAGCGGCCAATTACCATTGTCCAGCCGCTGCACGCGCCCGCCTTCCTGGTCGATATAGACCGGCGCGTCTTCGCGCCCCACCGCCTCGCGGAACTGCGCACAGAGCCGCCTGATCTGGTCGGGATTGTCGAGATTGCGCCGGAACAGGAACAGCCCGAACGGATTGGCCTCGCGAAAAAACGCCTGCTCGGAGGCCGAAAGCTCCAGCCCCGGCATGCCGACGAAGAGGGCGAGTGGCGTGGTGGAGCTCATCATCACTGTCCTTCGCCCGAGGGCGGTTTGACCCGCAACAGGCCCTGGTAGATATCTTCCTTGTCGCCGGGAATGGGCATAGCGCCCGCCGCCTTGACGTAGAAATCCACCGGCCCGGCCGAGCCGATTATGGCATAGGCATAGCCCTGCGCCTTCATGGCCACGAGGCTGTGATAGAACAGTGCCAGCCCGATGCCCTTGCCGCGCTGGTCTTCCGAAACTCCGGTCGGGCCGAAAAAGCCGCGCGCCGTGGCATCATGGCAGGCAAAGCCGACCAATTGCCCGTCGACGACTGCGATGAGGCAACCGGGCGGCTGGTGCGCCATGGCGGCGCTGACTTCGCTCACCCAATATTCGCTGAAATGGGTGCGCACCCAATCCTTGATGATGTGCTGTTCCGGCGGCAGCGCCACGCGGATCGTCGCCTCGACCTGTTCGGCGCGCTCGCGCAGCGCGTCCAGCTTGCGGCTATAGAGGTTGACGAGCAGGTCCATGCCGCTCACCCCGCCGCGCGCGGCTGCTGTCCGGCGGCGCGGCGCAGGAAGCCATCGGCCTCCTCGAGCGCGCGCTGCCCGTCATCGGCATTCATGCCGGTCAGTCCCATCAGGATGGCCAGCTTCACATTCTTGCCGGCGGCCGCGATCAGCCGCTCCGCTTCCTCGGGCGCGCAGCCGGTGGCTTCCACCAGGATACGGATGGCGCGAGCCGCGAGTTTTTCATTGCTCACCGACAGGTCGACCATGAGATTTTCGTAGGATTTGCCGATGCGGATCATGCTGGCCGTGGTCAGCATGTTGAGCACCAGCTTCTGCGCCGTGCCGGATTTGAGCCGCGTCGAGCCCGTCAGCGCTTCGGGGCCCACGACCGGGGAAATGGCGATATCGGCCATGCGCGCGATGACCGAGCCGGGATTGCAGGACAGGGCCACGCTGGTCGCGCCCACGCTCTTGGCATAATCGAGCCCGCCGATGACATAGGGCGTACGCCCGCTGACCGCGATGCCCACCACCACGTCCTTGGCGGAAACACCGATCCGCTCCAGGTCGCGCCGGCCCTCGCCCGGATCGTCCTCGGCCCCTTCGATCGGGTGGCGCAGCGCATGGTCGCCGCCAGCAATGATGCCCACCACCATGCCCTCGGGCACCCCGAAAGTGGGCGGGCATTCCGATGCATCGAGCACGCCGAGCCGTCCGCTCGTGCCCGCGCCCATATAGATCAGCCGCCCGCCGGCCTTGAAGGCTTCGACCACGCGGTCGACCGCCGCGCCGATTTCGGGCAGCACCTTGCGCACGGCGCCGGCCACCAGCGCGTCCTCGGCGTTCATCGCCGCCAGGATTTGCGGCGTCGACATCAGGTCGATCTGCATGGTCTCGGGGTTGCGGGCCTCGGAAACGAGCTGCCCCAGTTCCGCGATCAGGGTGGTTTTTGCCATGATGCCTGTGCTCAAAGTCAGACTCGAATGCTAGAAGTGAATATTCCAGGTGTCAACGCAATCAGGAATATTGTATTCCATTGTGGATAGCGTCGCCGGCAAGCGGCTGTGACGCTGAGGAGAACGCAATTGCAATCGCGCGATCCCTGGCTCTAGTTCCGGGGATCTCTGTTCGGGAAGCAGGCATGTCCATTCTGAAAATTCTCAGCGCCAAGCTCGATTCCATGACCCAGGCGGATCGGCAGATCGCCCAGTTCATCATCGATCATCCCGAACAGATGCTGACCCTGTCCTCCGCCGCTTTGGCCGAGGCCACCGGCCGCAGCCAGTCGAGCGTGGTCAAGTTCAGCCAGAAGCTGGGCTATGGCGGCTATCAGCAATTGAAGCTGGCGGTGAACAAGGCCAAAGCGCTGGAATGGCACGCGCCGGGCGGGGTGATCCACGGCACGATCGATGCCAGCGATTCCTACGTCACCATTCTGCAGAAGCTCATCGGCAGCAAGCTGCTCTCCATGCGCGAGACCCTGGCCGCCAATAATGAACACACGGTCGACCAGGCTGTCGATGCGCTGGTCGATGCGCGAAAGGTACTGCTTGCCGGGGTAGGGGCCTCGTCCCTGGTGGCCAAGGATTTTTCCTACAAGCTGCTCAAGCTCGGTCGCATGGTGCTGATCGACAGCGACAGCCACATCCAGATTTCCAACGCCTCGGGGCTGAACGGATCGGACGTCCTGCTGGCTCTCTCCCATTCGGGGCGGAGCCTCGAAACCCTGCGAATCGCCGAAATCGCCAAACAGCGCGGCGCCAGGGTGATCTCCATGACCGGCCTGCATCCCAACCCCTTGCAGGAACTGGCCGATATCCACCTCTACACCTTTGCCGACGAGGAGCGGGTCCGCTCCTCCGCCATCACCTCGCGCGATGCCCAGCTCATGCTGATGGACATGCTGTTCATCCTGCTCATCCGCCGCCAGGCCGACGCCCACGATTATATCCACAACAGCGAAACCGCCGTCACCGTGCTCAAGGCCCGCTGAAAGCTATGATTCTGCCGGGATTTGGCATCCCCGGCGAACCAGTTGTCATCGTCGTGTTGTAATTTCCTATTCTTGACACGGCGAAAATTTGGAATTTAGTATTCCACATAAGGGGCGGAGCTGGAATGGCTGGGCCGCCCCGGCAGACCTGCCCAGGGCAGGACGGACGGAGGACAGGCGTGGCTCAGCTCTCGCTTCGCGGCATCAAGAAGCGCTTCAGGACCACCGATGTCCTGCACGGCATCGATCTCGAAATCGGCGATCGCGAATTCGTCGTCTTTGTCGGTCCCTCGGGCTGCGGCAAGTCCACCCTGCTGCGACTGATTGCCGGGCTCGATCCGATCACCGACGGGCAGTTCTTCCTCAATGGCAAGCTGATGAACGAGGTCGCGCCCTCGCGCCGCGGCATCGCCATGGTGTTCCAGTCCTATGCGCTCTATCCGCATATGGACGTCTACGAAAACATGGCCTTCGGCGCCCGCCTCATGGGCCTCGACAAGCCCGAGGTCGAGCGGCGCATCGCCGAAGCGGCCCGCATGCTGCGCCTCGATGAATTACTGCAGCGCAAGCCGCGCGAATTGTCCGGCGGCCAGCGCCAGCGCGTCGCCATCGGCCGGGCTCTCGTGCGCAAGCCGGACGTGTTCCTGCTCGATGAGCCCCTGTCCAATCTCGATGCGGCCCTGCGCTCCGAGGTGCGGCTTGAAATCGCCCGCCTCCATCGCGAGATCGGCGGCACCATGATCTACGTCACCCACGACCAGGTCGAGGCCATGACCCTGGCCGACAAGATCGTGGTGATGAATGCCGGCCGCATCGAACAGGTCGGCTCGCCGCGCGAACTCTACGAGACCCCGGCCAATACCTTCGTCGCCACTTTTATCGGCTCGCCGCGCATGAGCCTGGTCGACGTCACCCGCGAGGGGAACCGCCTCGGTGTGTGCGATGGCGGCTCGCTGGCGCTGGATGCGCTGCCCCAGGTGCCGGCGCTCAAGCTCGGCCTGCGCCCCGACGCCGTCTCGCTGCATCGCGGCGGCGGGGAGGGGTTCGAAGCCCAGGTCGTCTACACCGAATATCTGGGCGACAATGCCTATGTCTATGTGCGCCTCGCCGATGGCACGGTGCTGGCTGCGCGCACCGCGCCCAACGACGCCTTCGCCCCCGACGAGCCGGTCCGCGTGACCCTGGCGCCGGGTGCCGCGCATTTCTTTTCCGCCGAGGATGGCCGGCGGCTGGTGCCATGAGGCACCGGGAGAAGACCATGCCGAAAAACCTTGCAAGGAGAGGGAACAGAATGAAAGCCAATCTTATCCGCACCGGCGCGGCCCTGGCGGCCGTGCTCGTGGCCGCTCCGGTCTTCGCCCAGGACCTGACCTTCTGGAGCTGGCGCCAGGAAGACCGCGCTGCCTATGAGCAGTTCATCGACACCTTTGAGGCCGCCAACCCCGGCATCACGGTGAAGTTCGAAAGCTTCGAGGCGGCCAATTACAACACCATCCTGTCCACCGCCCTGGCTGGCGGCACCGGTCCGGACGTGATGATGGTCCGCGCCTATGGCGGCCTCGAAAACGTCGCCGCCGCCGGCTATCTCGAGCCGCTCTCGGCCGAGAACGTGCCGGCCCTGGCTGAGTTCGCCGAACCGGCCCTGGCCGCCGAAAGCATGCGTTCCGATGGCGTGGTCTATGCCGTGCCCTTCGCCAGCCAGACCCAGCTCGTCATCTACAACAAGGCCATCTTCGATGCGAACGGCCTTGAGGAGCCGCAGAGCTGGGCTGATCTCGAAGCCGTGAGCCAGGCGCTCAAGGATGCGGGCGTGATCCCCTTCGCCAACGGCACCGCCACCGCCTGGCAGAACGAGACGGTCACCTTCGGCCTCGGCTCCAGCCTCATGGGCAAGGATTTCTACAACGCCCTGATGACCGGCGAGGCCGATTTCACCGACGAGCGCTTCACCAGCGCCCTGGCGGCGGTGAACGAGCTGGCCCAGGATTATTTCCCCGATGGCTTTATCGGCCTCGATTATCCGTCCGCCCAGCAGCTCTTCTCCTCGGGCATGGCCGGCATGTTCGTTGGCGGCTCCTATGAGCTGGCGACCTTCAAGGCCCAGAACCCCGATATCGAGCTGGGCGTCTTCGCCGCCCCCGGCGCCGCTGCCGAGGACGACAAGCTGGTCGGCCTCTATTTCGACGGCGGCTATGCCGCCAATGCCGCCGGCGCCAACAAGGAAGCTGCGATCACCTTCCTCAACTATCTGGCGAGCCAGGAATTCGGCCAGGCCTTCGCCAATACGCTGAGCAATATCTCGACCGTCCCGGGCGTCTCCTTCGACGATCCGCTCCTCGCCGAGGTCAACGAGCTCAACCAGTCCTCGATCCCCTATCTGATGCTCGCCCATTTCCGTTATGGCGAGCCCTCCGGCTCGGTGCTGATCCAGGGCGAAATGCAGAAGCTGTTCGCGGGTGAAACCACGCCCGAAGCCATCGGCGAAGCGCTGACCACCGGCCTCGCCGCCTGGTACGAGCCCTTCCAGAACTAAGCGCTGCTGAGGGGCCTTAGGCCCCTCCCAGTCCCACCGATCGTCACCACCCGGCTCGTCCGGGTGGTCCATGGGATGCCTAAGATGGATTGCCCGGACAGGCCGGGCAATGACGGTGACTGATAAGGCGGACGCCGCCTGTCGCGGCAGAGAAAGAGCCTCAAATGCCCCAGCTCAGGATGACCGGACGCGGCCTCTGGATCACGGTGCTCATCGTACCGCCCCTGGCCTTCGTCGCCCTGTTCATCGTCTATCCTATCCTGTCGGCCTTCGCTTATGCCTTCTTCGATTGGCAGGGCCTGCGCCGTCTCGACTTCGTGGGGCTGGAAAATTTCCACACCGTCCTCTTCGTCGAGCCCTATCGGAGCTGGACGCTCAATGCCTTCCGCAACAACGTCATCGTCTTCTTCGCGCTGATGGTGCTGCAGAACGGCCTCGGCTTCCTCCTGGCCTATGCGCTCTGGCGCGAATTGCCCGGCGCGCGCTTCCACCGCATCGCGGTCTTCCTGCCGGTGGTGCTCTCCACCATCATCGTCGCCTATCTGTTCAAGCTCTTCTACCATCCGCTGTTCGGCGTGGTGAACATCACCCTCAAGAGCATTGGCCTCGGCTGGCTGGCGCAGCCATGGCTGGGGCAGGGGGGCACGGCCCTCTGGGCGCTGATCGTCGCCCAGGCCTGGCACATGGTGGGTTTCCCCACCCTGGTTTTCCTCGCCGGCATGCAGCGCATTCCCGGCGAAATCCTCGATGCCGCGCGCATGGAGACCGAAAGCGAATGGGTCAAGATCACCAAGATCGTCTGGCCGCTGGTCGCCCCCAGCGCCACCATCGTCTTCACGCTGCTCTTCGTGGGCGCGTTCAACTGGTTCGAGCTGCCCTATATCATGGCCGGGCTCGACGGTTCCCCCTTCGGCTCCACTGACGTGCTGGGGCTTTATTTCTACCGCACCGCCTTCGGCAATGTTTCGGCCGGCCAGCAGGATTTCGGCCTCGGCAGCGCGCTGGCCGTGCTCATCTTCCTCTTCATCGCCGCCATCGCCACCGTGATCACGGTGCGCCTGCGCGCCCGGGAGATTCAGCTATGAGCGCCGCCGCCGACAACGCCTATTACCAGCGCCGGGGCATCCTCGGCACGCTGGGCCGCGACGGGCTGCTGCAGATCATCCTCATCGCCAATACCATCATCATGCTGGCGCCGATCATCATCATGGTGTTCTCGGCCTTCAAGACCACGCCGCAGATCTTCCAGTCGCCCTTTTCGCTTCCCGATTTCAGCCATATCGGCAATTTCGTGAAGATCTGGACCGAAACGAATTTCCTGCGCTACCTGCTCAATTCCTTCGTGGTCACCGGCGCCTCCATGGTGCTGATCCTCACCCTGGGCACCATGGCGGCCTATGCCATCGGGCGCTATCAATTCACCGGTTCCGGCTTCATCCTGATGTTCTTCCTGGCGGGCCTCACCCTGCCGTTGAAGCTCGCCATCATCCCGCTCTTCATGCTGATGCGCGACCTGTCCATCCTCAACAACCAGCTCAGCCTCATCTTCGTCTATACCGCCATGGGCCTGCCCACGACGGTCTTCATCATGACCGGCTTCATCCGCACCCTGCCCAACGAGCTGGAAGACGCCGCGCGCATGGACGGGGCTTCCGAAGCCCGTATCATGTGGTCGATCATGCTGCCCCTGGTGCGCCCGGCCATGGTCATTGCCGGCATCCAGAACGTCGTGCCGATCTGGAACGATTTCTTCTTCCCGCTGGTCTTCATCCAGAACGACAATCTGAAAACCCTGCCGCAGGGGCTCACCACCTTCATGGGCGAATACACCACCGATTGGGGCGTGCTCTTTGCCGGCCTGACGCTCTCGGCGGCGCCGATCATTCTCATCTATATCGTGCTCTCCAAGCAGTTCATCGCCGGCATGACCTCGGGAGCGGTCAAATGAAGCTTGGCCGTGGTCTCATCGTGTCCTGCCAGGCGCGGGCGGATAATCCCCTGCATGGCCCCCAATTCATGGGCGCCATGGCTCTCGCCGCCCGCGATGGCGGCGCCATCGCCATCCGCGCCAATGGCCCAGAGGATATTGCCGCCGTAAAGGCCGCCGGCCTGCCCGTCATCGGCATCCACAAGGTCTTTTCCGAGGCCTACCCGGTCTATATCACCCCCGATTTCGCCGCCGCCGAAGCCATCGTGGCCGCCGGCGCCGAGATCGTGGCGCTGGACTGCACCGAGCGCCCGCGCCAGGGCGAAGCGCCCTCCATCCTCGTCCGCCGCATCCGCGAGGAACTGGGCGCCGAAGTCTTTGCCGATATTTCCACCTTCGATGAAGGGCTCAAGGCCGCCGATTGGGGCGCCACCTATCTGGCCACCACGCTGTCCGGCTATACGGCCGCGACCGAGCCCCGGCCTTCCGGTCCCGACCTCGCCCTGCTCGAGGCTCTGGCGGGTAAATCGGGCCTGCCCGTCGTCGCCGAAGGGCGCTATAATACGCCCGCCCTGGTGCGCCAGGGCTTCGAGGCCGGCGCTCATGCCGTCGTGGTGGGAACCATGATCACCAATCCGCGCGAAATCACCCGCCGCTTCGTGGCCGAAGGATTGCCGGCGTGAAGCCTGTATATCTGGGCATCGATATCGGCGGCACGGCCAGCCGCTGGGTTGCCTGCGACGACAATGGCGCCGAGATCGCCCGGGGTAGGGCCTCGGGCGCCACCGGCCATCTGTTCAACCCCACCGAAAAGGCCCGCCTCGCCGCAGCCCTGACCGCCATCGCCGCCGATCTGGCCGCGTCCGGCCTCGCCCCGCGTGCCGTCACCGCGGGCATCACCGGCTATGGCGCCATAGTCATGGCCGACATGGAAGCGCTGCTGGGCGACACTTTCGGCCTGTCCGGCGAGGCCATCGTCGCCACCGACGATATCGTCATGGCCTATCTCGCCAATTACGCGCCGGGCCAGGGGCATCTCATCTCGGCGGGCACGGGCTCGATCGGCGTCTTCATCGGCGCCGACCAGGGCTTTGTGCGCGTGGGCGGCCGCGGCATTCTCATCGACGATGCCGGCTCGGGCAGCTGGATCGCCCTCAATGCGCTGGATCGCCTCTATCGCGTGATCGATGCCGAAGGCCCGGTCGGCGACGACAATATCCTGGCCCGGCATCTCTTCGCCGCCATCGGCGGCAGCCAATGGCAGGATGTGCGCCAATTCGTCTACGGCGGCGATCGGGGCCGCATCGGCATGCTGGCCATGGCCGTCGCCAATGCCGCCACCGAGCACGATCCCACCGCGCTTGCCATCCTGCGCCAGGCCGGCGCCGAACTGGCCCGTCTGGCCGCCGCCCTCATTGCCCGCGTGGGTCCGCGTCCCATCGGCTTCGTCGGCGGCGTCCTCAAGCTGCATCCCCTGATCCTGCAGAGGATTGTCGAGGATTTGCCCGGCAGCCAGGTCAGCCTCCTCGAAGCCGACACGGCCCTCGCCGCCGCCCGTCTGCCCGCTCACGGCGATCCGCGCTGGAAGCCATTGCTACAGACCCGCGCTTCCATCGGCTGAGCCATCACCCCGCTTGCGCGGACCGGCCCGATTGCCGATGATGCGGCATGACCGCTTCTGCCGCCCATGACGCCTATATCGCTGCGGCGCCAGAAGCGCTGCGGCCGCTGCTGATCCATCTCCGCGCCCGGCTCGCGCAGGCGCTTGCCGACGCCGATGAAATCATGCGCTACGACATGCCGGGCTTCGCCTCCGCAGGCCAGGTCATCGCCGGCTACGCCGCCTTCAGCAAGCAATGCGGTCTCTATGTCGCCAAGGGTGCCATCAGCGCCCATGCGGACGACATCGCCGCCGCCGGGCTCAAACCCACGAAAACCGGCGTCACCTTCTCGCCGGCTAGGCCCCTCCCGGACCATCTCATCGCCGCACTCGCCCTGGCCTCACGCCGGGACCTGGGCGTCTGAGCGGGCCGATATAGCCGGGCCATGGCCGGCCGGAAGTTGCGGCAAAGTAAACGTCGCGCCGAAAACCGCATATGAGCGCCGGAGTGATTGTTAAATCTTGCATGATGTATTCGCCCCATTGCCGTTTGGGGGGGCATATCATGCAAAAACGATCGCTTGCCGGCGTCGACGACTGCCGCATGGGAACCGGCTCAATGAAGAACAGGTTCATCCTTGTTGCGGCAGCTTGCCTGCTGGCGGCGCCCGCGGCCGCGCAAACCTATGATCCGGTGGACTGGGTTGAAGCCGATCCTGCCGGCGAGCGGGCCCTGGCCTTGTTCCCGGAGAATGCGGCGGCGCTCGCAATGGATCGGGGGCGGCCGCACCATGTCTACCTTGCCGATATCGACCATCCCGCCGGTCCATTGACCTTCGCGATGTGGGTCGGCCCAGGCGTCTGCGGCATGAACAATTGCGGGCTCAGGATTTTCGACGACAGCGACCGCTACCTGGGCGGTGCCGAGGTCTGCGACCAGCCGGGGGCCATCGAGATCGACCCGACCGCCCAATTCGTGCGCCTGTGCTCCGATACGGCGCGGGCTGTGGCCGATCTGTTCTGGGCCTATTCGCCGCCCACCGCCACCAATAGCCTCGGGCAATGGCAATCGCAGGATGAGCGCTATCTCTATCACAACGGCTCGCGCATGCTCGTCTCGCCGGCCGAGGGCACGATTCGCTACGATCGGGTGCGCGACGGGCTGCGGGGCGACATCGCGGACGGCACGATCCTGTTCCAGGGCGAGCCGTGGCAGCCGGGCGGCGCTTTCCAGGGCACCGCCTATACCTTCCGCAAAGGCTGCGATCCGGCGCCCTATGAAGTCGTCGCCGGATATGAAGGCTTCCAGGAAATCCTCACCCTGCGCGGCGAGGCGCCGGTGCGGGTCGAGGGCGGCTGCGCCGTGGCGCGCTATACCGCCGACAGCGGCAATGCCGTCCTGATATTCGATCCCACATTCGACTGACCCCGGGCGCTATCGCCAGTGCCGGACATGTTCGATCAGCGCCCGCAGCTTGGGCGCCATGTTGCGGCGCTGGGGGAAATAGAGGAAAAATCCCGGAAAGGGCGGCAGGAATTCGCCCAATAGCGGCACGAGCGCGCCCGTTTCCACGAAGGGGCGGAAGGTGTCCTCCGGCGCGAAGGTTATGCCGCCGCCGGCAAGCGCCGTCCGGATCATCAGGCGCAGGTCATTGGTGGTGATCTGCGGTTCCACCGCCACGTCGAACGGTACCCCGCCTTCCGCGAATTCCCACCGATAGGGCGCGACATCGGGCGCCGGCCGCCAGCCGATGCAGCGATGATGCACGAGCTCGCGCGGATGCCGCGGCGCGCCGTGGCGCTCCAGATAGGCCGGCGCGGCAACCACCATTTCCCGCTGCGCGCGCGTCAGCGGCACGGCGATCATGTCCTGCTCGATCACCTCGCCCAGCCGGACGCCGGCATCGTAACCGGCGGCGACGATGTCGAATTCCTCATCCGTCACCGTGACGTCGACGACGATGCCCGGATGGGCGGCCGCGAAGGAGGCGATGAGCGGCCCCGAGAGGAAGCGCTCGGCGATCGAGGTCGCCGCGATCCGCAGCAGCCCATGCGGCGCGCTCTCCCCGGCCACGCCCTCCAGCGCCGCCTCGATATCCGAAAGCGGCCGCGACAGGGCCTCGCGCAGGCGTTCGCCGGCTTCCGTAAGGCGCACCGAACGCGTCGTGCGCATCACCAGCGCCGTGCCGAAACTGTCCTCGAGCCGCCTGATGCCCTGGCTCACGGCCGAGCGCGTCACGCCCAGCCGGTCGGCGGCGGCGCGGAAATTATGCGCCTCAGCAACGGCGAGGAACAGCGGCAACAGGTTCAGGTCGATCTTCATTGTCCAGTATTGCTAACCAGCAAGTCCAGCAGAAGACAGGTACCATCACCACTCGCCGGAATCCATCCTGGCTCCGACATCACAGCGGAGCATGACATGGACAAGATCATTCTGATCACGGGCGCCTCGAGCGGCATTGGCGCCGGGATTGCCAGGGAATTGGGCGGCGCCGGCGCAAGGCTGCTGCTGGGCGCTCGCCGGCTGGACCGCATCGAAGCCCTCGCCGCCGAAATCCGCGCTGCCGGCGGCCAGGCCGAAGCCCGCGCGCTCGACGTCACCGATCGCCTCTCGATGGCCGCCTTCGTGCAGGCGGCGCTCGACACCTGGGGCCGCATCGACGTTCTCGTCAACAATGCCGGAATCATGCCGCTCTCCCCGCTCGCCGCCGGCAAACAGGACGAGTGGGAGCGCATGGTCGACGTCAATATCAAGGGCGTGCTCTGGGGCATCGGCGCCGTGCTCCCGCTCATGGAGGCGCAGGGCAGGGGGCAGATCATCAATATCGGCTCCATCGGCGCCCTGTCGGTCGTGCCCAGCGCCGCCGTCTATTGCGCCACCAAATTCGCCGTCCGCGCCATTTCGGACGGGCTGCGCCAGGAAAGTACCAATATCCGCGTCACCTGCGTCAATCCCGGCGTCGTGGAAAGCGAGCTCGCCGCCACCATCACCCATGCGGAAACCATGGCCGCCATGGACGCCTATCGCGCCATCGCGCTTCAGCCCGCCGACATCGCCCGCGCCGTCCGGCAGGTCATCGAAGCCCCCGCCGGCGTGGACACGACCGAAATCACCATCCGCCCGACGGCATCGGCCAATTGACCCCGCAACGCCCCCGACAATGTACGAACGAACCGAGGAGACCGACAATGCCGCCAGCCCTTAAAATCCTGATCGCCGCCACGCTATTGCTCCAGCCCGCCTTTGCCGAGGAAGAACCGATGCCAGCCAATCACCCCTATATCGGCCTCTGGGTCACCGCGGACGGCCATATCCGCCACGAACTCCTGCCCGATGGCCGCTATGTCGAAGCCCGTGGCACCCGCGAGCGCGCCTATCAGGGCCGCTACGAGGTCACCGGCACCCATATCGAATATTGGGACGACACCGGCTTCACCGCCGACGGCGATTTCATCGACGACGTCCTGCACCACGCCGGCATGATCCTTTATCGCCAGTAGGCCCCACCAAACCGCGCGCCGTTCAAACCTTCAAAGGATCAGGCTTCGGCCCCGGCATCGGCAAGAAAAAGCCCCGGCTGACGCCGGGGCCGAATTCGCGGCTCTGCCAGCCGATCAGTTGTTGGCGAGCAAGGCGCCCGCCGCCGCGCCGCCCGCGCCGCCGATCACCGCGCCGGTGTAGCCGCCAACAGCACCACCCACCAGGGCGCCACCGGCACCACCGATTGCCGCGCCGGAGATCGTACGTTGCGTTGAGGTGCAGGCGCTCATCGACAGGGCAGCGACGACGACGAGTGCGACGGGAGCGATCTTCTTCATGTTTTTCCTCGGATATCGTGAGAATCGAAGATTAGCGCGAGGCCGACAATCGCAACAGGCCGACCACCTTCAAATTTTCCGCTCCCTAGGCACCGGCTCTACCGGGGTGGAAGCGGACTGACGGCCTTTCGGCAGCGGGGCGTGAATACGGTCGCCGGTCAGTGCCTGTCGGGAAGCGCCTGCCGCCAACTGCAATCCACCAGGATTCGAGAAACGCTGTCGGCCAGCGAAGAATCTGCACCGATAATAGTTTCGTCGATCCCAACCAGTGGATCATCATCTCGCCACCACTGGCGCATCTCCGCTTCGCCAAATTCTGCGGCATTGGACTTCGTCGCGTGTCTTTTCAGGGTTTCTGATAGTGGGACGTTGAAGCGGTAACAGCGGGTAATTCCATGATGACCGCGAATTAGCGCCCTGAGCATGTGGCCGTAGATTTCCTCGTACAGGATGCCCTCAACGATCACATGGAGTCCACGCTCAAGCGCGAAGCGAGCCGATAGACCGATATAGTCCACAGCCGGGGAGCCCTGCTCGTCACGAACATGCAAGATGCTCCGCCGGAGCAGATCTTGCCCGATTATAGCGACACCTCGGGGAAGACTATTGCGAATAGCCATTGCAAGCGCAGATTTTCCGCTACCCGAGTTTCCTCGAATGATAACGAGCCGAGTTTCCGTTTTGCTGATCAATTCGAAAATCTACCCTCAGGGCACTCGCTTCGATCCAAGTTGACGCAGGGATGGTGTCCAAAGCCGTTTCCGAAGCCGTCGGCCGCTTTTTTAGGATGCTGCCCTCTTGATGACAACGATCACAATGGGGTCGATAGCTGCCGTTCGCTGGCCTTCAAGGCCTATCGTCATCCTGATCGGAGCAGCACCGCCCAATCGGCGGCATTCTCGAATCTCCCGTGGAAAATTCGAGAATGCGCTTTCCATCGTCAGCGGGCGGTAATTGCCGGAGCCGCCTTGTGCTGCAGCGGTGTCGGATTGCCCGAGCTTGAGGTGGAGTCAACGCCGATCACAAGGCCATTATGCTTGGCACAGATGGCTTCCGCCTGGCTTTCGGTCGGCTGGGTAGTGCCATCCCCGATGCGCCACCGGTGCCCGTCACGGCATTCGCCGCTCCAGGTCCCATCATCCCACCTGATGAGCTTGTAGGCATGAGCCTCAGAGACGGCAGTCAGAGTAATCACAGACAAAACGGCAAGTGTTGCAATCTTCTTCATCGTCATAGCAGGCAATCCCTTCCTGTTGCTGGCTGATATGTGTCGACCAATGACTGTGAGATTGCTTGCCCTGCCCTGAACCTCTTCTGTGCTACCCATTCATTTCCGGTTCAGCGCTAAATGCATGGGTTTGCGAAGTCGGCGCCCAACCATTCGTACGGCCCAGAGCCGGGACCGCCTGCAAGACGATTTCGCGCAATGACGCTGGCGCCGCAACACGGACGGCGAAGCGTCCCTTGATTTCGTGAAGGTGTTCGCCCTGGCCGCCATGCGATTTTGTCACCAGATTTGAAAGCCCCGGGAAGAAAGAACTTTTGGTAACTCAATGACTTAGGGAGGGTATGGCGGGCCGAAGCCGAAGAAACGGAGAACTACGTCTACTCTATAGCCCTCTAAAATCGGGGCACGAGAGAATGACCGACATGGGGGTGGGAAGGAGACTGTCCGGTATTGGACGGCATCCGTGCAAAAGGCGACGTTGGAATATGCGCTGTAGTCGGACAGCAGCGCGCCCTCATGTCTGCCGTTGAAGCAATAGGCGTCATCGCCTATGGACGAATGCAGACGGTGCCAGTGGGGCCATTGGCGCTCTTGCAGGGCAACTGGGTGAGGGCGAGGGCGGTGAGCCTGGCGCCGCTGGCGGTCTTGCCGGCGCGGCCGGCGCTGCAAACGACAATCTGAAGGCCGCCAACGATAACATATGGGGCATGACCGAGGCGCTGACGGCCCTTGGCCCTGCTGCGGTTGACCCCTTGACGCTGGTTGGCTCGCAGCTGACAGACCTCAACAACCTGCTCGCTCAGGGTAAAATCTCTTGGGAGCAGTATGGCGAGGCGGCATATCGCGCCAACGCCGGGGCAATGTCTTCCGTTCTCGGCCTTGCCAGCGGCATGACCGGCGCACTTTCCCAGATGTTCCAGGACAACAAGGCCTTCGCCGTTGCCAATGCCGTGGTTAGCACGGCCGAAGCAGTTATGAAGGCTCTGGCTACCTATGGACCGACGCCTTGGGGCTTTGCCGCCGCCGGTGTCGCCGCGGCAACCGGTGCTGCTCAAATTGCGACGATCTTGTCCGCTCAGAAGGGCAGCAGTAGCGCCTCCAGGCCGTCGGGAAGCGCAGCCCCGGCAGCGAGCCAAGCGCAGGCCGCTCAACGCGCCGTGCAGGTCAATGTCACCTTGGGGGGCTCGGGGCGGTACAGCCGTGACGATATCCGCGATCTTCTCGAGCAGCTCACCGATGGGCTCAATGATGGTGTCGATCAGGGTAATTTCAAACTGGCGGTGAACTCGTGATTGTCCTCTCGCAGTCTCTTGTCATTGGTGCGGCTCCGCCCACGGTCCCGCTCGATACGCCGATCATCCTGTGGAGGTCTCTGGTAAACCTCGATACGCTGACGGTCAGCTCAGAGGCCGTCGATTACCCAGCGATCAACCTCGCTAATGACTCCACCATTGAGGTCTGGCGCGCTGCCGATCTCGCACCCGTGTCCATCGAAGTTGCGATAAACGGTTCAGAAGTCGATGCGGTGGCCTTTGCGCGTCACAACTTCGGCTCGACCCATGCGGAAATAGCCGTGGAAGTCGAGGTTGCTGAGGGGGAGGGCACCGCTTGGGAGGAAGTTGTCGCCGCACAACTCTTAGCGGATGACAGCCCTGTCTTGTTCCGCTTCGCACCGGTCACCACTACCCGGGTTCGTATATCCATCACCAATGGGAGTACTGCACCCTCTGCGGCCGTGCTCTACGTTGGAAAGCTTTTGGTCATGCCAACCGGCATCACTGCGGGACATGTCCCGCTAGACCAGGCACTCCAGTCGCAGGTTGTGAATGGAAGATCGGAGGCCGGGAATTTCCTTGGCCGCCTTATTACCGGGCAAAGCGCGCAGACCAGCGCGTCATTCGAGATGCTGCCCATCGACTGGTACTATGACGAGATGGAAGCCTTCGTTGCCCGAGGCACTACGGGTCCTTTCTTCTTTGCGTGGCTGCCCATGTCCAGGCCAGATGATGTCGGGTTCTCATGGCTGATGTCGGACCCGCGCCCAAGCATGGGTAGCGTCTTCTTTGACCTCACGCTGGACTACGGCGGCATCACTTGGTGACCGCCTTCAGATTGATCGACAATCGCCGCCCTCGGGCGGCTTTTTTGTGTGTGCCCGATGCAGACTGACCGCGCTCTCACCTTCATTGAGATCGACATCCCCTATTGCGCGCTGCGCTATGGGGAAGGGGCCTGCACGGCGGTGCTCGGCGTCGATAGCCCGGCGAAGTGCTTCAACACCTTTGCCACTTGCGCAAAGCGATCCGATATTTCTGAAAGCACCGTAACGCTGCGCTTCGCCAAGGATGCTGCGTATCTGGACGAAAGCGGCATCGATGCCATCCCGTCGATCATCGATGTCAACTATGAGCCGGCGCGCATCTCCTTGGGCGAAAAGAGCCTGGGCGCTCGTGCGAAGATGTCGGTGACGTTTCGTGATCATCCCTACGGCGATACCGGGGTCGGTTTCGACAAGTACCGGACTGAACGGCCCTATGACCCCGCCAAAACAGGATCATTCTGGGGCAAATTCCGGGCCCGGCATCCTATCCTCAATGGTCGCGAAATCCGGCTCATTCGTGGTGTGGTGGGGCAAGCCATCGAAGAGATGGAAACACGCCACCTGCTGATTGATGGGCTCGACACGGCCGAAGATGGCCGCGTCACCATCGTTGGCAAGGACGTGCTGAAATTGGCGGATGGCGACCGTGCCTTGGCGCCACGCACCAGTTCCGGCTACCTCGTCGCGGACATTACGGCATCCGCGACAAGCGCCACACTTGCCCCGGCAGGTATCGGCGATGCCGAGTACCCGGCAAGCGGCTATCTCGCCCTTGGCGGCAAGGAGATCGTCCAGTTCACGCGATCCGGCAATGCACTGACCCTGACCAGGGGGCAGTTCGAAACAACGCCGGTGGCGCACCGCGCACAGGATCGCGCTCAAGCGCCTCCGTTGAGTAAATCTCGGCCACCATTGCAGGAATATAGTCTGCTGGCAGGATACCTGCGAATGCCTCTGGCCAAATCTGATGCGCGAGCCTAGCTACTCGATGCAGGTCATTTGCCCCGATGGCGATGATTTTGCTTTTGGTCATTTCTATTGCCTCATCGATTGCGAACGGCAATCCGGACCTAAAGCACGTCCCCGCCACGCGCAATGGCTATGCTCAGCAGTCCGGTGTCATGCGGCCCAGGCCGCCCAGCGCGGTCGGGGCCTTCGATCAAGGGCTCCAGCGCGTGGGCGGATCACATGCGAACTTGGCCAAGTGCCCCGCCGAAGCGGGGCAGGCTCCTATGCTGCGACGGAGGTGTCACCGTTAGGCAAAGGCCGAAACACCGTCTTTGATCCGTCCAGGTTGGAATGCCATCCTTGCCGAAGGAGACCAGCGCGTTGCGCCGCGTCCACAAGCGCCAACCTTGCGACCTCCGCATCGAGCATACCATCGACTGCCTCTTGGCAGAGGCGCTGCGCCCGCCGGAAATGCGCGGTGTGAGTGGCAGGCCAATATAGGTCGAGGTATTCTAGAGCTTCCCAAGCGCTGCGCGCCTGATAGTTGCCCGTGCCGTTAAGGTGCAGAAAGACAGGCTTCTTGAAGGGTCTGTGCCCCATCACTTCCTCCGGATAGTCTGAAACAAGCGATGCGGTGTGTCCGCAGAGTGGAGATGGGGGCAGGGGGTTGTTTGGTCAAGGGGCGATGATGCGGCTTGATGCCGTAAGGACTGCCAGTGGAACGCCGCTTCGCTTCCTTCGTTCTGATAAAGAACCGGAGGCTTGAATGGCGGCGCGCGCAGTCTGGAGCGGGGTAATCAAGATCGATGAACTGGTTTGCCCGGTGAAGATGTATACCGCGGCCACCACGTCGGACCGCATCTCCCTGCACATGGTCAATCGGAAGACCAAGAACCGGTTGAAGCGCGTCTATGTCGATGAAAAAACCGAGAAGCCTGTCGACTCCGAAGACCAGGTGAAGGGCTACGAGACGAGCCCTGGCCACTATGTGGTGCTGGAGCCGGAAGAAGTTTCCGCTGTCGTTCCGCAGAGCGACAAGACGCTCAAGGTCGATGCCTTCATTGCCTGCAACAAGATCGAACCGACCTATTTCGACAAGCCATACTATCTGCTCCCCGCCACCGAGGCGACCGAGGACAGCTTTGTCCTGATCCGCGAGGCACTTCGCTCAAAGAAGACGGCTGCCATGGCGCATGCGGTCTTGTTCCGTCGGGTACGACCGGTCCTCATCCGGGCCCACCGAAAAGGCTTGATCGCAACAACCCTCAACTTCGACTACGAGGTGCGCTCCGCCAAAGACGCTTTCAGCGACATCAAGACCCAGAAAATAGAACCGGAAATGCTCGACCTGGCCAAGCATATCCTCAAGACCAAGGCGGGCGAGTTCGATCCATCCAAGTTCGATGATCGCTATGAGGAAGCTTTGGCCGATATGGTCCGCGCCAAGATCGAGGGGCGCAAGGTGATCCCGCTCAAGCGGCCGGAGCCGACGAAATCTAACGACCTGCTAGAAGCACTTCGGCTCAGCGCCGGACAGAAAGACAGTTCCAAGGGCAAAGCCACGACGAAACGGAAGACCACCAAAAAGGCAAGCGCCTCGCGGGAGCCGGCGCGGCGCAAGGCCAGTTAACGCTTCGACTTTTTCCCGCCCTCGGGCTTCCCCTCCAGGCTGCGCTTTAGGGCCGCCATCAGGTCGATCACGTTGCTTTGCGGCTCGATATCTTCCTCAGCTTCCTTCTTCCGCTTGGGCGCCGGCTTCTTCTTGTCCTTGGACTTGATGATCTTGAGCAAGCTCTGCTGAACCGGGTCCTTGACCATCGATTCCGACCAACTCGCGGTCCGCTGCTCGATCAGCTTTTCGACCATGGTTTGCAAATCCCGGTCGGGCTTATCCGCGTCCACCTGGTCAAAGTATTCATCCTCGTCCCGGACCTCATCGCCGAAACGCAGCGTCCAAAGGATGATGCCATTGCCCCAAGGTTGAAGCATGACGGCGCGCTCGCGGTTGCCGAGGACCAGCCGGGAAATCCCCACGACGTTGCTCTGAGCCATTGCTTCACGGATCACGGTGAACGCTTCTTCTCCCACCTCATCAGCCGGCACGACGAAATACGGGCTGTCGAAATAGACCCACTCAATCGTATCGGCCTCGACAAACTCGTCGATGTCGATGGTCCTCGTGCTTTCGAGCTGCACCGAGTCCAAGTCCTCATCTTCAAGGATTACATAGTCGTCTTCGCCCTTGGCATAGGCCCGGGCCTGGTCGTTATCATCGACCATCTTGCCGGAGACTGAGTCCACGTAGCGGGTCCGGATTCGGTCGTTGGTTTTTCGGTTGAGGGTATGGAAGCGGACCTTCTCGCGGTCTGTATTCGCCGGAGAAAGCGTCACGGCGCAGGTGACGAGCGAGAGCTTGAGATATCCTCTCCAATAGGGTCGAACGGCCATGGCCACCTCCGCGTGCACGAGTGCGAAACGCCCGAGGGCGCTTTGCCGTTCCGAGAGGTGAGGGGCCGGGGTCAGCGGTCCTCGCCTCGCTCTGCCCTTCTCCTACGAATTCCCTCCAACAGCATCGCCCGAACCGTTTTCTCGGCAGGCTCGCGTGTCACTGGCGTTGAGAAGCGCTTGCCGCCGATAGAGCCGCTGATATAGCCGCGCTCAACGTAGTAGGTCGCCTTGTGGATTTGCGAGTTCAGTTCGACGCTGATCTCTTGCACCAAATTTTTCTGGTCCATGATGGCCTCCGTCCGCCACAATAGTCTTGCGCTTGCAGATGACAGGGTCAAGACCAGCGGCTAACTGCGCTCTAGCGGCACCAGAATTCATGGCCGTTGGGCCAGCGGCGAGCCAGGCCCTCGGCAATCAGGATATCGCCCACATCGACACCGTCGATGCGAATGGTCGCCTCCAGTCGCCGGCCGGTACGGTCAGTGTCGAATATCTCGACGGTCCATTCGTTCTCATTGAGCAGTTGGAGAAGCCTTGCACTGGCCCGATGTGCCAGTTCGACCTCCGCTTGCCCGCCGCAAATGTTCGTTGTCGGCTCCGGGGTATCGAAGCTCCTCAGGCGCAGCGACTGGTCCAGGCCGCCTAGCCAGATCGTATCACCGTCAACCAAGCATCGCTTCTCGGGGCCGTTGCGCTCGCCGGGATAACACATTCGCCATGGCTCTTCGGCCAATGCCGGAACGAGCAGGAGTGAGAAGGCGGCAGCGAGCGTTGTCAGTTTCATCAAGGCCGAATAAGGCAACGCGGCTCCCTGTGCAACGAGGGCGCGGGAGTCGTTTGCCGATGCGGCTCATGGCGCGAAATCATCGGGGCTTTTGTCATCGGCGTAGGGAATGATGCTGTCGTCCAGATCGGGGATCGTCAGGCTCACCATTCCGGGATAATCGGCGATCAGCCGCAGCACCAGCGGATCGAAGGCGATATCCGCCCAGGAGGGGGCTTCGGGCAGCGCTGTCCAATCCTTGGCATCAGCCAGTCGCGCTGCAATGGCCAAAGCCCGCTCGCGCTCCACGCGAAGAACCAGAATTGTCTCGCCGGTGCTGGCGAGGCCGATTTCCCAGCTATCGTCCCAAGCCTCCCACATTTCCAGATCGGCGTGGGGCTGCACCGTCAGGCCCTTGTACGTCACCCGTTCGTCGTCGCCCGGCCATGCCGGCCCTTCGGCGGGCACGGGGCGCGGGTCGGCTTTCCACATTTCGCCCATTGTGATCGCTCCTGTATTGACTCTTGGCTCCTGTCGGAAGGAGAACATAATGAGAACAAATGATCTCAAGAGTCAATCATGCTCGTCCCGGCGGTTCCGGAAGCCCGGCCCTATGCCGAGCTTCTAGCGGCTACCAATTTCAGTTTTCTCCGCGGCGCCAGCCACCCTTTCGAGATGGTGGGGCAGGCGGCCGGCCTTGGCCTTTCGGGGATTGGTATCTGTGACAGGAACTCGCTGAGCGGCGTGGTGCGAGCCTATGCGGCGGCGCGCGACCTTGCGAAGGACAACCCCGGCTTCAAGCTCGCGGTCGGGGCGCGCCTGGTCTTTTCCGACGATACCCCGGACATCGCTGTCTATCCAACTGACCGGGACGCATACGGCCGATTGAGCGCTTTGCTTACCCTGGGGAATCGTCGGGCGCCGAAGGGCGAATGCCACCTGAAACTGCCCGACCTGGCTGAACATGCGAACGGTCAATTGCTGATCGTCGTGCCTCGGGACGACAAGATATCGGAGGACGGCGCGACTGCAGCATGGCTGGCAACCATAGCGCCGGGGCGCGTTTGGCTCGCCGCTTTTCATCGCTTCGACGGTAGGGATACCGCGAGATTAGCCCGCCTGGCCGAGGTGGCGCGGACGGCTGAGGTCCCACTACTGGCCAGCATGGATGCCCTTTATCACGAGCCGATGCGGCAAATCCTTCAAGACGTGCTCACCTGCATCAGGGAGGGCGTTACCATCGAGGAGGCGGGTTTCCGGCTGGCGCCCAATGCTGAGCGCTTTATTCGCCCCCCAGATGGCATGGAGCGGCTATTCCGAAATTACCCGGATGCCCTCGCCGAAACAAACAGGCTGCTTTCCCTCATATCCTTCTCACTGGACCAATTGCGGTACATCTATCCCGAAGAGACGGTCGGCAATGGGGAGACGGCCCAGCAAACACTGGAACGCCTGAGCTACGAGGGCGCAAAGGCCCGATACCCCGAAGGCATCCCCGAAAAGGTCATGAAAGGCCTCAAGCACGAGCTCGCCCTGATCGGGGAGATGGGCTACGCGCCGTATTTCCTCACAGTGCAGGACATCGTTCGTTTCGCACGCCAGGAGCGAGGCATCCTTTGCCAGGGCAGGGGTTCGGCGGCGAACTCGGCCGTTTGTTTCTGCCTCGGCATTACAGAGGTCGATCCGATGCTGGTCGATCTGCTTTTCGAGCGCTTTGTGTCCACGGAACGCGACGAGCCGCCCGATATCGACGTCGATTTCGAGCACGAGCGGCGCGAAGAGGTGATGCAATACATCTACCAGAAGTACGGTCGGCATAGGGCCGGGCTGACGGCCAACGTCATCACCTATCGATCGAAAGGGGCAATCCGCGAAGTCGGCAAGGTGTTCGGACTGTCCGACGACACGATCACCGCCATCAGCAGCTCGAATTGGGGCTGGGGTCATATCGACATTACCGCGGATCGCCTTAAGCAAGCCGGCATCGACCCTACAGATCAGACCGTGGGCATGGTGCTGGAAATAGCCAATGCCCTTTACGGATTCCCGCGGCATCTGGGGCAACATGTCGGCGGCTTTGTCATTACCCGGGACCGCCTAGACCATCTGGTGCCGATCTCGAATGCCGCCATGGAAGACCGAACGGTCATCGAGTGGAACAAGGATGATCTGGACGAACTCGGCATCCTGAAGGTCGATGTGCTGGCGCTCGGAATGCTGAGCTGCATCCGGCGGTCGTTCGACCTGCTTCGGCAACATTATGGGGTGTCCTTGACCCTCGCAACGGTGCCTCAGGAAGACCCTCGCGTGTATCGGATGACCCATCGGGCGGATACGATTGGCGTTTTTCAGATCGAGAGCCGGGCCCAGATGTCGATGCTGCCCAGGCTCAAGCCGTCCGAGTTCTATGATCTGGTCATCGAGGTGGCGATTGTCCGGCCCGGCCCGATCCAGGGGGATATGGTGCATCCATACCTCAAGCGTCGGCAGGGTTTGGAGCCGACAGTTTACCCGTCGCCTGAGTTGGAACACGTCCTCAAGAAGACCTATGGCGTGCCGCTGTTCCAGGAGCAGGCGATGAAGATCGCTATTGTGGCGGGCGGCTTCACGCCAGGGGAGGCTGATCGGCTGCGGCGCGCCATGGCTACGTTCAAGCGAACCGGCGGCGTGGGAGTGTTCCGCGACAAGTTTATCTCCGGCATGCTCGATCGCGGATACGAGCGCGACTTTGCCGAAGCCTGCTTCCGGCAGATTGAAGGCTTTGGTTCATATGGTTTCCCGGAGAGCCATGCTGCCAGCTTTGCCCTGCTGGTCTACGTCTCCTGCTGGCTCAAGTGCCACTACCCCGATGTCTTCGCCGCGGCACTGCTCAATTCTCAGCCGATGGGCTTTTACGCGCCGGCGCAGATCATTCGCGATGCACAGGATCACGGCGTCGATATCCGGCCCGTCGATATCAATCTTTCCGACCTCGAAATGGTCATGGAGCATTCCAACGTCTCGGGCGTGACGCTTTCTCCTCGCCACGCCGAAATGGCGGAAGACATCTGGGGCAATATGGGCGTGCGGCTCGGCTTCAATATGGTCGGCGGCCTGCGCGCCGATCATGCCAATCTGATCGTGGCCCGCCGGGGCAGGGGATATGACAGCGTCCGGGACCTTTGGCTTCGTACCGGCCTGTCCCCGAAGGTCTTGCAGGTTTTGGCCGAAGCCGATGCCTTTCAGTCCCTCGGGCTCTCGCGCCGTGACGCGATTTGGGCGGTGAGCGGGCTGATCGGCACGTATGGCGCCGACACATTGCCATTGTTCAAGGCCGGCGAGCCGGGCCCCGCTTCCCGAGACGACGAAAGCGGCCTGCCTCCCATGCTCCCGGGCGAGGAGGTCATTCACGACTATCAGGCGCTTTCGCTGTCGCTCAAGGGCCATCCCATGAGCTTCCTTCGGGCAGAAATGACGCGACGGCGCATTGTGGCGGCTGACGAGCTGCGGACCCTTCAGCCTGGGCGCATGGTGACGGTCGCCGGCCTAGTTCTTGTGCGGCAGCGTCCCGGCACAGCAAGCGGGGTGATCTTTGCCACGCTCGAAGACGAAACCGGCGTAGCCAATGTCATTGTCTGGCCCAAGACCTTCGAGGCGAACAGGCGCACGGTCCTTGGGGCCCGAGTGATGGCGGTGCGCGGTCAATTGCAGCGCGAGGGCCTGGTGATTCACGTAGTGGCGAAAGAGTTCATCGATCTGACGCCTGAAATGGCAAAGGTCGCGAATGGCGCGGAGATTGGAGACGCGGCCATTGCCAGGGCGGATGAAGGAAATGGCGGGCCCGGCGGCCAGAACCGCGAGCAGGAGCAATATCAACAGGCCGTGGCTAAGCGCCTTCTGGACGCATTGCCGGCCGGTCGCAATTTCCACTGATGGCCACGCGCCCGATCCGCACCCTGCAGGATTTCAACGATACCGGCCGGTCTATCCGTGCTTTCTGCAGCCATTATTGGGTGTGCAGCCATGAGGCGCAGCTTTGCCTCGATATGCTGGCATTTCGGCTGGGATGGACTTTCGATTTCTATGAGGGCCGGGACTTTCTGGCGGCTCGCCTGCGCTGCTCGGTCTGCGGCTGGTACTACCCCGATTTCGCCCTTGGGCATGCGGGAAAGCCTCCCGAGTTTTCCGGCACGCATGGCGCCGGTAGCGTGCCACTCTCCCAGGAGACGATGATCGAGATGGCAAAGGCACGAACTGCCAACGTCGCCAACGAGATGCCTTGGGTCGGCGTGCGCAAGGGCGGTAGAAAGTTTGGGCGATAGATCAGTTGGCCTGAGGCGCCGGGTCCTGCTTTTGGCCGATGGACACGATCTCAAGTACCCCGTCAGGTAGAGGGCGCTGAAGGCTAATGGCTTCCTCCCGCGGTGCGGTTAGCCACATTTCTACCTCGGCCGCTTCAGTAAGAATGACCGGCATTGCCTTCATATGGATGGAGCCCACAATGTCATTGGGCTCACAGGTGAGGAAGCCGAACAGATCGCAGGTCTCGAGGCCGGTCTTGACCTTTCGCACGCAGGTCCAGTCCGGGACCCAAATCCCGGCGAAAAACGCGAGGGGGCGACTTTCATCGAAAGCGAACCAGGTGTCGCCTCGCTTCTTCCCGTCTGGGCCGACCGAATTGTCGAACTCGCTAAAGCTCGTGAATGGCACCACGCAGCGGTTTTCTACACCCATCCATCGGCCCCAATGCTGGTTCCAGCGGCCCTTCTCTGGGTCATAGATGTTCCGGACATTGGTGGTGCCGCTATCGGGCTCCATTTTCAGCAATTGGGCGAAATCGACGATCTGGCCTTTTGCTTCGAGCTTGGCCGCGCGCTTCTTCGCACTCTGCATCAGTGCGAATTGACTGGATGGCAGCCCCCAACGGGCTTTGGCCAATTCTCTCCCAGCCGAGGTGTTCCGCACAATCGGAGCCATGTAATCGGGGTAGATCCCGGTCTGCGGTTCCAGATTGCCGACATTGTCCGCAACCGCCGCCACGTCCCGGATGAAGTCGAGGATGGCCTGTCGGTTCGAGGTGTGACTGTAGAGGTTGCACATGGGCTAATCCTTGACCCGCAGCGCGAGCATTCCCAGCTCGTTTTCTATGGCGACGTTTGGCGACTGGCCATCGGAGCGCTCAAGGTCCGCAAGCATCGCCTTGATGTCCCTCTCTCGGGCGTCTGCACATTCGGCCTCGCGAAGGTGACCCGGAATCCGCTCAATGGAAGCCAGGAGCTTCCGCAGCCTGGCAATCTCCCTATCTCGCTTCGGATTTTTCGATGGGACACGGACCATGCCGGGCATAATGGCACGCGATTCTCATAACCGCTACAGGATGCCATGCCGACCGAATTTCAGCCGACCGGACACGAGACCACGGTCAACGGAAAGGTTCAGCCTTCGATGGCGCCGATCTACCTGTGCGAGGGCTGCGGCTATCGGGGCGCACCGTTCGGGCAGAAGCGCGGCGATGACGTGCTGAGCTATTGCGGTTGGGAGAACGGCAGACCGACTTGCGTGGGGAAGGGGAAGCCCTAGCCTTCTTCTCCTATAGGGGAGGTTAGGTACGAACTCAGCGGGCGTACGTGAGAAACGTCTGGCAATTCCTCCAGAAAACTTTCCCCAATTGGGCTGACTACCAATGAAAAGTACTGCAAGAAGGATCTCCCGAGGAGAAGCCGATAAGGTACGCCATCGCCAAAGGACCACGGGATCACGATGCTCGGAATGGCAAGTTCGCCTCCTCGAACAAAGAGGTGGGCGCCAAAGATGCCGGTACCTGGACTAGCATTGACCTGGCTTACGGTCCCGATTTGCTCTAGGCCAAGATCGGATATCAAGTCCTGCGAAGCGCCTACAAAGTCGGCTCCAGTGTCCACAAGCGCTGTTGCCCAAAGAACTCGTCGTTCAGCGGAGGGGGTTTGGGCGTTTGGAGATAACCCGATTTCGATGCAAGGGCTGCCCTTTACCGGGTCGTCGGAAGGCTGAGCATTATCGCCTAGCCACTGAATATTTATACGCATGTCGGCCTGTTTCTTTGAAAGACACCGTTCATTATAGGCCTCAGGCTTCGTCTGTGTCTCTTCTCCAATGCGTTGGGGGTTAGGCGGCTATCTGACGGCCTGCCAAAATCGCCTGAACGCGATCATCCCAATGGCTTTGGGCAAGCAGCCGGCCATCCTCGAGCCCGTCGCATTCGCTTTCGTCTTCGTCGTAATACTCATCGAAACAGTAGCGCCATTTCCAGCGGCCATCGCACCTTTCGACCCGATAGGAGCCAAACGGCGTGTTGGCAGAGTGGCATTCGTCACCATCCTCATCCGGCCCCCACGAAACCTCCCACTCGAGCGGACTGGTGTATTTGTCGGTCATCTCTCATCTCCATTACAGAAGCGACCGAAGCCGCGTGAACGATTCTGGAACAAGGCTGTACGGGCCTTGTACGAACAGCGGTGCGAGATGCCGGTTTGTTCGGCAAGTGTTCGCACGATGCTGCAATATCGATGAAGGAATGAAGCGGGATGCCTGAACGGCGAGAACCCCAATATTGCTGGGGTTTAGTGGCGGAGAGGAAGGGATTCGAACCCTCGAGACCGTTCCCGATCTGCACCCTTAGCAGGGGTGTGCCTTCGACCACTCGGCCACCTCTCCGGCGGGGTCGGGTCTAGCGGGACCCTCTCGGGATGGCAAGTGCTTTTTGTGCTTTCCCCGGCCGCCTGCCGCCGGGGCGCCGTGGGCAAGACATTTCTAAGCATAAAATGCGCCAGGTCTGGATCAATCGGGCGGCGCGCTTGCCGCATAAGGGGCCGGTAAGGGATTGTCGCTAGTCGTGATCTCTTGTTTCCGCGCCGCTTCAGGTGTTCCGTGCTCGATTTCTTTCTCGTTCGCCATGATCTGCCCTTCGTCCTCTTGGCGGCCTTGGTCTGCCTGATCGCGTCGCATGCCTGTATCGGCCTGATGCATCATGCCCGCCAGGCCGATGGCCGCATGCGCTATGTCTGGAACGGGGTCTCCGCGCTCGCCGTCGGCCTGGGCATATGGGCCACCCATTTCATCGCCGTCCTGGCCTTCCGGCCCGGTTTCGCGCTGTCCTACGATCCGGGCGTCACGGCCCTGTCGCTGCTGATCGCCATCCTGGTCTGCGGCGGGGGCATCGGCCTCGCCGTGCACAGCAAGGGGCGGCTCGATCGCGTCCTGGGCGGCGCCACTGTCGGCGTCGGCATTTCCACCATGCATTATACCGGCATTGCCGCGCTGATGCTGGAAGGCGACATCGCCTGGCAATCGGGCGCCGTCACCCTCTCGGTCCTGGCCGGCATCGTGCTGTCGGCCCTGGCCTTCGCCGTCACCCTGCGACCGGGCTGGCGCTGGAGCCTGGCGGCCGCGGGCCTTCTCACCGCCGCCATCTGCGCCATGCATTTCACCGCCATGGCCGCCGCCGATTTCAGCAAGTGCCTGCCCATGAGCGGCGGCGCCGATATCGATGCCGGCCCGATGGCGCTCGCCGTGGCGCTCATTTCCATCCTGGTCCTGGCCGCCGCCATCGGCAGCCTGGTGCTGGACGAGGCCGATCGCCGCCGCACCGCGCGCGAAATGGCGCGCCGCGCCGAGGATGCGGCCCGCCTGGCCGAAGCCAATGAACGGCTCAATCTGGCGCTGACCCATATGGGGCAGGGGCTGGCCCTGTTCGGCGCCAACGGCGCCCTGCAATTGCACAATGAGCGCCTGTCCGAGCTGCTCGGCCTGTCCCAAGGGCAGGCCCTGGCCGGCGCCGGGCTCGAGGAAATCCTCCGGCGCAGCTTTATGGCCCTGGGCGCCGCCGCGCCCGAAGCCGCGCGCCGGGCCGGCGAGCTCGCGGCCCAATATCACCAATTGATCGAGGCGGGTGGCGGCGAGGTGGTGCAGCCCGTCTCCGACGACCGCGCCTTCCGCGTCCGCCACAGCCCGGCCGGCAATGGCGCCTGGATCACCACGGTGGAAGACATTTCCGAGAGCCGGCGCAATGCGGCGGCCATCGCCCATCTGGCCCATCACGATCCGCTCACCGGCCTGCCCAATCGCATTCGCTTCGACGAAATCCTCGCCGCCGAGCTCGCAGCCCTGGGCGATGGCGAAACCCGGTTGGCCGTCGTGGCGCTCGATCTCGATCGTTTCAAGGACATCAATGACGGCTATGGCCACGCCGCCGGCGATCATGTGCTGCAGCAATTGGCCGCCCGCTTCGGTGCGCTCCTCAAGGAGGGGGAGATCGTGGCCAGGCTCGGCGGCGACGAATTCACCGCGCTCAAGTCCTTTTCCAGCATGCATGCCCTGCGCGATTTCCTGGCCCGCATCGAGGAGGCTGTCGGTACGCGCATCGCCTATGGCGGCAACATGCTGGCTATCGGCGGCAGTATCGGGGTGGCCATCGCGCCCGATGACGGGCTCGACAGCTCGAAACTGCTCAACAATGCCGATCTGGCGCTTTATCGCGCCAAGGCCGAGCTCGACCGCCATGTCTGCTATTACGAACAGGAAATGGACGAGGCCGCCCGCCAGCGCCGCGCCATGGGCAAGGATCTCTGGCAGGCCGTGGAAAACGGCGATTTCTACCTCGTCTTTCAGGTGCAGAAATCCGTCACCACCGATGCGGTCACCGGCTACGAGGTGCTGCTGCGCTGGGATCGGCCCGGCCATGGCATGGTGCCGCCCAGCGAATTCATCCCCGTGGCCGAGGAATGCGGCGCCATCAACGCCATCGGCGCCTGGGTCCTGCACCATGCCTGCCGCGAGGCCGCCACCTGGCCCGAGCCGCACAAGATCGCCGTCAATGTCTCCGGCCTGCAATTAGCGCAGCTCGAACTGGTCGACCTGGTCAAGATGGTGCTGGACGAAAGCGGCCTGGCCCCGTCGCGGCTGGAGCTCGAAGTCACCGAAACCGCCATCATCGCCGATCGCAAGCGGGCGCTGGCCGTGCTCAACGCCATCAAGGCGCTGGGCGTCTCCATCGCCATCGACGATTTCGGCACCGGCTATTCCTCGCTCGATACCCTGCGCAGCTTCCCGTTCGACAAGATCAAGCTCGATCGCTCCTTCATGGTCGAGGTCGGGCGCGACGACCAGGCCAAGGCCATTGTCCGCGCCATCCTAGCGCTGGGCAAAAGCCTTTCGATCCCGGTCCTCGCCGAGGGGGTGGAAACGGTCGAGCAGATGGATGTGCTGCGCGCCGAAGGCTGTACGGAAGCCCAGGGCTTCCTGCTCGGCCGGCCCGGCCGCATCGACTGGACCGCGATGCCGGGACGGCTGCTCATGGCCTGATCGGAGGAGGGGCGGCGGCCGGCGCGTTCATGGCGGAACGGGCCG
>Ga0065721_10004169_pt1 | contig 48663 bp, 38 predicted proteins | sample Mesricmetagenome_FD_59108 | JGI IMG/M metagenome (GOLD analysis project Ga0065721, IMG submission 59108) | Mesophilic microbial community from rice straw/compost enrichment Sample: eDNA_1 v2 (version 2) | ecosystem: Engineered > Solid waste > Grass > Composting > Bioreactor | place: USA: Davis...
GAGCCGCGGACCTTCGCCGCGGCGTGGATCCTGTTCCTCTTTGGCGCGACGGTGGTGTCGGTGGGCGCGGTGGGAACGTTCGGGCTGCTGAGCGCGGACGTGTACCGCCCCGCGGCGCAGGTGATGATGGAAATCACGGCGGTGGGGCTGGCGGTGCTGTGGCCGATGGTCCGGCTTTCGCAGGAGGCTCCCCGCTCCCCGACGCGCGCGATGACCCAGGACATCATCGTGATTCTGGGGCCGGTGCAGGCGATGGTGTGGCCGCAGGCGCTGGCGTGGATGGCGGCGTGGCCGATGAGCGTGGTGACGTGCCTGGACCTTTTCCTGAGCGGCTGGTGCGTGGCGATGGGGGGGCTGCTGGCGGTGTACTTCCAGCGGCCCGTGCTGCGCCGCTGGGCGATGATGGCGCTGATCCTGCTGCTGGTGCTGGCCGGTCCGCTCGCGGCGGTGCTGCGCCGACCCTCTCCGAGCATGATGGCGGATCCCGCCCTCAGCGAACCGCCCGTGGCGTGGCTGATGACCTCGCCCCTGACGGGCGTCTACGAGATCACGCGGGACCGCTCGTGGACCGGGCAGCTCGCACGCGTGGACGCCCGCCACTGGACCGGCGTCGGGCTCACGTGGGGAGCGGCGCTGCTCACCTGGACCCTTGCCGGGTGGCTGGGGCGGTCCCGGGGACCGGATGGGGTGGCACAAAGCGGGGGTATGGCCTAGATTGTGGTACGCCCCGGGGCTCCAACGCCCCGGGGGTTTGTTTCTATTCACGGAGTGCAGCACGCGAGGCTGCGGCGAGAGGATCGAGCGATGGAACTCGTGACCAAGCAGGAGCGGGAGCAGATCGAGGCTCGGCTGGCGGCGCTGATCGCCAACCGGGGGCCGTTGTCCGCCCGCATCGCGGAGGCCCGAGCCCTGGGCGACCTCAAGGAGAACGGTGACTACCACGCCGCGCGGGAGCAGCAGGGGATCGAGGAGGCCGAGATCCGGCGGCTCCAGGAGCGGCTGGCGAACATGTCGGTGATCGACGAGAAGATGGCCAAGGCCGTCGAGGGCGTCGTGTTCATCGGCTCCACCGTGCGGCTGCAGGAAATGGTGGACGAGAACACCCCCAAGAACACCGACCCGGAGACCATCCGCCTCGTCGGCGACTTCTCCGGCACCGAGTCCGACGAGTACGACGAGGTGACGGCGACCAGCCCGATGGGCGAGGCGCTCCTCAAGACCCGCGTCGGGGACATCGTGCGCTACAACGCGCCCCGCGGCGTGAAGATCTACAAGGTGCTTGAGATCCTGTAACGCTCAGCGACGCTCAACGGAGGCGTCGCCGACGGAGGCGGACTTGCCCGCACGAAGCGCTTGTGCGCGCGCAAGCCATGCCGGGGAGTCTGTGTCAAAGGGGCGGTTCAGCGACTTGAGGCGCGCCGCGGCCTCTTCGAGGGCGGTCGCGGCGGCTTCGGTCTGGCTCAGGGCCTCGTAGAGGTCCGCGCTTTGCACGAGGATGCTGATGACGCGGCCGAAAGTCTTGCCGCGGGAGTTCTCCAGGCGTGCGCGGGTGATTTCAAGCTCGCGAACGGCGTCCTCGCTGCGGTCCATGGCGTGAAGACAGCGGGCGAGGTCCTGAACGATGACCCCTTCGCTGCTGAGCACCCAGCGGCGGATGTTGCGGGTCGTGGCGATGTCCTGAGCGAGAATTGCGAGGGCCTCGTCGAGGCGGCTCTGCCTTGTGAGGAGCGCGCCCAGCGAGCTGCGGGTGTTCAGCGTTTCCGTGTGGTGAGCCCCCAGCATCTCGGTGGAGCGGGTAATGGTGTCGCGCAGGTACTGCTCGGCTTCGTCCGGGGAACGTCGCGAGAGCGTGTACAGCGCGTACTGCCGCCGGGCGCGGATGGCGGGGATGCTGTTGGGCGCGGACTTCTCGAAAGCGGCGACGGCGCGTTCGTAGGCGCGGTCCATGTCGTCGATGCGGTCGAGGTTGTGGTAGACGCGGGCGAGGAGGTAGTGCGCGGAGGCCGTCTCCACGGAGTCGGGGCCGGTGAGCCGCTCGAGGTTCTCGGCGGCGATCTCGCCATGGACGAGCGCGTTGTGGAGGTCGCGGTCGCGGAGGAAGTTGTCTCCCAGCTTGCAGATGATGTCGTAGTAGCGGGCGTCTTTGCGGTTGGTGGCGCGGTAGAGCTGGATGGCTTCGGTGAAGGTGGTATTGGCCTTGGCGAAGTCGCCGGCTTCGGAGTATGTGCGAGCCAGCGAGGCGAGGGAAAGAAGAAGGGCTTCGCTCTTGCCCCCGTGCCGTTTGCGGTGGTATTCGACGAGCCAGGCGCGGTGAACGGCGGCGCGGCCCATGAGGTCGAGCTTGTCATAGGTGACGGCGAGCTTGTCGCGGACCTCAGCTTCGACGTTGGGATCGTTCGCCAGCTCGCCCTTTTCAAGGCGCGTGGTGGCGTCGTCGAGCATGTCCACCAGGGTGAGGTCGTAGCCGCGGCCCGGCGCGGGGGTGGCGAGATCGAAGATGCCGTCGAGGAAGTCTTTGACGCTTTCGGCCGCGACGCGTGCGTTGTGCTCCTTGGTGCTCAGGGCCTCGAATCGCCGCGCCTGGCTGTAGGCGTAGACGGCGAACAGGGATAGGCCGATGAACAGGGCCGCCGCGGCGGCGGTGATGGCGCGGTTGCGCGCGACGAACTTGCCCAGCACGTAAAAGGCCGAGTCGCGCCGGGCTTCGATGGCCTCGCCGCGGAGATAGCGGCGGATGTCCGCGGCAAGCTCGGCTGCGGAGGGGTACCGCCGCGCCTTGTCGCGCGCCATGGCGCGGGCGACGATGGTCTCGATATCGCCCTTGAAGACCGGGTTGCGTGCGCCCAGACGGAGGGGCTCCTCTTCGCGGATGCGGCGGATGCCCTCGTGCAGGGGGCAGTTGGTGACGGCGAAGGGCAGCTCGTTGCTGAGGACTTCGTAGAGGATGACGCCGAGGGCGTAAACGTCGGAGCGCGTGTCGATCTCCTGGACATTGCCGCCGACCTGCTCGGGGCTCATGTAGGCGAGCGTGCCGATGAGGCGGCCGGCCTCGGTGTTCATGGAGGCGCTGCCGGGCGCGGCCATCCGCGCGACGCCGAAGTCGAGCACCTTGGGGTGGGGCGAAAGATCGGTGTCCGAAAGGGGTGTTCCGGTGCGCTCGGGGACAAGGATGTTGGCGGGCTTGAGGTCGCGGTGAATGACGCCCTTCTGATGGGCGTACTGCACGGCGTCGCACACCTTGGCGATCAACTCGAGGCGCTCGCGGACGGTCAGGTTCGCGGCAAAGGCGGTGAGCGATTGCCCGCGGACCAGCTCCATCGCGAAGTAGGGCTGGGGAATCCGCACGTTGGGGGCGACGGAGAACTCCGCGACGGCCGCCTCATAGATGTGCGCGATGCCGGGGTGCTGCAGGCTGCCGAGCACCTGGATCTCGTGCTGGAAGCGGCGCATCAGCTCCGGCGAGAGCACGCCGGGACGCAGCACCTTGAGGGCGACGGTTCGGCGCGGGTTCTGCTGCTGCGCCTCGTAGACCACAGACATCCCGCCCTCGCCCAGAACGCGGACGATCTCGTATCGCCCGATGTGCGAGGGCACCGGCGGCTCGTCGGAAAGCTGGCCCGCGATGAGAGGAGCGTCGAGCGGGCCACGGGTGGGCGCATCGTGCTCGGCCAGGAGCTCGTCAATCAGCGTGCGGAGTCCGGGGTTTCCGGCGCAGCGGGCGTCGAGCAGAGCGGACCGTTCCTCGTGCGGCAGATCAGCCGCGAGCTGGAAGAGGTCGTTGGCGGTCCTGATCGTGTCGGGGTTCATGGTTCACAGGGCGGCCTTGTCGGCGTCGAACCCCTTGATGCGGGCGTGGAGGAATGCGCGGATGAATCGCCATTCACGGTCGATGGTGGAAAGTGAGACACCCAGCGCGCGGGCCGTCTGCTCGGCGGTGAGGCCCGCGAAGAAGCGGAGCATGACGATCTCGGCCTGACGCTCGCTGGCCTGCTCAAGCTGAGAGAGGGCGTGGTCCAGGGCGAGAAGCTCTTCCGGCGGTGTGGCGATGGGCAGGTCGGTGTCGCTGCACGCCGGCGGATGGACGTTGTCGAGGTCCACGCGCTGGCGATTGCCGCCGTGCTTCGCCGCGGCTTTCCGGCGGGCCTGGTCCACAAGGATGTTGCGCATGGCGTTCGCGGCGGCGCCGAAGAAGTGGCGGCGGCTGGACCAGCCCCGCTCGTCGGACCCCAGAAGACGGAGGTATGCCTCGTGCACTAAAGCCGTCGGCTGCAACGTGTTACCCGCGGGCGAACGGGAGAGATGAAGGCGCGCGAGGCTTCGCAGCTCGTCATAAACCAGCGGAAGCAGGGCCGCGGCGGCCTGGCTGCTGCCATCGGAGGCTTCATCAAGCAGGCGGGTGACATGCCCTGACGAGGCCGTTGACATGCGCAGAGCCCAGAAAATCGTGACAGGTCGCGGCGAGGAAATACGGACAAAAAAGGGAGCCCTTCGGCTCCCCAGGGCCACAGTCTAACCCGGCGGTGGGTCGGATGCGATGCAATTTGCGCGGTTGGAGGGGCCGCGCGAGGCCGTGTCCAGCCCACTAGGGGGGTCAGCGGCGACCGGGGACAAGGGGGAGGCCGCACACCTCCCCCTCCCCCGGTAAGCTGCGGGGCATGGGCCAATGGTCGGTGTGCATCGTCGGCTCGCTGAACATGGACCTGGTGGTCCGTGCGCCGCGGATTCCGACCCCCGGGGAGACGATCCTGGGGGGTGAGCACCAGACTTTCCCCGGCGGAAAAGGCGCGAATCAGGCTGTCGCCGCGGCACGCCTGCTGGGCCCCGTCGGCCGGGTCGTGATGATCGGCTGCACAGGCCAGGACCCGCACGGCACGACGCTCAGGGAATCGCTCGCGGCGGAGGGGGTGGATGTCTCGCACGTGCTGATGCGAGATCCGCAGCAGCACCCCACGGGGCTGGCCCTCATCACGGTCGCGGAAGGCGGCGAGAACACGATCGTGGTCTCGCCGGGAGCGAACGCATCGCTCTCGGTGGAGGATGTCGAGGCGGCGCGGGACGTGATCGCCGGGTGCGGGGTGCTGCTTGTGCAGCTCGAAGTGCCCACGCCGACGGTCGCCGCGGCGGTGTCGATCGCGCACGAGGCGGGCCGCGCGGTGATCCTGAACGCCGCGCCGGCGAGGCCGCTGCCGCGGGAACTGCTGCAGCAGGTGGATGTGCTCGTGGTGAACAAGTCGGAGGCGGCGATACTGCTGGCGATGGACGCGACGGTGGACGCCGCGCGCCTGGCGATCCGTATGCCGGAGCTTGGCGTGCCGACGGTGGTGCTGACGCAGGGGGCGCAGGGCGCGATCCTGACGCACAAGGGACGCCCGCGCCGGATGCCTTCGGTCCCGGTGCAGAGCGTGGATTGCGTCGGCGCGGGCGACGCCTTCTGCGGGGCGCTCGCGGCGAGCTGGACGACGGTGCACAGCGCGATCCGTTCCAGGAGCCCGGAAGAGTTCAGGCTTGTGGAGGAAGCGGTGAAGTTTGCAACCGTGGCCGGAGCGTTGGCGACGACGCGCCCGGGCGCGATGCCCTCGATGCCGCGGCGGCAGGAAGTGGAAGAAATGCTCGCGAAGGTGTGACTTGCCCCGGGAAGGGGAATAAGGCTTTTCTTCGCGAACAAAGATTGCCGCGGGCGGATCGAAGTGAGGCACGCGGCGGCCGGTGCTTGCACGCTATTTGCAAACAAAATCGCGTGACGCGGGCCGTCGCGCCGATATCGCACAAGTTCGTTTCGTCATCAACTTCGTTCTAAGTCTCTCTGAGGAGCTGTGCGGTGTCGATGGCGCGCAACGTACACCCTTTCCCGTTCAAGCCGTGGAAGCAAGCCTTCAGAACGGTGGAGATGCATGCGCCGGGGTTGGTGCGGACCGCGAGGATGACGCTCCGTCCGCTGCGTGACAGCGACCGTGCGGAGTTCCTGCGCGTGATGCGCCTCAGCCGCGAGCACCTGGAACGCTTCTCCTGCCTGCACCGGGAGGGAGAAACGGACGACCAGTTGTTTGAGCGGCAGCTCGATATGTGCCGGGCTGGGGACCAGCGGGGCACGGCGTGGCGGCGTGTGGGGGTGCTGGACGACGGGACGATCGTGGGGGGGTTCAACCTCAACGCGATCACCCGCGGGCTGACCTTCGAGGCGGACGCGAACTGGTGGGTGAGTGCGGACCAGGCCCGGCGCGGACTGGGGTTCGAGGGCGCCGCGGCGATGCTCGAGCACGCGCTGGCGGATATTCCAGTGGGGCTGGGGCTGCACAAGATTCACGCGGCGATCATGCCGGGGAACATCGCGGGCAAGCGGCTTGCGGCGAAGCTCGGCCTGCGTCCGCAGCTCAACGCCAGGGTCTCCATACGGATCGGGGATCGGTGGGAGTTTCACGAGGTGTACGCGCGCTCAGTGCTCGACAGCCCGGTGACCAGCAAGGCCGGCTGAGTTGACCGAACACACCCCGATCTTCGGTGAACGTTTGGCGCGGCGATTGCGCACTTACGCAGGCTTCCATCAAATCGGACCTTGGATTTGCGGGGCCTCAAGCCCGTTGCCGGTGCGCAAAGAGGGCTTTTATCGGGCATTACATCCGAACTGCGCCCCGCGAATTGCGGGACAGAAACCCCGTTCCTATCCTTGACCCCTTCGGCAATCGGCCATAAACGGGGCCTTGCGAGGGCGTAGCCACGCGGCAGCCGTTTACAGATTGGGGTTTGGCTCCGGATGCCCTCTGTCACCCACGACGGGCGCAGTTTCATGATCGACGGCCGGCGGGTATGGCTGGTGTCGGGGCGGGTTCCGTACGCACGCCTCCCCCGGGACCAGTGGGCCGAGCGGATCTTCCAAGCCAAGCAGGCGGGTCTGAACACCATCGAGACCCCGGTCTTCTGGAACCGGCACGAGCCCCGTCCGGGGAAGTTTGACTTCACCGGCGACAACGACCTGCGGCACTTCGTGGACCTCATCGGCAAGGCGGGGATGTACTGCATCCTCGGCCTGGGGCCGTTCATCGACTCCGCGTGGGACTTCGGCGGCCTTCCGGCGTGGCTGCGCGAGAAGGACGGCGTCGCCCTGCGGACCGTCGGCGGGCCTTTCCTCGAGGCCACCTCGCGATTCATCACAGCGGTGGCGGATCAGATCCGCGGCTGGCAGGTGACCAGCCCCGGCACCGGCGGCCCGATCCTGCTGCTCCAGTGCGAGAGCGAGTGGACCTGCGGGCATGAAGAGCTGGCAACGCAGTATCTCGGCGAGTTGACGCGGTACATCCGCGAAGCGGGGCTCTCCGTTCCCATCATCAACTCCAACAACCTCTGGCAAGGGGTTGAGGGGCAGATCGACGGTTGGGCGGGGAACACCAACCTGCTCGCGACGATGCGGCAGCTCGCGGCGGTGCGGCCCACCCAGCCGCGGATGGTGATTGATCTGGCGCTCGCGCGTCCCAATGCGTGGGGTCGGCCCGCGGACCCGCCGCTGGACCCCGCGACGGTGCAGCGAAAGCTGGCGGAGGTGCTGGCGGGGGGCGGGCAGTTCAACCTGACGACCTTCTGCGGCGGCACGAACTTCGGCTTTTCGGGCGGACGTCTGGCGGACGGCCCTGGGGCGTTCGTGACCGCGTCGGCGGATCACGGCGCGCTGATTGACGCCGCGGGACGGCCGACGGCGGCGTACGGGATGGTGCGTCGTCTGGCGATGGCGGCGTCGCGCTTCGGGCGGGTCTTCTCGAATCTGGATCCGTCGTACCAGCCCATCACGGTGCAGCCGGGTGATGCGGGCGGCGAGCCCGTGAAGAAGGGCAGGAGCGAGCTGGCGCAGCCGCCCGCGGTGCTGCACGCCTACGGGCCGCAGGGTGGCGTGGCCTTCGTGTTCGCCGATGCGAACGGCGCGGATAAGCGGCCGGTGGGGCTGCTGATGCCCGACGGCTCGTCCATCCAGGTGCCCTTCGGCGAGCAGACGGTCGCGTGGTGCTTCTTCAACGTCAACGTCTCGGCCCGCGGCAGGCTGGACTACTCCAACCTGTGCGCCCTGGGCACGGTGGGGCAGGTGCTCGTGTGCTTCGGCCCGCCGGGCTCGGTGGCAATGCTCTCGATCAACGGCTCGCCGATGGAGGCGGTCGTTCCCAGCGACCTTTCCGCGGCGGTGGTGGAGCACGAGGGCGTGACGGTCGTGCTGGTAAACGAGCGAGGCGCAGACACGACCTTCTTCACCGAGGACGCGGTGTACGTGGGCGTGGAATCGGTTGCGGCCGATGGCAGCGCCACACCTCTGGCCGGGGCGAAGGCTGTGCGGATCGCCGCTGACGGCACCAGCAAGCCGCTGGCCGCGGCGCACTCGGGCCGCTCGCGCTCGAATCATGACAAGCCCTCGATCGGGCCTTGGTCTGTCGCGCACATGGACGAGTACGTGGACGGCACGAGCGCCCGGTACGCGAAGATCAACGGCCCCGAGGACCTGACGCGCCTGGGCAGCCCCTCGGGGTATGGGTGGTACCGGGTGAGCTTCAAGGGCGACGGGGCGCGCAAGGCGCACCTGGCGCTGCCCTTCGCCGGCGACCGCCTGCACCTGTTCCTCGACGGCAAGCCCCAGAGCGTGGCTGGCGTGGGGCCGGGGGCGACGCTCGAGCCGACGCTCCAGTTGCGCAAGGGGCCGCAGCAGCTCGTCGTGCTCGCGGAGAACCTGGGCCGCTTCAGCGGCGGGGCCAACCTGGGCGAGGGCAAGGGCCTCTACGGTGACGTGCTGGAGGTAAGCGCGATCAAGCTGGGCAAGCCCAAGCTTGTCGGCGGCGCGCCGCTGGACGTGCTCGGCTTCCGGGCGCCGCTCTGGGAGATGAGCGAGGGCGACGCGACCAGCCCGCAGCGGCTGACGTGGACGCTGGCGCACCGCCGCAAGTCCCCGATCCTGGTGCAGATCCCCAGCCCGCCCTCGAGCGGGTTGCTGGTGCTCAACGACAAGCCCATCGCTTACCTCGACCGCAGCGGGCCGCAGCAGGTGTACATCCCCGAAGATCAGCTCGCCCGCGGCAACAACACCGTGCAGATCGCGCTGGTGGGCAACCCGGACATCGAGGAAGAAATCGAGGAGCTTTCCTCGACGGTGCGATTCTTCGTTGTGGAGGGCTCCATCACCGCGGACGCGGAGATGTCCTACGCCAAGTGGGAGCAGCCCGCGGCGACGATGTTCGCGCCGGCGAAGGGCAACGCGAAGAGCCACGCCCCGATATGGTGGCGGACCACCGTGAGCGTGGCCCGCGCCGACCAGCCGCTGTTCCTGGAACTGCCCGGCATGACCAAGGGGCAGGTGTACGTGAACGGGCGGCACCTGTGCCGCTACTTCGTCGCGACGGCGGACGGCAAGGCGGTTCCCGGCCAGGACCGGTACGTGGTGCCGCCCTCGTGGCTGAAGGTGGGTGAGCCCAACGACCTCGTGCTGTTCGACGAGCACGGCGGCAACGCCGCCAAGGTCCGGCTCACCGCCGACCGTGCCTAGTGTGCTGCCGGAGGTGCGACGTGGCAGAGCGGCGCAGGACGCGGCGGGCGGCGGGTTCGTTGTGGCAAGACGCGGCGGCGTTCGCGGCACGGGCGCACAGGCACCAGGTGCGGCGAGATGACCACACGCCCTACGTCTCTCACGTCTTTCGCGTGGGGATGATTGTGCGGCATGTGTTCGGGTGCGAGGACGAGTCCGCAATTTCGGCGGCGTTATTGCATGACACCATCGAGGACACAACGACCGATTACGAAGACCTTGAGAAGCGATTCGGGCGGGACGTGGCCGACATGGTCTCGTTCCTGACCAAGAACATGGCCCTGCCGGAGGAGGAGCGCGAGGAGGAGTACGACGCGCGCCTGGCGATGGCGGACTGGCGGGTGAGGCTGGTCAAGCTCGCCGATGTGTACGATAACTACTGCGACCTCGAGACGTTACCGCCGGAGCGGCGGACGCGGGAGCGGGTGCGGCGGGCGTTGGATAAGTGCAAGCGGGCTTTGGCTTTAGCCGCCGCGGACCGCGGCCGGCCAGAAGTGGACCGCGCTATCCGCATTGTGGGCACGCTGATTGCGCGCAGGTAGTTGTTATCTGGCCCTTGGATGCAGTCCACAGGAAAATTCTGCGCATTTTTCTCCATTTTCTGGAGTCAACCCTGAAACCGGGTGGTAATATCCCTCGCACAGAGGGGGGTTCCCGCTGTCGTCCTATAACTCAGAGAGGGGAAGATTTGCCATGAACATGAAGTCGCTGATCTCCAGTTGTGTTATCGCTGTTGGGATGGGCCTGTGTGCGTCGAGCACGCTCGCTGCGGGCGTGTACGTCGGGCACGTGAAGCTGCAGGACAGCTACGGCACCACCCCCGGCGGTGAGTTCCGCGCCATCGCTCAGCCCGACTGGACTGGTCCGAACGCTGTCGCGACGGGCACCGCTTTCCAGGGCGGCGTTGCCGCCGCGACGGGTCTGTGGGAGACCTTCTGCCTCGAGAAGAACGAGACCATCTCCTTCGGCACCAGCTACAAGGCGTACATCAACACGGAGACCGAGGCTGGCTCCAGTGCGTACTCCGGCGGGGCGCACGGCGGTTATAACGATCCGCTCGATCCGCGGACGGCGTACCTGTTCACCCGCTTCATGACGATGTCGCTCGCCTCCGGGTACAACTACACCGACCCGACCCTGCGTGCGAACGACGCCAACGCTCTCCAGCAGGCCATCTGGTTCATCGAGGGCGAGGACAGCACGGCTCTGAGCGGCAAGGCTCTGCAGTTCTACAACGAGGCCAACACCGCCGTTCTCTCCGGCGCGTGGACCGGCATCGGCGATGTCCGTGTGCTGAACCTCTACACGGATGCCGGCGCTCACGCTCAGGACCAGCTCATCATGCTGCCCCCGACCGTCGTCATCCCGCTGCCCGGCGGGGCCGCGATGGCGGGCCTCACCCTCGGCGTCGCCGCGGCTCGGATGCGCCGCCGTCGCTGAGCGACATCCCGATCATCAGTCGAATCCAAAGGGCTTGCGTCATCGGCGCAAGCCCTTTTTTCATATTGTGAAAGAGTTAGCGTGCCCGAAATCATTCCCCTCACAAGCCTAGTTTGAGGTATTGTTGCTTGATGCAACCACAGGCTGAGATGGCCACGGCACCCGCAGGGGGGCCGACGGTTCAGACACCCTCCGTGACGGTGGTGTGCTGTATTGAGTCCGGCGTCCTTGAGGAGACGACGTGCCGGATGGTGGAGAGCCTGCGCCGCTTCGGCGGGCGGTTCTCGAAGGCGCCGGTGGTGGCTGTCACGCCTCGGATGGGCCCGCCCCTGCAGGGCTCGATCCGCCGCAGGATGCGGGAGCTGGGCATCGAGCACCTTCAAATCCGCCCGCGTCATCCGTACGTCTGGCACCACTACGTCAACAAGGCCTACGCCGTGCGTGCGGTGGAGGAGCAGGTCCGGAGCGAGATCATCACCTGGGTGGACAGCGACATCCTTTTTCTCCACGAGCCCAACGAGTTGGAGTTGAGGGAGGGGGAAGGATTCACGGCGTGCGCGCCGGACTTGGGCATGCTGGGCTCGCAGGGCTCGACCGACCCGCACGATCCCTTCTGGGAGCGGTGCGCCAATCTTCTCGGCCTGCGGCTCGACGACCTGCCCTGGCTCACGACGGGCGACGGGCACCGCGTGCGGTTCTACTGGAACGCGGGGCTGTACAGCTACCGGCGGAGCACAGGGTTCGGGCGGGAGTTCCTGTCGGACTTTGAGCGGGCGCTGCGGGAGCGGATCTGCCGCAATCACCTGCAGGTCCACGCGCTGGATCAGGTGATACTGGGGCTGACGGTGCTCCGGATGGGGCTGGGGTGGCGTGCCTTTCCAGACACGAGCAACTTCCCCGTGCTGAGCTGGCTGCCCCACAACTACGACCCGGAAAAGGTGCGGAACGTGGACATCCTGCATTACCACGACTCGATGCAGCCGCACCTGTGGGAGAAGCTCCTGGCGACGCTGCGGCCGCACCACCCGAAGGTGCATGAGTGGCTGAGCGGGCTGGGGCCGGTCCAGGAAACACCGCCTTTGACGCGGGGGCTGCGCGAGGTGCTGCGGGTGTACCGCGGCGTGAAGCGGCGGGCGTACTACGCCAAGTGCGGGTTCACCAAAGGATCGCAAGGGGTCGCATAGCGATGGATGCTCCTGGCTTACTTCAAATGCGCACCCTGCGCGGTCACACGTTCATGCCCGCGCCGCTCGGCCCGGCGAGCACCGTGGTGGACCTGGGCGCGAACGTGGGGGATTTCTCGACGCTGATCCGCCGGTCGTACGGCTGCCGCGTGATCGCGGTGGAGGCCAACCCTCAGCTTGTCGAGCGCGTGCGAGCCATTGAAGGTGTGGAAGCGCTGCACGCGGCGGTCACGGACCGTTCCGGCGAGATCGAGCTGATGCTCTCCGACAACCCGGAGGCGTCCACCGTGCTGCCGGGGGGGCAGGGGATGCAGCTCAACGGCTCGCGTGTGCGGGTGCCGACGTGCACGCTTGAGGAAGTGCTGGCAAAGCACGCGGTCGAGCACGTGGACCTGCTGAAGGTGGACATCGAGGGGGCGGAGGTCCCGGTGCTTCTGTCCACGCCGGAAGCGCTGCTGCGGCGGATCGATCAGATCACGATGGAGTTCCACGACTTCTGCGGGCTGGTCACGCCCGAGCAGCTCGCGGCGGTGGTGGAGCGGTTGGAAAGCCTGGGCTTCGACGGGCTGCGCTTCGGCAGCGACAACATGAACTGGCTCTTCGTGCGGCGCCGGGCGGAGGGGATCGGCTCCCTGCGACGGCTGTACGTGAAGCACGTCGTGCGCAATGCGCGGAGCATGATGCACTGGGGGCGGGCCAGGTTCAGCGGCGCGGGCGCATAAAAAACGCCCCGGCGTGCCGAGGCGTGATCGGTGACTGTGTTGAGCAACCTGTTCAGCGGCGGCGGCGAGCGGCCAAAAGGCCCATGCCGAGCATGACCACCGTGCCGGGAGCGGGGACCATCACCAGCACGTCCTGGTACTCCACGCGCCCGTTGTCGGTGATCTGATAGAGGTTCAGCACTCGGACGTCGCCCAGGCCGGTCCACGCGCCGGAGCTCACCGCGGCGTCGGCCTCGTTGAAGAAGTCCAGCGCCTTGCCCGTGAGCGGCTCGCTGATCTCCTCCTCGATGAACCAGATGGCGGCCTGAAGGGCCTGGGCGTCGGCCTGGCGGTTCGCCTCGACGAGGTAGTCGTAAGGCGTGAGCAGCGCCTGATTGATGAAGCGGTCGTAGAGGTACGCGGTGCGCGGGTCGAGCGGGTCGTTGAAGCCGCCCATCGCGCCGCCCGAGTAGGCGGGGTTTGTGGAGTGCGTCTTGATGTCCAGGTCGGCGCGGAAGGCGCCGATGTGGAACTCCAGCGCCTCCATGTACTCAAGGCAGAAGGTCTCGAACCGGCCCGGAGCGGCGGGAAGGCCGAACTGGAAGTCGGTGCCGGTAGCCATGGGCACGAAGGCGAAGTCCGGCTCGACGATGGCGCGGAACTCCCCGCCGGGGTTCGGCCCGTAGTTGTCGTTCATCACGACGTGACCAACGAAAACCTGAGCGGAGGCGGAGGCGGCCAGAAGACTGGCCACGCCAAAGACACAAGACAAGCGCAAGGGCATGGTGACTCTCCCTCGTCTTGTCTGTCTCTCCGGCCGCCCGGTGGAACGGCCAATAAAACATTACTGCCGTGTCAGCGCTCCCGCAACGCTTTTTGTGGTGGTGGAGCCAGGTAAGTTTCGCTCAACCCGGTGCTTGGGAAACGTCCGGGGCCTTCGGCAGACGTTCAAAGCTCAACGTAGGGCCGCAGGCCGTGGACGCCGCCCTCCCGCCCAAAGCCCGATTCCTTGTAGCCGCCGAAGGGGCTGGCGGGGTCGAACTTGTTGTAGGTGTTGCACCAGACCACCCCCGCCTTGAGCTTGCGGGCGGTGTCGAAGATCTTTGAGCCCTTGTCGGTCCAGACCCCCGCGGCCAGGCCGTAGGGGGTGTTGTTGGCGCGGGTCAGGGCCTCCTCCGGCGTGCGGAAGCTCATCACGGCAAGGACGGGGCCGAAGACCTCCTCGCGGGCGATGGTGTGGCTGGGCTGCACGTTGCTGAAGAAGCAGGGGCGGCACCAGAAGCCCTTGCCGGGGACGGGGGGCCGGGGCTCATCGCCGCAGGCGTGCCGCGTGGCGCCCTCCTCCTCGGCGAGCGAGAGGTAGTGCTCGATCCGCGAGAGCTGCTCGCGGCTGTTGATCGCGCCGACGTCTGTGTTCTTGTCCATCGGGTCGCCCACGCGGAGCGAGGCGAGGCGGTGTTCGAGCTTCTGCAGGACGGTGGGGAGGATGGACTCCTGCACGAGCAGGCGCGAGCCGGCGCAGCAGACCTCGCCCTGGTTGAAGTAGATGCCGGAGATGATGCCCTCGACGGCCTGATCGATGCTGGCATCCTCGAAAATGATGTGCGGGCTCTTGCCGCCCAGTTCGAGGGTGAGCTTCTTGCCGCTCGCGGCAGTCGCCGCGGCGATCTTCTTGCCCACCTCGGTGCTGCCGGTGAAGGCGACCTTGCGGATGCGCGGGTGAGAGACGATCGCCGCGCCGGTGCGTCCGTCGCCGGTCACGATGTTGACGACACCGGGAGGCAGGTCACATTCCTCGATGATCTCGGCGAGGCGCAGGGCGGTGAGGGGGGTGGTCTCGGCGGGCTTGAGGACGCAGGTGTTGCCGCACGCGAGCGCGGGGGCGAGCTTCCACGCCGCCATCAGCAGCGGGAAGTTCCAGGGGATGACCTGACCGCAGACGCCGACGGGGCGGGGCTTGCGCCCGGGGAAGGCGTACTCCAGCTTGTCGGCCCAGCCCGCGTAATAGAAGAAGTGGGCGGCTACCAGCGGCACGTCCACATCGCGCGATTCCTTGATGGGCTTGCCGCTGTCCAGCGTCTCGAGGACGGCAAGCTCGCGCGAGCGCTCCTGGATGCGGCGTGCGATGCGGAAGAGGTACTTGGCACGCTCCGTCGCGGGCAGCGCGGCCCAGGACTTCTGAGCCTTTTCCGCCGCGGCGACGGCAGCGTCCACATCGGTTTCGGTTCCCTGGGCCACCTCGGTGAGCACCTGCTCCGTGGCGGGGTTGATGGTTTCAAAGACGCCCGCCTTCCGGGGCTCGGTCCACCGGCCGCCGATGAAGTGGCCGTAGCGGGGCTTGATCGAGACCTTCACCGTCTCGGGCGCGGGGGCGTATTCGAGGTTCCAGGTTGAAGGAGGCGGGGGAGTGCGCTCCAGACGGGAGACGGGCGTCGGGCTGGTTGCGACGCCGTTGGCGTGCCCGTTGTCACCGGCCGGGAGAGAGGTGGTCATGCCGGGAGTTTAGGGTGCGTCGGAGAGGGGCCGAACGGAGGCGGGGGCGGCAAAGCCGCATTCGGGGCACTTTCCTTCGCTCAAGGGGCAGGCGCAGTGCGGGCAGAGGCCGCGGCGCAGAATGGAGCGAAGGCGCACGATCCGCAGCGTGCCGCCGAGCGCGAACATCACCAGCCCCCAGAAGCCGGCGGTAGCGGCGAAGGCGATCGGAGAGGGGCGCAGGGGGAGCCGCCGCGGGTCGCCGGTGGCAAGCTGCCTGTTGCCCGGCAGCGGCACGCCGAACTCCCACCATGTGCGGGCCGATCCGGCGTTGGTGTCGTCGGGGAGGGAGTAGGCCATGCAGGGCAAGGGCCAGCCCGTGAGGACGCGGAGCATCGTGCGCTGCGGGGGAGCGTCGGGGCCAACTTCCATGGACAGCTGAGAGCCTTTCCACTCGCACTCGCTCACCAGGTGGTGGTCGATGCCGGCGCCGTGTTGGATGATCCAGGCGCGCACCTTCCAGCCATGGGGCGCGGCGACTTGGAACGAGGGCGAGACGACCGGATCGCTGTAGAAGGTGGAGGTGTCGAAGCGGCCGAACGCAGCGCCCGCCCACGCCGAGAGGACGGCGAACATCGCGCCGATGACCAGGGAGCTTGCCGCCAGAATGAGCCATGCACGCGGGCCGCGGACCACCATGAGCGCCTCCGAGGAGGGGGTGTCGGCATCCTACAGTGCGGCATGGACATCAACCAGCGGATCGCTCAGTTCGAGAACATGGTCCAGGCGGACCCCGAGAACGACATGGCCCACTACTCGCTTGGGAATGCGTACGCCCAGGCGGAGCGGTGGGGGGACGCCGCGGCGAGCTACTTGCGGTGCATCGAGAAAAACCCAGGGATGAGCAAGGCTTACCAGCTCGCGGGCGAAGCGCTGGTGAAGGCGGGGGACCGCGAGCGGGCGGTGGAGGTACTGACGAAGGGGTACACCGCAGCGGGTGAGCGCGGGGACCGAATGCCGCAGCGGGCGATGGGGGAGTTGCTGAAGAGCCTGGGCGCGCCCGTGCCGCAGGTGGAGACGAAGGGCCCCGCGACCGCGGCGGGTGAGGGTCAGATCGTGGACCGCGTGACGGGTCGCGTGGGGACGAAGATGGCGCGTCCGCCCTTCCGCGGGCCGGTGGGTGCGTGGATCCACGAGAACATCAGCAAGGAGACCTTCGACGCCTGGATCGCGCAGGGGACGAAGGTCATCAATGAGCTTCGGCTGGACCTGTCGCGCGACGAGGACTCGGCGCTGTACGACAAGCACATGCGCGAGTTCCTGGGGATTGACGACGAACTGTACCAGAAGCTCCAGAGCGGGGGCTGAGCGGGCGGTGAACGTGGCGCGAAACGCCGCGACCTCTTACTGCTTCGCCACCAGCTCGATCATCACAGAGCCGTAGGTCTTGCCGCGGCGGTAGCCCACTTCGACGACCTGGCCGGGCTTGCAGGAGCCCAGGACGCGGATCAGTTCGGCGATGTCGCGCGTGGGGCGGTTGTCGATGGAGGTGATGATGTCACCGACTAAGAGGTCGCGCCTGCCTCTGGGAAGGGAGGCGACGATCGGCCCTTCGCCCTTGCCGGCGTCGATTTCGATGCCGAGGCTGGCCATGCCGCGGGCGATCTGCTCGGGCACTTCGGGGAGGGCGCGGACCCAGGCCTTGTAGTCGCGGTTGATGTCTTTGATGGTGCGGTCGAAGACGGTCTCCATCGCCTTGATGCCGGCGGGGTCGTCGCGGTAGGTGCTGGTGTATTCGCGGTACCAGTCCTTGAGCTTCCCGGTGCTGTAGAGATAGAGGAAGATGGCCCGCGCCTGGGCGTAGTGGGCGAGCGGGCGTTCGCCGCTGAACTTGTGCTGGGGCATCGCGGCGAGCGTCTCGATGGGCGTGAGCCTGTTGAGCTTTTCGAGCCGCTTGACGGTGTTCGTGCGCCATGATGCCGCGGGAATGAGGTTGCCCGTGGCGTCGAGGTCGTAGTCCTCCACGAGGGAGCAGAGGCCCTCCATGATCCAGATGGGGTGCATCTGGCCGCGACGGGTCATGTCGCGCCAGTGCAGAACGTGGAAGAACTCGTGCCGGAGGGTGGAGCCCAGGTCCATCGCGACGAGGCGCTTGGCGTCGTGCTCGTAGGAGCCGGCGATCATGCTGGTGGTGCTCGCTGCGGCGGGGCCGTAGAGAGAAACAACCCAGCGCATGAAGTCGGGTCGTGTGGGGAGAACGACGACGACCCAGGCGTCCTCGGCGCTGCGCGCGGGGTCGAGCAGGCCCTCGATGACGTTGGCGTCTCCCCATTCGGCGAGCTTGGTCAGTTCGTCTTTGGCCGCTTGGAAGGAGACCTCGTCAAAGGCGGAGCGGTACGCGAGGCGCAGGCGCTCATCGAGCGCGTTGACGTAGCCCTTTTTGAAGAGCTCCTCGCTGGCCTTGAGGTTGGCGTCCCGCCTCGCGATGAGGATGTCGTCCCATCGCTCGAGGATGCGCTTGAAGCTCTGGTGCTCGTGCAGGGCGCGGAGGGAGGGATCGTTCCGGAGCTGGCGAATGTCGCAGAAGCCGTGCTCGATGGCCTTGGTCAGAAACTCCAGGCCCTGCTCGGTGTCGTTGAGCAGCACGCGGCAGCAGGCGAGGTTGTAGTAGACGACGAAGTTGTCGGGCTGAAGCTCGAGCTGCCTGCGGAGCAGCTCTTCGGACCTGGCGTAGTCGCCCTTGCGGAAGGCCTCGATGGATTCGCGCGCCAGGCGCGAGGCCTCCGGGGACTTGTTCACGCGGAGGTCGTCGTCCGGCTCCTGGCGCGTGCTCTGCTTCGCCTTCGGCGAGGTCGGGCCGTCGAAGAGGGGCACCTCCTGCGCCCACATCGGGGCGGTGAGCAGCAGTGGCAGGAGCAGGACAGGGAGCCGGGTCATGACTCTGGATTCTCCAGGAGCAGCTTGAGTGCCGTGGGGTAGGCCTCCAGCTCCAGCTCGAAGACCCGCTGGGCGAGGGTGTCGGGGGTGTCGTCGGGATATACGGGGCATGATCGCTGGAGGATGATCCGTCCCCGGTCGTACTCCTCATCGGCCAGGTGGACGGTGCACCCCGACTCGCGTTCTCCCGCGGCGATCACGGCCTCATGGACGTGGTGGCCGAACATGCCCTTGCCGCCGAACTTGGGCAACAGGGCCGGGTGGATGTTGACCACCTTGCCTCGGTACGAGGCGGGAATATCCACCAGATTGAGGTAGCCCGCGAGGACAACCCAGTCGATGGCGTGCTGCTTCAGCAGCGATTCCAGCTTCGCGGCGGGGATGCGGCCAGGGATGACCTCAACATTGAGATTGTGCGCGCGGGCGCGTTCAACCCCGGCGGTATCGCGGCTGGCGATCACCAGCGCGATCTCGGCGCGGAGCTGCCCGGCGCGGCAGTGGGAGAGCAGGTTCATCAGCGTGCGTCCGCCGCCGGAAATCATGACGCACAGGCGTGGGGTATGGGTGGTTGGTGAGTCGGAAGGCACGCCAGAGCGTATCGGTTCTGTGCGGGGCGGCTACTCCCCCGAGGCAAGACGCCGCTGCAAGCGGCTGAACTGCTGCCGGAGGGCTTCCGGGGTTCGGTTGAGCTGGCGTGCGATGGCCTCCCATTCCAGGCCGCTGGTGCGGAGGCGGAGAAGCTCGCGCTCGTCCTCGGTGAGGCGGGCCATGGCACGCTCCAACGCTTCGCGCGATTCGGTGAAGCTCGCGGGGCTCAATGCGGGCGAGTGGGCTCCGTCGGCGTCGCCGACGTGCACGGCCGCGCCGCCGCGCTTGAGGGCGCCGTCGTGACGCGCCAGGTCCGCGAGCTTGTGGCGGACGGTCTGCTGGATGTACGCGGCGAGGGCGGCTTCGGAGGAGAACTCCAGCTTGCCGGCCTCGAAGTCCTCGATAAAGGAGCGGGCGAGCGACTGACAGACATCCATCGATTCGCGGTGGTTGCGGAGCTTGCGGCCCATCCCGGCGCGGATGTAGATCATGAGCAGCCGGAGCAGCTCGTCCATGGCGGCTTCGCGGGCACGAGGGTCTTCACCCTGGCACGCCCGCGACAACAGACCGGAGAGTCGTCCCTTTTCGGACATCGAACACCCTGTGTCACATCCACCGTCCGATGACGCTTACAGCATAACGAGGGGTGTTCTTCACCCCGCAAGGTAGACTCGCCGCATGGACCCGCTCGCACGTTCTGCATCCCGTTCTGCCTCGGTGCGGGTCCGCGCCGAATGGTCGGCGGGGACGCCGCCCGGCATCGCGCAGGTGCTGGCCGGGTCGGTGGTGGTGGACGCGGTGGTCGCGGACGCCGAGCAACGGTGGGAGCGGGGACTTCCGGCGACGCTGGAGGTGTACGCCGCGGCGGACGGGCGTGTGCTGGAGAATGCGGAACTCTGCCGCGCGCTGCTGATGTGCGAAGCCGCGCAGCGCCGCGACGAGGACCTGGAAACTCTGCGGCAGGACTTCCTGACCCGCTTCCCGCAACTGCGGGAGGAAGTGGAGGACCTGGTCGCGTTGCTGGAGGTGATGCGTGAGGCGGAGACGCCGCGCGTGCAGCTTCAGCCGGGGATGCGGCTGGGAAAGTATGAACTGGTGGATCTCATTGGCTCCGGCGGCTTCGGGCAGGTGTGGCAGGCGCGGGACACGGAGCTGGAGCGGTACGTGGCCCTCAAGCTCTTTGAACTGCCTCCGGCGCGAGAACCGGGCGGGACGCGGGGCAACTCGCGTCTGATCGCGGAAGCCCGTGCCGCGGCGGCGTTGGATCACGAGAACATCGTGCGCATCCACGATGCGGGCGTGTTCCCGGAGCTGGGGCTGGGGTATCTGGACTCGCAGCTCGCAGGAGACCCGGACCCGACGCCCGAAGACCCGCGCCGGGTACGGGTGGCGCGCCCGTTGACGGCGGTGGCTCCGCTGCCGCCTCGGGAGGCAGCCCGGATCATCGAAGCGGCGGCGCGCGCGGTCGCGGCGGCGCACGCGCGCCTGGTGCTGCACAGGGACATCAAGCCGGGGAACATCCTGCTCACGACGAGGGGGCGTCCGCTGGTGGCGGACTTCGGCCTGGCGCATGACCTCGGCGGCGCGCCGGAGCAGCGGGTCGTCGGCACGCCCGCGTACATGGCCCCGGAGCAGGCGCGTGCGGAGCCCGCCACGCCGCAGAGCGATGTATATGGGCTCGGCGCGACGCTGCGTTTCCTGCTGACCGGGCGCGATCCGTATGTGGCAGGCGGGCGCTACAGCCCGGCGCCGCATCAGGACGTGCTGGAGCAGGCCCGGCGTGCGGAAGCGCCGCCCCTGCGCGGGCACCCCGGCGTCCCCGCGGACCTTGGCGCGATCGTGGACAAGGCCACGGCCCATCGGCCCGCGGATCGGTACACCTCGGCGGACCAGCTCGCCGCGGACCTGCGGGCTTTTCTTGAAGCACGCCCGGTGATGGCTCGCCGCGCTTCGCCCCTGCACGCCTTTTCGCTGGCGGTGCGGCGGCACCGCGGCGCGGCGGTGGTGGCGCTGGCGGCGGGCCTGGCGCTCTGCGCCGCAACGGCGGCGTACATCACCCATATCCAGCAGGAGCGGGACCGCGCACGGTCGGCGGAGATCGAGGCCCTGCGGCTGGGCAAGCTCGCGGACGAGGCACGCGACGCGGCGCGCGCGGAGCGGGACGAGGCCAACAGGCAGCGTGATACCGCGCTCGCCGTGAACGCCTACGTGGCGGACACGATCGTTGCCGCGCTGCGCAACAGCAGGACCGAGACGCCAACGATCGAGGAAGCGCTGGGGCTTGCCGAGCGGCGGATGCCCTACGCGATTCCCGGCGACCCGATGATCGAGGCAGGGGTGCGTGTGGTGCTGGGCTCGGCGCTGCTGGCGAACAAGGACTACAGCCGCGCACAGAGGCACCTGCAGCGGGCGGTGCAGCTCCGCGCCGAGCGACTGGGGTCAGAAGCGCCGGACACATTGCGGGCCAGGCGATTGCTCGCGAGCGCCATGCTGCAGTCGGGGGAGACCGAAGCGGCGTGGAAGGAGTTTGAAGCGCTCGCCCTGCTCTGCGAACGAACGCTGGGCGAGACGGACATCGACACCGGGCTGACGTACGCGGCGCTGGGCACGATCGTGCTGGACAGCGGCGATGAGAAAGGCGCGGAGCCGCTGCTGATCAAGGCGGAGGCGTCGCTGAGGAACGGGCCGGGGATCTCGCTGCTCGAGTGGCAGGAAGTGGGCGGCAGGCTCGCGTCGATGTACGCCTCGCAGGGACGGCGGCGCGAGTGCACGCAGTTGCGACGGGTGATGGCGGAGGCGGCGGCGAAGGCTCTGGGCCCCGACGATGTGCGTGTGCTCAACGCCCGGAACAACCTCGCCAAGTCGCTCTGGAACGAAGGGAGTCTGGACGAGGCGGAGGCGGAATACCGGGCCCTGCTCCAGGACTCGATCAACGCGCTGGGGGCGCACCACGGGGGGGCGGTATACGCCGCCACCACCCTGGCGGACTTCATGATGCGGGCCAGACGCGATCCCAACGCGGCGTACACGATCACCCAGACGGCGGTTCCGCCCTCGATCCGCGCGGAGGCGCAGCCGATCCTGCGCGGCCCGGTGCTGCTGACGGAGGCCCGGGCGCTCGCGGCGATGGGGCGGCTGGAAGAGGCCCAACAGGCCCTGGCCCAGGCGCGGGCGGACGGCGTGGCCGCGGGGGTTGCTGGGCAGAAGCTGTTGCGGCAGGTGGAGGAAGTGGCCCGGGCGATGGCCACCCTCACTTTCGACGAACAGTGAAGAAATTCCCCGGAGCGGGTGTCACAGCGGGCGGGGGGCTTCGCTCATTGCTTCGCGGGGGAGAGTCCCCATGAACGCAAGCAAGGAGCCAGTGATGAATCGTTTCGCGATGCACCTCGTTCTCGCCGCAGGGATGTGCGGCGTTGCCCATGCCCAGTGCCAGGACGTTTATCGGACCAACCTGCCCGACCTGGACCAGCGCCGCGCCAGCGCGCCGGGCATTGTCGGCTTGCCCTGGAACGGTTCGGCTCACTGTGTGCCCGCGAGCTGGGCGAACAACATCGCCTTCATCGCGAACAACGGCCTGCCCGAACTGCTGCAGAACCAGACCTTCAACAACTGGCAGGACCCCGCGTCTTATAACGCCGCAGGGACGCTGATTAACACCCTGGGCACCCTGATGGGCGTGACCTCAACCGGCGCGGCTAACTCCATCAGCGGCATCCAAGCGTGGTTGAACAATCGCGCCCCCGGGATGCTGGTGGGGGGCGGGAAGAACTGGACGGGCAGCCCCAAGGACATGCGGGAAGTGCTGCTGGCCGGTGGCTTCATCGCGGTAACGCGCGGCTTTTACCAGCTCCCGCCTGATTCGGCCTCATGGGAGTGGTACGGGGGCCACATCGTCACCGTGCGCGGGGTGCATGATGTCTGCGAGCTGGAGCCGATGATCAGCGTCCGCGATCCGAATACGAACCCCCAGACCGAGTCGCTGTTTGCGCAGTCGTTCTTCGCGACGCGCTACGACCGGATGTCCAAGGTGAGTCTGCTGGTGACGATTGACGACCAAGTGTACAGCCGCATGGTGTGGAAGTTCAACGACTTCACGGGCGTGAACCCATCGACCGGATGGACCGCGCGTCGTCTGATGGACGGGTACGCGACGCTGATGCCCACCATCGCGCTGATGGGCAAGCCCGTCGTGGGCGATGAGCCCAGCGGTGTGGACTTCCTCCGTCCCCTGGTTCTCACGGACAACGTCCACCCGACGCACGGCGGCGGCAGCCTGATGCCCCCCGGCACCGGCACGATCCGCGCGGTGCACATCGACCCCAGCCTCGCGTACGCCTTCGTGCTCGCGGACAACCCCAACGGCGGCACGCGTCTGCTGAGCGTGGGCATGGGCAGCGGCACGGTGGAGACGAAGTACGAGTTTGAGAATCCCATCGTCACCAGCTTCATCTCCCACGAGGGCGAGGTGTACGCGTCAACCGGTACCGACCTCTTCCGCATCGCTCCCGACGACGAGGGGCTGTGGCAGACACGTGAGCATGTCCTGCTTGCAACGCAGGTCATGGCGATGGGCGAGGATGACGCCGCGGGCGAGATCGTGATGATCTGCCAGGGCTCGACGGGCGCGATGATCGTCCGTCGTCCGCTGGAGCTTGCCCTGCCGGAGGGGCCGCAGCTGCCCTGCCCGCCCGGCGTGGAGTTTGACGGCCCGGTGGAGATCGCCCTGCATCCGCAGACGGGCGAGGTTCTGTGCTCTTCTCCGGGCGTGGGGGCGATCTACCGCCTGGCGATGGGCGCGGCGGGGGGCTGGACCCTCGTGGAGACCATCGCGCTGGAGCCGGGCTCTCAGCCCACGTGCCCGACGTGGACGGACACGGGCTCGGTGATGTTCGTGAACAACGGCGTGGTGCAGGAGTTTGAGTCTGTCGCCGGCGCGGGCTGGCTGCCCAAGGAGAACAGCCTCTACGCGGGCACGGTCGTGCCCCCGGGCCAGGTCTTCCGCCTCGCGATCACCCGGCCCAAGGCGGAGCCTCCGCTGCCCGAGCAGATTCCCGATGAGCTCCTGCCCGAGCAGCAGGACTTCTGCTCCAACGACTTCGACGGCGACGGCGATATCGGTACTGACGCGGACATCGAGGCTTTCTTCGCGTGTCTGGCCGGCGACTGCTGCGTTCGCTGCGGCTCCGCAGACTTTGACGGCGACGGCGACATCGGCACCGATGCGGACATCGAGGCGTTCTTCCGCGTGCTCGCGGGCGGCGCCTGCTGAACCGCGTGAGCGGAACGTTGGTCGGGGGGCGGCCCTTTTCGGGCCGCCCCTTTTTCGTGCGCCGTGCTAGGCTGGCGGTCATGCAGTATTACCAGATCTGGTGCAACCTGCGGGACTCGCACCGCGACCTTGAGTTCTGCGAGAATGTGCGGGCGTACCTGGGGCACCTGAAGGACGCGGGGAAGATCGAGGGTTTCACCATCACGCGCCGGAAGTTCGGCTTCGGCCCCAGCGAGCTGGGCGAGTTCAACATCACCATCTCGACGCGGGACATGGAGCAGTTGGACGCGGCCTTCAGCATGGTCGCCCCACGCGAAGGCAGGCTGGAAGAGCTGCACCGGGCGGTGTACAGCATGGTCACCGACTTCCGCTCGGGGTTATACCGTGACTTTCCCGACCCGGAGCGGGTGGGTGCTTCGAAGCCATGAACTACGTCGCACAACGATTCCGACCCTTCGGCTCGTCCATCTTCGCCGAGATGACGCGCCTGGCCATCGCGCACAACGCCGTGAACCTCTCGCAGGGCTTCCCGGACTTCGACGGCCCCGACCAGGCCAAGGAAGCCGCGATCGAGGCGATCCGCCAGGGGCATGGGCAGTACGCCCGGATGCAGGGAGTCCCGGTGCTGAACCAGGCGATTGCGCGTTCGTGGGCCTCCCGCGGCTACGGCGAGTACGACCCGGATACGTGCGTGACCGTGACGAGCGGCTGTTCAGAGGCGATCGTCTGCGCTCTGATGGGGCTGCTGAACCCCGGCGATGAGGTCGTGATCTTCGAGCCCTTCTTCGACTTCTACACGGCAGGGGCGGCGATGGCGGGTGCGGTGCCTCGGTTTGTGGCGCTGCATCCTCCGGCGGACGGCAAGGGCGCGTTCACGTTCGACGAGCGGGAGTTGCGCCGTGCCTTCACGACGCGGACAAGGGCGGTGCTTCTCAATACACCGCACAACCCCACCGGCAAGGTGTTCACCCGCGCGGAGCTGGAGCTGATCGCCGAGCTGTGCATGAAGCACGACGCGGTGGCGATCACGGATGAGGTGTACGAGCACCTGACGTATGAGCCGGAGCTGCCGCACATCCCGATCTCCACGCTGCCGGGGATGCGCGAGCGGACGATCACGCTCTCGAGCCTGGGCAAGTCCTTCAGCCTGACGGGGTGGAAGGTGGGTTGGGCGATTGCGCCGCCGCACCTGACGGCCTGCGTGCGTGCCGCGCACCAGTTCAACACCTTCTCCACGGCCACGCCGCTGCAGTACGGAGCAGCGGCGGTCATCGAGAACCCCGGCGATTCCATCGCACGCACGCGCGAGCTGTACCGGCAGAGCCGGGACCGGCTGTCGGAGGCGCTCACTCGGGCGGGGCTGCGCGTTCACCCCTCCCACGGCACGTACTTCGTGATGGCAGACCACACGCCGCTGGGATTCAAGGACGACTGGGAGTTCTGCACGCACCTGATCGAGAAGATCGGCGTAGCCGCGATTCCGCCCAGCGTGTTCTATGACCGGCAGGACCTGGGCCGGCCGCTGGTGCGCTTCGCCTATTGCAAGAAGCCGGAGACGATGGACGAGGCGATTCGCCGACTTGAGAAGCTCCGCGCCTGACCGGTGGGTTGTGAGCCCGTCCGCCAACGCCCTTGCTGACGCCAATGCCAGTGCCCCAGTTCAAAGACCACCGAGCCCACGCCGAGGCGCTGATCTGCGCGGCATTGCAAGCCGCGGATCCCGCAGCGGCCCTGGCCCGTCGATGGAACGAGTCGGACGAGGGCGAAGTGGTGCTGCTGGCGATCGGCAAGGGGTCACGTCCGATGGCGCTGGAAGCGCTGCGGCGGTTTGGGTCGCGGGTGGTCGCCGGGCTTATCACGACGCCGCCGGAGCAGGCGGACGCAGCAGAGTTCAGCCGCTGGCCGGTGCGGGTGATGGCGTGCGACCATCCGTTTCCGACACAGCGCAACCTGGAGGCGGCGCGTGCCGCGCGCGACCTTGTCGCCGCGACGCAGCCGCATCAGACATTGCTGTGTCTGATCACAGGCGGGGGCTCCGCCCACCTGACCCTGCCTGCGGAGGGGCTCACGATCGAGGACATCGCCGCGGCGACGAAGGCGCTGCAGCGGGCAGGGGCGACGATCGACGAGCTGAACTGCGTGCGCAAGCACTGCGAGCAGCTCAAGGGCGGACGGCTGGCCGTGCTCTGCGGTGCATCTCGGCTGAATGCCTACATCCTCTCGGACGTGATGGGGGACAAGCTGGACGTGATCGCCTCCGGCCCGACCGTGCCGGACCCCACGACCTGCGCCGAGGCGCTGCGCGTGCTCCGCGCGAGAGGATGTGAAGTAGCCTCTCCCGCGGTCGTGAGGCATCTGGAAAAGGGAGCCGTGGGAGGCGTTGAAGAAACGCCCAAGCCCGGTCACCCTGCGTTCGGGCGTGTTCGCAACACGATCGTGGCGAGCAACCGGATCGTGGTGGACGCGGTGGCCGCCGCGGCTGCGTCACTGGGGTTTGAGCCCAGGACGATCGAATACGACCGCGAGGGGGAGGCGAGCGAAGTGGGGAAGGCGCTTGCCGCGAAGGCGGGGGAGATGCTCCGGGAAGGGGTACGCGGCGCGTACATCATGGGCGGCGAAACCACCGTCACCGTGGGCGAGGCGCACGGACTGGGCGGGCCGAGCCAGGAAATCGCCCTGGCGTGGGCGCACGCGGCGAGAGGATTGCAGAGCGCGGTCCTGCTCACGCTCTCGACGGACGGGCGCGACGGGCCGACCGACGCCGCGGGAGCGATCGTGAGCACACACACGGCGGAGGAAGCGCGACGGGAAGGGGTGTCTCTGGAGCAGGCCTTAAGCGATCACGACGCCTATCGGGCCCTGGATCGGCTGGGGGCTCTGGTGCGACTCCCCCCAACGGGGACGAATCTGAACCACGTCGCGGCGGTGCTCACGTATCCGGGGCCGAGTTCCTAACATTCCGGCGTCGCCGGGTGGGGCGGACGCGGCCAGAAACGGTGGTTTTTCACAATGACGACAATGACGCCGAGCGCCTCTCCGCAGATGCACGCGCCCGCAACGGAGCTGGAAGTTTCGTTCGTCATGCCTTGCCTGAACGAAGCGCGGACGCTGGAGGCGTGCATCCGTGCCGCGCAGCGCTGCCTGTCAGAGCACGGGATTTCGGGCGAGGTGATCGTCGCGGACAACGGCTCGACGGACGGGTCGCAGACCATCGCCGCGGCGTTGGGGGCGCGGGTGGTGGATGTCCCCGCGAAGGGGTACGGCAGCGCGCTGATGGGCGGGATCGCCGCGGCACGGGGCCGGTACATCGTCATGGGGGACGCGGACGACAGCTACGACTTCACCGAAGCGTGGCCGATGATCCAGCTCCTGCGCGAGGGGCACGATCTGGTCATGGGCAACCGCTTCAAGGGCAGGATCATGCCCGGGGCGATGCCGCTGAAGCACAAGTACCTGGGCAACCCGGTCCTGACGCGCATCGGGCGCGTGTTCTTCAAGGTGCCGGTGGGGGACTTCCACTGCGGCCTGCGCGCCTTTTCCCGCGCGGCGTATGAGCGGCTCGACGTGCGCACGCCCGGCATGGAGTTCGCCAGCGAGCTGGTCATCAAGGCGCAGACCCGCGGCATGCGCCTGGCCGAAGTCCCCGTGACGCTGCGCAAGGACGGGCGGGATCGTCCCCCGCACCTGCGCTCGTGGCGCGACGGGTGGCGGCACCTTCGGTTCATGCTGACGCTCTCGCCGCGGTGGACGCTGTTTATTCCTGGGGCGGCGCTCACGCTGCTCGGGCTGGTGCTGGGCGGGCTCGTGGCGACGGGGCCGGTGCGGATCGGCGGCGTACGGCTCGATGTTCACACCCTGATCGCGGCGGGGCTGATGGTGCTGGTGGGGTATCAGTCCATGCTCACCGGTGCGGCGATGCGGATCTTTGCGCTCCCGGGCGAGATCGGTCCGCCCTCGCGGCGAGTGCAGCGGACGTTCAGCTTCTTCACGCTGGAGCGAGGCGTGATCGCGGGTCTGCTGGTGTGCCTTGGGGGGCTGGCTTGCCTGGCGCTGCCTGTGACGCTCTGGGTGCGGGGCAACTTCGGCGACCTTGAGCCGGAGCGCACCCTGCGGCCCATGATCGTGGGCTCGGTGCTCATGGCGTTGGGCGTGCAGACGGTGTTGATGTCCTTCGTCCTGAACATGCTGGCGCAGCGCCGCTGAGGGGCGGAGAAGCGCTGCAGCTTTGAGGGAGTCACGACGGGGCACTTGCCCGTAAACTCCCCGCATGGCAAAGGCTGCGACGAAGAAGTCGGACCCTCTGTACACCGCCCCGCGGTTCATCGTGATGCTGGGCCTGCTCCTGCTGCTGGCCGGGGCGGTGGCCTCGGGCGGGATGGCGCTCAAGCACTTCATCGGGCTTGAACTGCCCGGATGCGGCGCGGGGAGCGCCTGCGACCAGGCCGCCGCGAGCAAGTGGGGGAAGGTGCCGGGCGTCGATGTGCCGACTTCGGTCGTCGGCGTGGCGTACTTCATCGGCGCACTGGTGGCGTGGGTGTGCTCGTTCGGGGCGCTGAGCACCGCTTCGCGGTGGATGGTGCGTCTCGGAGCGCTGGTTTCTGTGGTGCTGCTCGCGGTGATTTATCTTGATAACCTGCTGTGCCCGTACTGCCTGACGGCCCACGCCTGCAATCTGCTGTTCTGGGTAATGGCCGAGGCCTACCGCGGCGCCCGCACCGGCTCCGCCGGACCCTTCCTTGCTGGCGGCATCGTCGGTCTGGCGACGCTCGCGGGGCTGGTCTACCTCGACCAGCAGGCGCAGACCAAGGCCACGCAGAAGGCCGAGCAACAGCTCGCCGAGACGACGCGCAAGCTCACGGAGCAGTCAGCCGCGTCCAACGAGCCGGTCGCGGTGCAGCCCGCGGCGCCCGAGGCAACCCCCCAGCCCGCAACACCGGCGGAAGCGCCGAAGCAGGGATTCTGGGGCCGCTACCGCTGGGGCCCGGAGCGTGCGCCGGTGCGGATCGTGATGTTCACCGACTACCAGTGCCCCGACTGCCAGCGCATCGAGACGGAGCTGCGCGAGCTGCAGAAGAACCCCAGCGTCAGCGTCATCATCAAGCACTTCCCGCTCTCCAGCCAATGCAACCCGCACGCGCCGGGGAACCTGCACCCCAACGCCTGCTGGGCGGCACGGGCGGCGCAAACGGCGGGCATCCTCCGCGGCGAGGAGGGCTTCTGGCAGATGCACCACTGGCTCTTCGAGCAGAAGGGCTCCTTCACCGACGCCAGCTTCCCGCCGGCGCTGACGGCGATGGGATATGACGCGCAGACCTTCCTGCGGACGATGCAGTCCGCCGAGACGCTGCAGCGTGTGAAGGAGGACATCGACGAGGGCGTCTCGCTTGGCCTGTTCTTCACGCCGATGGTGTTCATCAACGGCGTGGAGCTGAAGGGGTGGAACGCGCCCAACGCCCTGACGCGGGCCGTCAACGCGGTGCTGGCGACCAACCCGCCCCCGAAGACCTTTGCCGAGGACCCGCGTCCCACCGCGCTGGACAAGTACATGTCCGACTGGCGCGAGCAGCCCGTCCGGAAGATGCCCGAGGAGGTGCTGGAGCGGGCGATCGGCCCTGCCGGCGCCCCGGTGACGGTGGTGATCTTCGGCGACTACATGGAGCCCAACACGCAGGAGGCGGACGCGATCGTCCGCATGTTCGCGGAGGGGCCCGGCGCGACGATACGTTACGCCTTCGGCCACTTCCCCGTGGACAAGACGTGCAATCCCGTGACGCAGGTCACCAAGTTCTCCTCCTGCCGCGCGGCACAGATCGCCGAGGCGGTGTACCTGGTGAACCCGGACGTGTTCTGGCAGATGCACGGCTGGCTGATGTCGGTGCGGGGCGTCACGACGGATGAGACGCTGGCGCACAACGCCCACGCCATGACCCTGGACCCGCAGACGGTCGTGGACGCGATCGACCACCCCGAAATCCTCGCACGGATCAAGCGGGACGCGGAAGCCGCCCGCGCGCTGGGGATTCAGTCGATCCCGATGATCTTTATCAATGGGCGCTACGTGCCGCGGATGAAGCTGGACGGGGAGAACCTCTTGCCCCGGATGATCGAGGAAGCGCGGGAAAGTGCGATCATGACCAAGTAAAAAGCCGATATTGACCTCGGCTGCGGCCAGGAGTACGTTTCAAGCCCGTGCATAGCAACCTGCACAGCCCGATTCTCGTCATCGCCGCTTCGGGCGCGGCTGTCTCCACCAAATCCAAAGCCGTCAAAGCGAAAGGCCCCAAGGCCCGGCTGTCCCTTTTGGACTGGTGATTTCGTAACCATCGCCGTCTGATCGGGCCTGCCGGGTCATGGCAGGCCCGCTGTGTTTTTGCACTTTCCCGTTGCAGAAAGGAGTTGCTCATGTCCGCCACGCAGACCACACCCGCCCAGTGCCCCGAGTGCGCCGCCGATGTCTCCTTCCCCCGATCCCCGCTGCAAGGGGAGGTGGTTCGCTGCCGCGAGTGCAAGGCTGAGCTGGAGGTGACCAACACCGAGCCCGTCGAGCTTGCCCTTGCCCCGCAGGTGGAAGAGGACTGGGGCGAATAAGCGCCCCCATGCGAGCCAACCCATGAACATCGCATTCCTGTACTCGCGCATCCGCGTCGAAGAGCGGCTGCTGATCGATGAGCTGGTGCGGCGCGGCGTGCCGCACGAACTCATCGACGTGCGCACGGCCGTGTTCGACATCCACGATCCCGCGCCGTGGCGGCGCTTCAGCGTCGTCTTTGAACGCTGCATCAGCCAGACGCAGGCGACGACCGCCATCCGCTGCTTTGAGCGGTTCGGCGTGCCATGCGTCAACTCATCATCGGTGATCGAAACCTGTGGTGACAAGCTGGCGACGTCGCTGCTGCTGGCGCAGCACGGCATTCCCACGCCAAGGGTGAAGGTCGCTGTAGAGCCCGGCGCGGCGCTGAGGGCGATCGAAGAGATGGGCTACCCGTGCGTGCTCAAGCCCGGCGTGGGCTCGTGGGGACGCTTGCTGGCCCGCGTCAACGACCGTGACGCCGCGGAGGCGATCCTGGAGCACAAGGCGACGCTGGGCTCGGTGCAGCACAGCGTGTTCTACATCCAGGAGTATGTGAACAAGCCGGGGCGCGACCTGCGCGTGTTCATGGTGGGGGATGAGGCCATCGCCGCCATCGCGCGAGCTTCGGATCACTGGATCACCAACACCGCCCGCGGCGGTCAGGCAACGGCGGTCCCCGTTACAGCCGAGATCGCGGACATCTGCCGGAACGCTTCCCAGGCCGTGGGCGGGGGCATCCTCGCCATCGACCTGCTGGAGTGTCCCCGGCGCGGGCTGCTGGTGAGTGAGATCAACCACACGATGGAGTTCCGCAACTCCATCGAGCCCACCGGCGTGGACATCCCCGGCCGCATGATCGACTTCGTGCTGGCGAGCGCGGCTGTGGGGGCGTCGATCGCCGGGCCCAAGCCCGAGGCAGTGGGGGTGCTCTCATGAGCGGTCGCCTGCGGGTTTCGATCGTGGGCGGTTCCGGGTACGGAGGGGGCGAGGTGCTCCGCCTCCTGCTCGATCATCCGCACGTTGAGGTCGCGCAGGTGACGAGCCGCCAGCAGGCGGGCAACTTCGTCACGTCGGCGCACCCCAACCTGCGGGGCAGGACCGATCTTGAGTTCATCCCACCCGACCAGCTCCGGGAATGTGACGTGCTTTTCCTGTGCCTGCCCCACGGCGAGGCGAGCAGGCGCATCGAGCATTACGCCCGTCTGGCGCCGCGGATCATCGACCTCTCAGCGGACTTCCGCATCAAGGACCCCGCGGCGTACCAGAAGTGGTACGGAGAACCGCATCCAGCGCCGCAATGGCTGGACCGTGCCGTGTACGGATTGCCGGAACTGCACCGCGAGCGTCTGCGCGGCGGGAAGCTGGCGAGCGGCGTTGGCTGCAACGCCACGGCGGTGAACCTGGCGCTGCTGCCGCTGGCGCGTCAAGGGCTTATCCGGAGCGTGGTGGCGGACCTCAAGGTCGGCTCGAGCGAGGGCGGAAACGCGGTGAATCCCGGCAGCCACCACCCCGAACGCAGCGGCGCGGTGCGATCGTTCGCGCCCACGGGGCACCGCCACCAGGCCGAGGTGCGGCAGGAGCTGATGGGTGAACAGAGCTTTGAGCTGCACATGTCGATTACCAGCGTCGAGCTGGTGCGCGGCGTGTTGTGCACCGCGCACGTGCTGCTGACCGAGGACCTTCAGGAAAAGGACGTCTGGAAGCTCTACCGGGAGGCCTACCGCGGCGAGCCGTTCATCCGCATTGTGAAGGAGAAGCAGGGGATTCATCGCTATCCGGAGCCGAAGTTCCTCGCTGGAACGAACTACTGCGACGTGGGCTTCGAGCGCGACCCGGACACGGGGCGGCTGGTGGTGATCTCGGCGATCGACAACCTGATGAAGGGCGCGGCGGGCTCCGCCGTGCAGTGCATGAACCTGATGTGCGGCTTCGAGGAGCGGACCGCGCTGACGTTCTCCGGGCTCCATCCGATCTGAACCATGACACACACGAACGAAGTCACCGTCGTCAAGCTGGGAGGGTCCGAGGGGACGAACCTCGCGGCGTTCGCCGCGGACGCCGCGGCGCTGATTCGAGCCGGGCACGTACTCGTGATCGTGCACGGAGGCTCGCACGACACGAACACACTGAGCGAGGCCTTGGGTCACCCGCCGCGGTTCGTCACGTCCCCCTCGGGGCACACGAGCCGCCGCACCGACCGGCGGACGCTGGAAATTTTCCAGATGGCCTGCCGCGGAAAGATGAACCAGCAGCTCGTGGAGCACCTGCAGCGCTGCGGCGTGAACGCGGTGGGATTGTCCGGAATGGACGGCCGCACGTGGCAGGGCACGCGGAAGGACGCGATCAGGATCGTCGAGGAAGGCCGCACGCGGATCCTTCGTGACGACTACACGGGCACCGTCGACACGGTGAACGTGGCATTGCTGCGGATGCTGCTGGAGACGGGATACACGCCCGTGCTCTCGCCGCCGGCGATATCGACGAACCACGAGCCCATCAACGTGGACGCCGACCGTGCCGCAGCAAAGACCGCGGCGGCGCTGGGGGCCCACTCTCTGCTGCTGCTGTCGAACGTCGCGGGGCTGATGAGATCCTTCCCGGATGAATCGACGGTGATCCGCGAGGTGAAGCGCAGCGCCATCGCTCAGGTCAGCGAGTACGCGCAGGGACGCATGAAGAAGAAGGTGCTGGGCGCGGCCGAGGCGCTGGAGGAGGGCGTGGCGCGCGTCATCCTCGGCGACGGGCGCGTGGAGTCTCCCATCACACGAGCCCTCGCGGGGGCGGGGACGGTGATCCAATGACAACAGCACCGGCCGTAGGAACGAACGACGCAAGGATGCGAGCGACCGACGAGTTCGCCACGCAGCTTCTCATGGATATGGTGAACATTCCCTCCGTCTCTGGAGAGGAAGAGGCCGTGGCGCGATATCTCGCGCAGGTCATGCGTTCGCTGGGGTTCGAGTCGTGCGTGGACGAGTCCGGCTCAGCCGTGGGAATCGCTCCCTTCACGCGCGTGGAAGGGCTGCCGACGAAGGACATCGTGCTGCTCGGGCACATGGACACAGTGCCGGGCGTGGTGCCTGTTCGGAGGGAGGGCGATCTGCTCTATGGCCGCGGCAGCGTGGACGCCAAGGGCCCGCTGGCGACGTTCATCATCGCGGCGGCGAGGGCGAAACTCCCCGCGGGCGTGCGGCTGGTGGTGATCGGCGCGACGGACGAGGAAGGGGTTTCAAGCCGCGGAGCGAGGTTCAACGCGACGCAGTTCCGTCCCGCGGCGTGCATCATCGGTGAGCCCTCGCACTGGGACGGGGTGACGTTGGGCTACAAGGGCAGGCTGCTGGTGGAGTACCGCCTGACGCGCCCCTGCTCGCACTCGGCAGGACCGGGGCCGTCGGCGCCGGAACAGGTTTCATCGTGGTGGGAGAACGTGAAGCGCCGTGTGCGCGAGCTGAACGGAGCGAGGACCAGCCCCTTCGAGATCGTGCAGGCGACGCTGCGGACGATCAACACAAGCTCCGACGGCCTTTATGACCGCGTGCACGCGGTGGTGAGCTTTCGCATTCCGCTTCACGTCCTGCCGGATCAGCTTGAGCAGATCTGCCGCGAGGAGGCGGAGCGTCTGGACGACTCCGGCCAGGAGCCCGGCGATGCGCGGGCGGAGGTAACCGCCGCGGGGTCGGAGGTCGCGTACAAGAGCCCGCGCGACACGGGCCTGGTCCGGGCGTTCACGACCGCGATTCGCCGGCACGGGGCCACGCCGCACCTGCGCGTCAAGACCGGAACCTCCGACATGAACATCGTCGGCCCCATCTGGCAGTGCCCCATCGTGGCGTACGGACCCGGCGATTCGCGCCTGGACCACACACCCAACGAGCACATCTCGATCTCGGAGTATCACAAGGCCGTCGAGGTTCTGACCGACGTGATCGAGCGCGTTGCGGGAGAGGTGTGAGGGGGCCATCGGGGCGCTCGCCGGCGGGAGCTGCTGAGGCTCGCAAAAATGAAAAACGCGTCACGTGGCGTGTGCCGCGTGACGCGTTTTGTTCACCGGGTGATGTGGGTTCACGCCATCGGCGCGGGCGAGACCTGCACCGGCATGGTGACGACCTGCGGCGGAGGAAGCTGGTTCTGAACCGGAGCGGGGGTGGGAGGGGTGTTCTCGCCCCGGACTTCCTTGTACACCGAGCGCTCGACAAAGCCCTGGAGCTTGCGGGCGCGGACGGGGTGCTGCAGCTTACGGATCGCCTTGGCCTCGACCTGGCGGACGCGCTCGCGCGTCACCTTGAAGATGCGGCCCACTTCCTCGAGCGTGTAGGTGTAGCCGTCGCCGATGCCGTAGCGGAGCTTGATGATCTCACGCTCGCGATAGGTGAGGGTCTTGAGCACGCCCTCGATGCGGGCCTTGAGCATCTCCTGCGCCGCGACGTCGCCGGGGGCCTCCTGGCTCTCGTCCTCGATGAAGTCGCCGAAGTAGCTGTCCTCGCTCTCGCCCACGGGGCGGTCGAGGCTGACGGGGTGGCGGCTGATCTTCATGACGCGCCGGACCTCGGCGCTGTTCATGCCCGCACGCTCGGCCAGCTCCTCGATCGTCGGCTCGATGCCGTTCTCCTGCAGGAGCGTCTTCTGGATGTTCCGCAGCTTGCTCATCGTCTCGATCATGTGCACCGGGATGCGGATGGTGCGGGCGTGATCGGCGATGGCGCGGGTGATGGCCTGGCGGATCCACCACGTTGCATAAGTGCTGAACTTGAAGCCGCGCCGGTACTCGTACTTGTCCACGGCGCGCATCAGGCCGGTGTTGCCCTCCTGGATGATGTCCAGGAACGACAGGCCGCGGTTGCGGTACTTCTTCGCGATGGAGACGACCAGGCGCAGGTTGCCGCCGGAAAGGTCGCGCTTGGCCTGCTCATACTCCCAGAAGACGGTGCTGACCTCTCGGATGCGGCGGGCGACGTCGGCGGTGTCCTCGAGGACGAGGTTGCGCAGGCCGTCCAGCTCCTCGCGCATCACGGCGAGGTCTTCGGGGTCGTAGGAACGCGCGGGCCGGCGCGAGCGGCGCTGCTCCTTGGGGTTGGCCGCGCGGCGAAGCTCGCTCTCCAGATCGGTCATCTTCTTGCCGATGGAGCGGAGCTTGCGCATGAGCGGGATGATGCGGCCCGTGCGCAGGCTGAGCTCCTCGGTGAGGGCGGCCATGCGGCGGCGGCGGCACTGAATGCGCGCCTTCAACTCCGCGACGCGCGCCTCGTCCTTCTCCGCCGCGGCCTTCTGAAGCTCCTCCCAGTCCTTGCGGTTCAGCGTGAGCAGCTTCTCGATGGTGGGGAGGTTGACCGGGATGCGCTTGGCGATCTTGGTCTTGGCGTCGGGTTCGGCGGTGGAGATGCGCATCGTGCGGTCGAAGGGCAGCTCGCCCTTGTGCACCTGCTTGAGGATCTCCACGGCCTGGCTGATCACGTAATCGCTCTCCAGGCAGCGGCGGCGGAAGATCATGCGGGTGGTCTCGATCTTCTTCGCCAGGCGGATCTCCTCCTCGCGGGTGAGGAGGGGGATCGCGCCCATCTGGGAGAGGTACATGCGGACGGGGTCGTCGATGCGCTTTCCGCCGGCCTCCTCGGCCACCACCTCCGCGACGTCGCGGGAAATCTCCGCTTCCTCCGGGTCGGTGGATGAGTCCTCCGCCGCCGCGGCCGCGAGCGCCGCCGAGCCGCTGTTGAGGCTCTTGCGCAGGTTGGCGGTCTCCGCGGCACGCTCGCCGCCGGAGACGGACATGGCGCGGAAGACGGTGGGCAGAACACCCTTGGAGCAGGGGGCCGCGTCGCCGCGCTCCAGGGAGAGGCGGTGCATGCGGGCCTTGTACTCAAGCTCGTCCACCACCTCGATGCCCAGGCGGTCGATGACGACGAGGAGCTCGTCCAGACGGGCGGGGTCAACCATCTCGTCGGGCAGGGTGTTGTTGAGCTCCTCATAGCTCAGCCAGCCACGCCTGCGACCGACCTCGATGAGCTGCGCCACTGCGGGGTGAAGTTCGCCGATCACGCCGATCTCCTCAGCACTGTCTTTTCTACACGCCATCGCACAGTTGTCTGCGAACACGCGCTCCGTCGCACACGCCCCGCGCGTCCTCACACGGGGAGTCGGTTCATAAGTTCATCCGCCCGGTTTGGGAAGCACGCGTCGATTGGGCCCCAGCGCTCGGTGGGTTTCGCGGGCTCGCCTGAGTTGTTCCAGAAGGTCGCCGGCGCTCTGGAGCTGGCGCCGGTGAGCGTCCTGGCGCACCGTGTGCAGGCAGGAGCGCCAGTGAGCATGCAGCCGCTCGCGGCTGCGGTCGGTCTCAAGATCGATGCGGCTGGCAAGCCCCACGGCCGCCTCCTTCACGCGCTCGTCCTCGACGTGGCGCAGCAGCGAGGCAAGGTCGGCTGACCCGTGGTCTTCGTGGAGGTCGTGGATCGTTTGTGCAACCAGCCGCAACAAGGAGGAACGGTACGCCGCGGGCGCGACGAAGTCCCGTTCCTGTTCCGAGAGAGTGTCCATCAGCGACCCGTCGCAGAGGATGCACCCGAGCAAGTGCTCCGCCGGAGTCAGGATGGCCGTCGCCAGAGGCGGCAGGTCATTCTCTGTGGGCGGGTTGTCGTTTGCCGCGGCGGCCATGCGCGGGCGGCGTCCCGCCGGGATCGCGCTCTGGATCGTCGCTTCGTCGATCCCCGCGATGGCGGAGAGCCGCTTGATGATGAGCTTGCGGCGGATGGGTTCGACGTCCCGCAGGCCCAGATCCACCAACCGGGCGATCTCGTCGTTGAGGGCGCGGGAGAGGGCGGCCATCCCCGCCCCTTCCAGGCGTTCGCGCAGGCGGGCGAAGCGGTAGTCGAGCAGGTCCGTCGCCCCGGCCAGGGCAGCGCGGAACACGTCCGGCCCATCCTCGCGCTTGAGGAGCTCGTCCGGGTCCTTCGCGTCGGTGTAGGCGCTCAGCGTCGCGATCGAGACGTCGATGTTCTCCGCGAAGAACACCTCCACCGCCCGATCCGCGGCACGCTGCCCCGCCTCGTCCCCGTCGAACAGCAGGATCACGCGGTCGCACAGCCGACGCAGCACCGCCGCGTGCTCGCGGGTGAGGGCCGTGCCCAGGGTCGCCACGGCATTGCAGAACCCGGCCTGGTGGCAGGCGATGACGTCGGTATACCCCTCGGTGATGATGGCGGTTCGTTCGGCCTGAATCGCTTTCGCCGCGTGGTTGAGGGCGTAAAGCGTGGCGGACTTATTGAAGATGCGGGTCTCGGGGCTGTTGAGGTACTTGGGCTCGTCCTCGTCCCGCAGCTTGCGCGCCCCGAAGGCGATCACGCGCCCGATCTGATCCTGAATGGGGAAGATCAGCCGGTTGCGGAAGGTGTCGTAGGCCCCTTCCGAGCTTTCACGCCTCTTGAAGAGCCCGGCCTCGAAGAAGGGGCGCGGGTCGAGGCGTTTGTTCTGCACCGTCACGATGAGCCCGTCCCAGCGATCGGGGGCGGCGCCGAGCATGAAACGCTCCACCATGTCCGGCGCGATGCCGCGACGGGCGATGGTCTCTCTCGCGAGCTTCCCGTGCTCGGGGTGGTTCAGGATGAGGCGGAAGAAGTCCGCGGCAACCGCGCTGGCGGAAAGGACGTCGGCCCGCCTCGGTCCGGCGGGGGCGTCGCTCGCGCTGGGCTTGTGCGGCGTGAGCGTGATGCCCGCTCGTTCTGCGAGGTACTCCAGCGCTTCGCGGAACTCCATCTTGTGATACTTCTGGACGAAGGAGAGAACATCGCCCCCCGTGCCGCAGACGAAGCAGTGGAAGATCTGCTTGGCGGGGATCACGTTGAGCGACGGGTTGCGGTCGTTGTGGAAGGGGCAGAGGCCGACGAACTCGCGCCCCTTGGGCTTGAGGGCGACGTGCTCGCCGACCAGACGCACGATGTCCGTGGCGTCCTTGACGCGCTGCACGTCGGTGTGGTCATTCAGCCTGGACTTCCACAGATCCGGCACAGTCCGCTCCGCGCCAACCCTTCACCCGAGTGAGCCACTCCACCTGAATCAGAAGGTGCGAAGGCAGCGGAAGACCTGGTGCGGGCGGCCGGTGCGCGGAGCCGTCGATCGACGGCGTAGAACAAGCAGGATGTTCAACCCGTTGAACGGGTTGAGGCCGGCCGCAGCCCTGGGTTCGCTCATGGAGGGTTTGATCACGCCGCGGGGGTTGGTCGCAATGGACCTTTGGGTGCGGGGATCTGAGGTGTGAGCGATCCTTGCTGCTGGTATGACGGTAGCACCAAAAACGGCTGAAACCAGTAGAAAAGCCAGGGAAGATGAAACGGTCTTTCAGGCCAACGATTCCCGGCCCCCGGCCGGGTCGTCCGGGCAGGGGAGTTGCAGGGGGCCGGCTATGGAACGGCGGAGAGTGGTCTTCTCGGGAAGGGTGCAGGGGGTGGGGTTCCGGGCCACGGCACGCGCCGTCGCCCTGGGGCATCCCGTCACGGGGTGGGTCCGCAACGAGCCGGACGGCACCGTCACGATGGAGGTCCAGGGCACGCGCGAGGACATCGACCGCTGCCTCGCCGAGCTGCGGGAGCGGATGGAGGGCTTCGTGCGCGGCGAGTCCTCGTCCGCGGCGGAAGTTGTTACCGGAGAGGCGGGCTTCGAGATTCGCCGGTGAGGAGCGGGAGTTCGTGCTGATCCTCTTTGATATCGATATGACGCTGATCACCACCGGCGGCAGCGGCATGAAGGCGATGGTCGAGGCCGGGCGCGAGCTCTACGGCCCGACGTTCAACGCCGACGGCATCGCCTTCGCCGGGCGGCTGGACCCGCTCATCTTCAGCGACCTGCTCACGCGCCACGGCGTGGCGGACACGCCGGAGGAGCACGCTCGCCTGCGGCGGGTGTACGCCGCGAAGCTGGAGCAGCACCTCGCCCGCGGCATCGCCCGCACGCTGCCGGGTGTGATGGACCTTCTGAAAGCCCTCGAAGACACGCCGGCGACGGTGGGGGTGCTCACGGGGAACTTCGAGGAGACGGGCGGGATGAAGCTGCGTGCCGCGGGGATTGATCCCCAGCGCTTCACGGTGCGCGTGTGGGGGGATGAATCGCCGCACACGCCAGCGCGCCGCGAGCACCTGGTGCCGGTGGGCGTTTCGCGTGCGTGCGCCGTTCGCGGCGAGCAGCTCCGTTGCGAACAGGTGGTGGTGATCGGCGACACGCCGGGAGACGTGGCGTGCGCGCGGGCGCACGGGTGCCGAAGCCTGGCGGTGGCGACGGGGCACTACGGGGTGGAGAAGCTGGCGGAAGCCGGCGCCTCGCGCGTGGTCTCCGACTTATCAGACACTCGCGAGGTGCTGAGCTGGCTCGGGCTTTAACCTGGGATGAGAGAATCACCCGGCTCGTTGAGTAAACCCACTCATTCCCCGCCTGAACGGGCGCGTATGAGCGTTGAAGGGCTGGTTAAAAGAGTATGCTTTGGGGTCCGCGCGACCGCGGCGACCCAAGGAGTTGGTCTGCGATGTCGGAAAGCTACCGAGCCCTCTGCACAGACTTTTACGTCAACCAGAAGATCGCGGTGAAGATGGAGCTTCCCCGCACGAGGGAGACGGTGCTGGACCTGTTCGAGCGGGTGCGCCGGCAGTTCCCCGGGATGAGTTCCTTCCGGCGGTACCGCGACGAGCTGGCGCTGGAAAGCCCGCAGACCGAGATGCCTCACCGCTGGCTGGCGGTGCGGAGCACCAACATCCGCAGCGGCGTGGTGAACCCCAACTCGCTTGAGGAGGGGTATTCCCTGCACCGGCACGTGCTCGAGGTTGCACCGGCGTACATGTCCATTTCGCCGCTGGACATCGAGTACGTGGAGCTGCTGTACGGCTTCGACCTCACCGCGGGGGGAAACCACGACGCGATCGTGCTGGACGCGCTGATCCCCGGCTCGCCGCTCTCGGCGCTGCTGGATATCCCCGGCGCGGTGCCGGTGGACTGCCAGCCGCTCGTGGGCCTGACGCTCGGCCAGCGCGGAGACCTGGAGATTTACTTCGAGGTCAAGACCCGCGCCGGGGCGAACCCTCAGCGCGAACACGGCGAGAGCGGCAACGATCCCATCAGCGTCTACCTCACCCTCCGCAAGTTCGGTGCGGTGAACGACACCAAGGAACTGCCCGGCATCCTCGCGCGCCTGGCTCACCAGGGCGAGGAGCTTGTGGAGCACCGGGTGGTGCCGGGGATGCTGGTGCCCATCCGCGAGGCGATCGCGTCCGGGAACATGTAACGCGCCGCGTGCGGAAGAGCTTGCTCGAGGCGAATCCTGCCCCAGGGGTGCCGCGGTAGCATTGGAGGCATGAAGACCGCGCTGGTGTTGATGCAGGCGCCCGCTTCGCCGCCCGCCAAGGCGAACGCCGGGGAAGTGATGGTGTGGGTGGCGGTGCTCATGGGGCTCATCCTCGTGGGCGGGCTGCTGGTGCTGCTGCTGCGGCGGCGGTTGCTGGCGGCGGAGGCGGAGACCAGCGCCGGCGGTCTGATGGAGGACCTGCGCCGCATGCGCGATTCGGGTCAGATGACTCAGGAGGAGTACGAGAGCGTTCGAAGGAATATGGCTGCCCGGCTGGCCAAGGATGGCTTTGGCTCGCCGAAGCGGTCGGGAGGCTCGGAGAGCCGATAACAAACGTCCTCCCGCGCTATCCGGCGGGAGGAGTGGGGATGGGCGGCGGTGTTAGCCGATTGCCCAAGGCCCCCGCGGGCTGGTTTCAGCCAGGGGGCGTGTGCGTCGATAAACTGTTAGGACTTTGGAGCGGTAATGGGCCATTTGTGCGGCCCGGACGAGGGATCCATGGCGAAGAACCGGCAGGACGGCAACGAGCAGCCCCCGACGAACGACGCGAACAACTTCCGCGGGCGGAAGGTGACGACGTGCTCTTTCTGCGGGAAGACCAGCCGAGAGGTCGGCCCGATGGTGGAGGGCCCCAACGCGGTCTACGTGTGCAGCAGCTGCACCGACCTCTGCCAGAACATTTTCAAGCAGGAGAAGCGTCGGGTGAGCTCCGCGTCGGCGTGGCTGAGGGAGATTCCCTCGCCGCGGTCGATCAAGGAGTTCCTGGACCAGTACGTGATCGGTCAGGACATCGCCAAGCGGGCCCTGGCCGTGGCGGTGCACAACCACTACAAGCGTCTGCTGCACCGCGAGAACGCGCCGCAGGGCAGCGTCGAGCTGGACAAGAGCAACATCCTGCTGATCGGCCCCACGGGCTCCGGCAAGACGCTGATGGCCAAGACCCTGGCACGGATGCTCAAGGTGCCCTTCGCCATCGGCGACGCGACGACGCTCACCGAGGCCGGGTACGTGGGCGAGGACGTGGAGAACCTGATCCTCAAGCTGCTGCAGAGCGCGGACTTCGACCTTGAGGCCGCGCAGCGCGGGATCATTTACATCGACGAGGTGGACAAGGTCGGCAAGACCAGCAACAACGTGTCCATCACCCGCGACGTCTCGGGCGAGGGTGTGCAGCAGAGCCTGCTGAAGATGCTCGAGGGCACGATCAGCAACGTGCCCCCGCAGGGCGGCCGCAAGCACCCCGAGCAGCAGTACATCCAGGTGGACACCACGAACATCCTGTTCATCTGCGGCGGGACGTTCGTCGGTCTGGAAGACATCATCCGCCGCCGCCTGGGCAAGACCCGCATCGGCTTCAGCATCACGAACCAGGAGCGCGACGAGACCAAGGAGTCGGCGAAGATCCTCCAGCAGGTCACGGCCGACGACCTCATCGAGTTCGGCATGATCCCCGAGTTCGTGGGCCGTCTGCCGGTCATCGCTCCGATGATGCCGCTGAGCGAGGACGCGCTGGTCTCGATCCTCACCGAGCCCAAGAACGCGATCGTGCGTCAGTACCAGCACCTCTTCAGCCTCGAAGGGGCGAAGCTGGAGTTCACCGAGGGTGCTCTGCGGATGATCGCCCGCCGTGCCGCGAAGCGAGACACCGGCGCGCGTGCCCTCCGGGCCGTGATGGAAGAGATCATGATCGGCCTGATGTACGAGCTGCCCGACCACAACAACTCGGGCGCCGAGTACATCATCGATGAAGAGGCCATCGAGCGCAAGCTGCCGCTGATGGAGCTGCGCGTCAGCAAGAAGGCCGGCTGATCCGACCCCCTCAATCAACAACAAAGGCCGCGCCCTTGTGGCGCGGCCTTGTTCATTTCACCCTGGAACGCCGAGGATCGATCAGACGCCCACCGCCGCGGCGTCGCGGTCGGTGAGCCAGCCGCCGTCGCCGCGCTGCTTGACGGTGCCGTCCCGCTTCCACGAGCGCTCGCACTGCGGCTCCTTGCGGCGGTCTTCCACGCCGATAGCCTTGGCCTGCGGATCGACCCGCACGAGGCTGACGCCCAGCAGGTCCGCCAGGTCCACCGGATCGAAGCGCGAGAGCGTGCCCGAGGGGTCAGGGATCGTGACGCCGAAGTCCAGCGGCTCCGCCGCTTTGGCGCCGGGGTCGCTCGCCGACTCACGCTCGCGGATCTGCTGGCGCGCCCGCTCCAGCTCGACCAGCGACTGGGAACGGACCGCGACGACCTCGGCCCAGCCCGGATCAACCTCGACCTTGGGATCGGGAGCAAAGGTCTCCAGGTGGACGCAGGCGTCGCTGTTCTGATCGGCCTTGAGGAGCGCGCGGTAGGTCTCGTCCGCCGTGTGGGGCAGGATCGGCGCAAGGAGGCGAGCCAGGCCGTCGGTCATCAGGTACAGCGCGGCCTGCGTTCGGCGGCGGCGCGGCGCGTCGGGCTTGTCGCAGTAGAGGCGATCCTTGACGGCCGCGAGGTAGACCGCGGAGAGCGTGTCGTTGCAGAAGTCGTAGAGCTTGGACTGCGCGGTCTTGAAGTCGTACTCGTCGTAGGCCTTCCGCACCGTCTCGCTGACCTTGTTGTACTCGGAGAGCACCCACGCCTCGAGGCTGGTGGGGGGGAAGCCGGCGACGGCGGCCTCCGGGCCCGCGAAGTCGTACAGGTTGCTCAGCATGAAGCGGAGTGTGTTGCGCACCTTGCGGTAGCTCTCGCCGGCGAGGGCAAAGAACTCCACGTCCACCTTCACGTCGTTCTCGTAGGGCAGCGACGCGACCCACCAGCGCATCACGTCCACGCCGAACTCGACGGTGAGGTTGTCCACCTCATACCGCGCGGCGTCAGCGCGGGACTTGGAGAGCTTGCGCCCGTCCTTGTCCACCATGAAGCCGTGGGTCAGGAGGGTCTTGAAGGGGGGCACGCCGGTGACGCCGAGGGCGGGCAGGAGCGAGGCCTGGAACCAGCCGCGGTGCTGGTCGGAGCCCTCGAGGTAAAGGTCGGCGGGGTAACCGAGATTGCGCGCACGAACCACGGCGTTCCACGAGGAACCTGACTCGAACCACACGTCGATGATGTCGCCGCCCTTCCTGACGTTCGCCCAGCCCGCGGCGTGCGCGGCCTTCACCGCGGGGCTTGCGTGGGGGTCCTGCGCGGGGTCGTAGCCCGAGAGCAGCTCCGCGGGCTGCATCTGGAACCAGGCGTCGGAGCCCTTGGCCTTCACGACCGCCGCGATTGTGCGCACACTGGCGGGGGTCATGAAGGTACTGCCGTCCTCAAGCACAAACGCGGGGATGGGCAGGCCCCAGGCCCGCTGGCGCGAGATGCACCAGTCGGGGCGGGATTCGAGCATGCCGCGCATGCGGTTGCGGCCCCACTCGGGGACGAACTTCACCGCGTTGTCGCCGGGTGAGACGGCGTTCATGGAGCGGTCGCGGAGCGACGCCTTGCCGTGGGCCGGCACGTCGAAGGCCTGATCGACCGCCACGAACCACTGTTCGGTGCAGCGGAAGATGGTGGGGGTCTTGCTGCGCCAATCGTGCGGGTAGCTGTGGGTGAAGGTGTGGTCGTAGAAGAGGTGGCCGCTGTCGCGGAGGTGCTTGGTGACCTTCTCGTTGGCGTCCCAGATGGACATGCCACGGAGCCACGCGGGGACGGAGTCGTCGTAGGTGCCGTCGCCGCGGACGGGGCAGTAGATGGGAAGCCCCTCGCGCAGGCCTGTCTGGTAGTCCTCGGCGCCGTGGCCGGGGGCGGTGTGGACCAGGCCCGTGCCATCCTCGAGCGTCACGTAGTCAGCACCGACGATGGAGTAGACCTTGTCGGTCGAGACCTGCTGGCGTGCCGCGGCGGCGAAGGCGGGGGAGGTGACGCCCTCCTTCGCGTCGAGGTTGACGAAGGGATGGCGGTAACGCAGTCCGATGAGCTTGTCGCCGGTGGTCCGGGAGAGGACGGCGACCTCCTCGGACTTGGCGAGCTTGGTGACGCGCTCCACAGCTTCCGCGGCCATGACGGTGATGTTGCCGTCCACCCACACCAGCGCGTACTCGAACTTGGGGTTCACCGCGATGGCGAGGTTCGCGGGCAGCGTCCAGGGAGTGGTCGTCCAGATCATGAACGTGGGGCGCTGCGAGGGCCGGCCCTTGGGCGGGCCGCCCTTCTTCTCGTCGGCGTCGTCCGCCTCCTCGGCGGCTTCGTCGTCGTTGAGGCCGAAGGCGTCGTACACCGCCTCTCCGTCCGCGGCTTCAAAGTCCACGTACACGGACTTGTCCTCGCGGTCGTAGTACTCCAGCTCCGCCTCGGCGAGTGCGGTCTCGTTGGCGATGGACCAGTGCACCGGCTTGAGGGCGCGGTAGACCAGGCCGCGCTCGAGGAGCGAGGCGAGCACCTCAAGTGTGTCCCCCTCGTACTGCGGGGCCATCGTGAGATAGGGATGGTCGTAGTCGGCGAGAGTGAGCAGCCTCTGCATCTGCGAGGCCTGGAGCTTGATGTACTTCTCCGCGTGCTTGTGGCACTCGCGGCGCACGGCCATGCGGCGCGTCCACTCGTCGAGCGTCTTGAGCTTCTCGACCTTGCCGGACTCGACCAGCTCGGTCATGACCTTGTGCTCGATGGGCAGGCCGTGGCAGTCCCAGCCGGGGATGTAGGGGCAGTCCAGCCCGGCCATGGACTTCGCGCGGACGACGAAGTCCTTGAGCGTCTTGTTCATGAGGTGGCCGAGGTGGATGGAACCGTTGGCGTAGGGGGGGCCGTCGTGGAAGACGAAGCGGCCCTTGCCCGCGCGGAGAGACCGCAGCTTCTCATAGACGCCGATCTTCGCCCAGCGCTTCAGCGAGGCCGGCTCGTTCTGCACGAGGTTGGCCTTCATGGGGAAGCTGGTCTGGGGGAGATTGAGGGTGGCGCGGTAACGGCTTTTCTCGTCGCCCTTGGAGGCCTTGGGCGTCTGCGTGGGCTGGGCGGGCTGATGGCTCATGGCGTCTCTCGCTCGGGAGGGGTGATGTTAGTGAAGCAGCGGGGCAGGGGCACGCCGGGAACGGGCACGAGATCACGACAAAAAGGCCGCCCCGCTGGGGGTCGGCCTTGGTGACGGTTCATGAGCGCAGCGCGGCCGACCCTCAGCGGGGCCGGCGAATTCGGATCATTCCGGGCGCGGGCGGCATGTCAGGCGTGCTCGAAGATCGACTGCGTGCGGAGGACGAGCCCCGCGGAGGCGATGAGGTGGTAGGTCTGAATGTGGACCTGCTTCGCCATGTGCTGGATGTCGATCAGGCTCAGGCACCGGCCGGCCTCGTCGTCCCAGGAGTGGCTGAGGGAGCGGTTGAGGCGGGCGTGCTCGGACATCTCGTCCATGGTCGCCGCGAAGAGGCTGTCCGAGAGGGTCTCGGTCTGGACGGTGGTCATGTAGGTGACCTTGTCCTTGACGAAGCGGTACTCAAAGTCGCGCTCGCCGGCGCAGAGGAAGGAGGTCACCTGCCCCTGGAGAGGCGGGGCCTTTTCCTGGTCGGTCAGCAGCTCGCAGGCGCAGAGCGTGCGATAGTCGAAGCGGAGCATGTGGGAACCGGGGAGAACCCACGCCTCAAGCTCGAACTCGCCGTGCTTGACCACTCGGCGGCCCTTGAGCCCCACGGTCTCGGGGTGAAGGGCACGGTTGTAGAGCACAATCTGATAGGTCTGGAGGACGTTGCTCTTCGTAGGCACGTTCATCGCAGTCATTGCTCCCCAACGTCGTAGCGCCAGTTCCTGCCTTGCGTTACGTACCGCCGCACACGGCCGAAACTCCAGCAGACCGGGGCGCCGGTCCGATATCTCTCTCTTGGAACCTCCCTGCTCCCTGATCCCCTCGTTGCCCCCAGGTCACCCACAATATATATTGCGGGTCTCCGCGCCAAGCACAATCTGTCGTGGATTTCTCCGGGTGAAGGCGGGATGAAGGCTGGCTTGATGGGGCGTCAGGGTATCCTGACGAGCACGCCGGGCCCATGTCAAGGATGATTAAAACATTCTCCGATCGCCTGACGCTTGCTCGGCGGCTTCCTGCGCCTCTGCGCATCGCCGCGCTGGGGGAAGCGCTCGCTTGCGCGTCCCCGGAGGAGGCCGAGCGGCTGGTGCCCGAACTCCTTGATCTGGCGGTCGTTCCGACATTCGAAGAAAAAGGCCCGGCGGTTCGCGCCGGTTCCACACTTCCTTTCGTTCAGCGCCGCACCGAGCGCCTGGCGGATCTGGCGTTGGCGCAGATCGCCCGCTCCTGGCGACAGGTCATCCCCGAAGTGGCGCAGGCCGTCCTCGCGGTAGGGGAGGATCGGTGGGCCTCCGTTCTGCCGCGGCTCAGCACCGATCCGAGCACGCCCGTGCGTCTCTCGCTCGCGGCGCTGGTCGGCGACGCGGGGGATACGCGGGTCTCGTACCTGCTCTCGGGGATGCTCCACGACCAGGACAAGGACGTGAGGGATCAGGCGGAGCAGTCGCTGCTGCTCATGGCGCTGAGCGTGCTGCGGCAGGAGCTGGCGGCGAACCCCGGCACGGCGCGGTACGTCTCGAACGCGACGCCCACGCACCTGCGGCGCGTGGTGCACGTCGGCCTGCGCGGGCCTTTGGATGAGCTTTACGAGCACGTCGCCGAGGCGGCCATGACGATCGGCGAGCACCGCCGGCGCGGGCCTGTGCTGGCAGCGCTGGTGCTCGCGAGCCGTCAGCATCTGCGGAGCGACGGGGACGGAGCCGCGGCGCTGAGGGCGTGGCTCGCGAACGAACACCACCCCAGCCAGAGCGTGCTGCGCTCTGTGATTCGCTGGTCTCGGGTGCCCGTGGCCCGCCTGCGGGCGCTGGAGCTGCTGAGCCGCGAGCACCTGGCGATCGCCTGCCTCAACCGGCTGCTGCGGTCGCAGTCGTTGCTCGACCATGAACTGGTGCTCGCCAACGCCCACCTGCTCACCCGGCCGCGGCGTTCGGCGAAGCTGGCGGGGAGCAAGCCGACGCTCCCGCGGCCTCCGCGCGCAAAGGGAAGAGGCGAGGACGAATCGACATTGCCCGCGGCGGGGGCGGTGCGGCAGCTTTCGGAAGACGCGCGGCGCGGATTGCCGCGGTTCGTGATGGCATTGCCCATCGGCGTGGCGGCGCGGCAGACGGCGATTGCTCCGCTGCTCTCGGACGAAAGCCCGGTGGTGCGCCACGCCGCCTGCCGCGTGACCCCCGCGGCGGGGCTGGAGGATTACTGCTTCGACCGCGACGAGCGCGTCGCGTGCTCGGCGTTCCTGCGCTGGTCCAACGCCGGCGCCGGGGTGGAGCGGGCCACGGACGCACGTCTGCTGGGGCTGCTGTCGCGCTCGCCGCACGCGCGGCTGCGGACGTGGGCCTCGCAGGAGCGAACGCAGTGCGAGGAGGGAGTCGGCACGGTTGCGGGCCGTCTGGCGATGCGGCGCATCATGGCCGCGGACCGCGCGGCGTACGTCGAGGGGGTGCGGCGGCGGCTGCGCTCGGGAGATTCCGGCCCGGCCTTCACCGCGCTGGCGGAAGCGCGGGCGCTGGGGATCGTGCACGAGTTCGAGGGCGACGTGCTCGCGCTGGCGGCGGGTGACGGCGACGTGCGCGTGCTGGCGACCGCGGCGGCGGCGCTGGGGCACCTCTCGGGGCCGCGGGCGGCG
>Ga0065721_10004003_pt1 | contig 48657 bp, 51 predicted proteins | sample Mesricmetagenome_FD_59108 | JGI IMG/M metagenome (GOLD analysis project Ga0065721, IMG submission 59108) | Mesophilic microbial community from rice straw/compost enrichment Sample: eDNA_1 v2 (version 2) | ecosystem: Engineered > Solid waste > Grass > Composting > Bioreactor | place: USA: Davis...
GTTGACGCATGAATGAGGATGGGACCGCGGTAATGGGTGCGCCTGGAGCGGTTTTCGATGTCCTTGATGCCATTGACAACCAGCCAGGCGAAAGGCTGTCGGATGGAGAGCACGGGGAGATTTTCCAAGGAGGAAGACCATCGAAGCGGTTTGATGCGACGGGCGGGTTTGGTCTTCGTTGAGGCCGGATTCCGGGGGCGGGATTTNTTCTGAGTCATGTCGGTCGGGGTATGATGGGCAGGCTTTTGTTCCCCTTTGCAATGGGACGGAAGCGGNCGGCGATCTTNCGAAAGGCAGCTTCCGTCATCTTATGCACTTTCGAGTCGGAGCAGGGGCGTTACGCTTGGGCTTCCGAATTTTTGGCTGAAGGCGGGGAGCCGTGAAAATCCGCAAATTTGTCCTCGATGGGAGGACGGTAATTTTCGTCACCGCCGAGTTTTTTCCATTCGCGGTAAATGAGAAAGGTCAGTCGCGAAGCCAGCACCATGAACACAAAGCTCCAAACCGGAACGAAGCGGTAATAATAGTCACCGCTGCTGGCGAACCATTTTTTCAGCACATCCAGGTAGAGACCGGCCAACGCGCCCGCCGCCATGACGCTGAGCGCGCCGCACATCGCGTTCGCGGCGCAGAATTGTCCGAATCGTTCGTGCGGGAACAATTTCATGTGCATCGGCAGGGCCGCCGCGGTGTTTGCCGCTGAGACCGGTATGGCGATTCCGGCCAGGGCGGCGTAGATCCAGAAGGCCGTTTCCCTGGGGAAGTCATAAAACAGAAAAATGAATTTCAGCAGGGTCACGATGCAGAAACCGATCTGCGCCGCCATCATGATCCGCAGGGGATGAAAGCGGTCCACCAAAGCGCCCATCGGATACATCAGCACCATGCCCACGACCCCGGCGATTCCCGCCACCTTGCCCACCTCATCCAGGGTCAGGCCGATCGAGATGGCCATAAAGACGAGGAATATGCTGATCGCCCCGCTGGCGCCCTGCAGCGCCGAATAGGAAAACATCAGGCGGAAGATCCGCTGGCTGAAGCATTCCTTGAAGAAGGTTTTCACCGCGGTCAGCGGCGAGCCCTTCTTGCCGGTCATTTTGTCCGGCGGCGGATATTCGCCCTCCTTCACGTTCAGACACATCAGCAGGAATGCCGTGCCGTAAAGCAGCGCCACGCCGAGGAAAATCACAGAGGTGTGCGAGGTCGCATATTTGAAGAGAAAGAAATTAAACAGGGCCCCGGCCAGCGCCCCGACCACGCGGAACAATCCCAGGAACCGTCCGAGGAAGGCCGATGGCACGACATCGTTAAAGAGATACCAGAAGACCGTGTTGACGAAGAGCTCAAAGAATCGAAAGCCGACGATCAGCACGCAGATCAATCCGACCGTTACCGTTGCCTGGGAGACTCCCGGAAACAGGCCACCCAGCACGGTGTACAGCAGGCCGCCGAGTTCGCGCGAAAAGCCGATGAGAATCAGGAAAAAGACGATGAACGGCGTCGCAAAAAGCAGAAAGGGAATGCGCCTTCCCCGTTTTCCCCGATAGCGGTCGCTGGCGGTGCTGATGATGGGATTGAGGATGAAATTCATCGCCTGGGGGATCGTCGTAATGACCAGGGCGGTCACCGTATTGGGCGCTCCCTCGGACTTCAGGACCAGAGGCAGGATGTTGGGCCAGATGCTTTCCATGAGGGAGAAGCAAAAGTCCCCCCACAACATCCAGCTGAAGAGCATGAAGAGTCCCGCCTTGGTATAAACCAGCGTGCCGCAGCGATAGCGATCGGCATTGGGGGATTGGGCCTCGCTCGGAGTGGTGGCATCGGAGGGCTGAAGGGGTGTCATGGGTCGGGAGAGGGGAGATTTCGTCGGATGACGGCGTCCGAGTCAATGCCGGAAAACACTTCGCGCCAAGTCCGTCCCCAAAGGTCGGAAATGGCCTCCCACACCATTAAGGAATGGGAATTAATGGCCCGGGAGCGGGTCGGCCACCCGCATGGGTTGTCCGGTGGGAAGGCGCGGTTGGCCGCGATCCGGTCAGGAGGGGGGCATCACGGTGTTTCGCCGCGCGACGCAGGGGATCTTCGCGTAAACCCGGGTCTCATATTTCATCCGCGGGGAGTATTGATCGCAGAGGGCCACCGGCGCACCTGTAGTCAGATGCGTTCCCGGCAGCGATTCGGTATGCATGAAGGAACGGGTGCCGGTGCCGACGATGCATAACGGTTGGAAGAGATGGGCACATACCGCTCATGATATGAGCGACGGGAGACACCGGAAATAGCTGTTCCCGCCGTTGATTTGACATTTTCAATCGTTTCGTGAGGGTTTTCTTCATGCCGTGCTGGCGGGGAACCGGCATGCGCCGCTATGCGGAACGATCGCCGCCCTGTTGGGATATTCAGGCCGTCCTCTTCGGGCGAATCGTCAACACCGAAAAATGGCCCCGGATCAGTTCGCGTGGGCAAATTGACTTGCGGCAGATGCGCAGTTGCTGATGTGGGAGTTCCCTGGCGATGGGATAGAAACGGCGTTTTTGAGGCTGCCATAAAGGCACTGAGTCAATTCCCGGACCAGTTTGGGGCTCCTGCCTTCTTCGTATCGCCCGATCTTCAACCCAGTGGAGGTATGGGGATTCGAACCCCAGACCTTCTCATTGCGAACGAGACGCTCTACCAACTGAGCTATACCCCCATCCACTGAGTTAAACGACGCAGGATGATTCCCTGCACGTCGTGAAACGTATCCTTCATTTTGCACGTCTCCGGTTTGGGGGCAAGCAGAAGAAACGGGATGCGTGACAAAATTTTGTCCGGGTCCGGAACGGATGGGCGTTCCGGAGGGAATGAACGGCGTCCCCGGCTACTTCCGCGGAGGCGGATAGGCGCAGGCGAGTTCCTCGGGTTCGATGTGGACGGTGACGTCCCCGAGATGGAGGGGGGAGTCGAGGAGGATGTCCTTCACGTGGTGGGCGATTTCGTGGCCTTCGCGGACCGTTCGTTCTCCGGAAACACGCACGTGGATGTCGACAAAACGGTTGAGCCCGCTTTTGCGTACGCGGCATTTTTCCACGCTGGTCACGCCGGGAACATTCAGGGTGAGGGAACGGATGTGACCGGTGATTTCCGAGGAGGCCTGTTCGTCGAGAATGTCGCCCATGGCCTCACGCAGCATGCCGACTCCGTTAAAGACGATGAGTCCGCAGGAAAACAGCGCGGCCCATTCGTCGGCCTGCGCCCAGGACGGACCTCCGATGAGCGCCGCGGAAATGCCGATCACCGCGGCGAGCGAGGTCAGGGCGTCGGAGCGGTGATGCTGGGCGTCCGCCTGCAGGGCCCGGCTGCCGATTTCCCTGCCGCGCCGGTGGAACCAGCGAAAGAGAAACTCCTTGATGCCGATGGTGACCGCGAGGATGAGAAGGGTGAATCCGGCCGGCACGTTGGCGGCGGTGGAATGGGCGGTCAGCGTGATGATTTCGGCGACGGACCGGTAGGCCAGCGCCAGTCCGGCAAAGATGAGCACCAGCGAACCGCCGACGGCGGCGAGCGATTCCATTTTGCCGTGACCGTACGGATGGTCGTGATCGGGCGGGCGGCCGGCGTATTTGACCGCCAGCCACATCAGGGCCGAGCTTAGCACGTCGAGGGAGGATTCGATGCCGTCCGCAATGAGGGCATGGGAGCGGCCGAAGATGCCTCCCAGAATCTTCGCGAGGGCCAGAACGACGTTGGCGGCGACGCCGACAAGGATCAGTCTCCGGCCCTCACGTGCTCGGCTGTCCAGAGACTTCACGGCGGGGGAAACGGATCAGAAATTGCTGAAACTCATCCGGCCAGCTTCGGGTTTGAAGTCGCCGTTTTCCTGCTTTGAAAGATAAGCCACGGTCTGCTGTTTGTCCTGGAGGAGAGGAATGGCGCCCGGGCCCGTCCATCCCTTGGGATGTTCGGTGATGGTGTAAAAGATGTTGATGATGTCGTCGGGTTTGACGCCGGAGGCCGTACGGATGACCTGGGTGACCATGGCCACGACGTGGACGGCCTGCTCCCCGGGTTTTTCCCCGGGGGAGACGTCCACGCGCAGGACTTCGATTTTCAGATATTCCGGGGCCTTGGCCTGCATGTTTTCGTAGGCGGAGGGAGGAAGTTCCGCGATGGCCAGGAGGGGGAGGACGCAGAGCAGAAACAGGAAGAATCTCATTCCGGAGCTGTGGGTAGCAGATTTGGGGCGGGGCGTAAACGGTTCAGTCCTTCAGCGGTTCACGGGTTTCGCGCACAAACTCCCCGACGGCGTTGCGGATCTGCTCGGCGAGGTTGGCCTTGGGGGTCACGAAGCGGGGTTTGAACCAGGGGAACATGCCCAGCAGGTCGTGGGTGACGAGGATCTGTCCGTCGCACCCCTGGCCGCTGCCGATGCCGATGGTGGGGCTCTTCACGCGGCGGGAAATCTCTTCGGCGAGGGTGGGGGACACGAGTTCCATGACCATGGCAAACACCCCTGCCTCGTCCAGGGCGCAAGCGTCCTCCATGAGTTGGTCGGCCTGCTGGGGGGTCTTGCCCTTGATGCGATAGCCGCCTTCCTCGCGGACCCGCTGGGGCAGCATGCCGATGTGACCGAGGACCGGGATGTTGGCGGCGATGAGGGCGCGGATGGAGGGGAGCATTTCGACACCGCCCTCGAGTTTCACGGCTCCGGCGCCGGCGGCGATGAGGGCCCGGGCATTGCGCACGGCCGTTTCCGGACTGTCCGCCGTGCGGGCGGGAAGGTCGGAAACGATGAGGGTTGTTTTGGCGCCGTTGGCGACGGCCCGGGTGTGGTGAACCATGTCGTCGAGGGTCACCTGCGTGGTGTCGGGGTGACCCAAAACCACCATGCCCAGGGAGTCGCCGACCAGGATGAAATCGAGGTCCAATTCGTCAAGCAAACGGGCCAGCGGATAATCGTAGGCGGTGAGCGAGGCGAACTTGTGTCCGGCGGCCTTGGATTGGCGGAATTTTTCCAGCGGGTTTGTCATGAATGGGAGAGCGGTTAATACAACGCGCTGCAGAACTCTACGACGGTTTCGTCGGAATCCAAAATTTTCAGCGTGTCGGCGACGGTTCTGTCCGCGCGGGGCAGACGAAGGTCGGGCCGGATGTCGGCCAGCGGTTGCAGCACGAAGCGCCGTTGGGCGATCCGCGGATGCGGAACGGTCAGGTCCGGTTCGTCGAGGACGAGGTCGTCGCAATACAGGATGTCGAGATCGATGGGACGCGGGGTGTTGCGTCCGTGTTCGGCGGGGCGGCCGAGTTCCTGCTCGATGGTCTGGAGGCGGCGCAGAAGTTCCCGCGGACCGAGGGAAGTGGTGATTTCGAGCACGGCATTGAGAAAGGGTCCGGAGCCCTCCGGGCAATCCACCGGGGAGGTTTCGTAGACCTTCGAGGCGACAGCCGGATCGGATGAATCGTGCAGGGCAAGGATCCTGCGTCGCGCGGTGTGCAGATGCAGCAGGCGCGGTTCGATGTTGGAGCCGAGGGCGATGCCCGCCTTCATCGGGAGGGATTTTTATTTGAGTCCGAGGACGTCCTGCATGTCGTAGAGCCCGGGAGCGCGTCCGAACGCCCATCTTGCCGCGCGCAGGGCGCCCTTGGCAAAGGTGTCGCGGCTGGAGGCCTTGTGGGTCAGTTCCACGCGTTCGCCGACATTGGCGTAAATGACGGTGTGGTCACCGACCACGTCGCCGCCGCGGATGGCGTGCATGCCGATTTCGGTTTTGGAGCGTTCTCCCACCATGCCGGCGCGGCCATGACGGACGTCGGTCTCGTATTGGACGTTGCGCACCTCGGCTAGGATTTCCGCGAGGCGCCGTGCCGTGCCGCTGGGGGCGTCCTTCTTCAGACGGTGGTGCATTTCCAGCACCTCGAGGTCAAAGTCGGGACCGAGGATCTCGGCGGCCTTCCGTGTGAGCCAGAACAGGGTGTTCACACCCACGCTGAAATTGGGGGCGAAGACGATGGGAATGACGCGGGCGCTTTCCGCGACGAAGGAGCGCACGGCATTGTCCTGTCCGGTGGTGCCGATGACGAGGGGTTTGCCCGCGGCGACGCACGCGCGGGTGACGGCCTCGGTGACGTCCGCGTGGGTGAAATCGATGACGGCGTCGCAGTTGGGCAGGGCTGAGGCGAGATCATCACCGGTGTCGAGACCGGCGGAAACGGTCAGTTCGGGATCGGCGGCTGCACAGGAGAGCAGGGCCTGGCCCATCCGGCCCCGGGCACCGTTGATGACAAGACGCAGGGGCTGGGCGGCGGAAAAGGACGCGGTGGAACTCATAGGAATCCACCATCAAACCGTCCGGGAGGGGCGGAGTCAATGCGGGAGCCGGGGGATGGCCGTGCTCCAAAAAGAATCAGCCGGCGGGATGTGTTCCGCCGGCTGCTTCATGAAAGGGCGTTATTTGTTTTTGAGCTTTTCCAGCTCGGCGATGAAGGGTTTCGGGCCGCCGGGCATGTAACCGAGTTCGCCAATCTTTTTGCCCTGGGAGTTCAGGACGATGATGGTGGGAAATCCCTGGATGCCGTATTCGCGGAGGAGTTTTTCATTCTGCGCCTTCACATTGTCGGGCAGGGTCTTCTTGCGCGGGAAGTCGAGTTCGACCAGTTCGAGGTTCTTGGCGGCGTAGTCCTGAAACTCGGGCGTCGAGAAAATCTCCTTGTCGATCTTGATGCACCAGCCGCACCAATCGGATCCGGTGAAGTCGAGGAGTACCAGTTTGTTGTCGGCCTTGGCCTTCGCGAGGCTGGCTTCATAATCTTCGCTCCATCCGGGTTTGGCCATGAGGGAAACGATCGGGAGGAGGAGGGCGGCGGCGAAAGAGAGCGCTTTCATGACCGTCAGTCTAGCCGGCGCGGGCGGCAAAGCAATCCGAATGCGCGGGGGAAAGGGGCGCACGAAGCACCCCCGCGCGCCGCAGTGGAGAGGGCGCGCGGGGGATGGTGGGTTCAAGTGTCTTCCAGGGAAGGGCTTGTAAAAGAACCTTTAGGAGCCGGCGGGGGTGTTCAGCACGTGAACTTTTTCGCGCAAAATGTCGAGATCGGTGAAGGGCTCGATCTTGACGACGGTGACGGTGCGCGGTCCGCGCTCGGTGGGAAGTTCGACCGTTTCGCCGACCTTCTTGCCGAGGGTCGCCTGACCGATGGCCGCCTTGTAGGACACGATGTTGAGCTCCGGCGCGCTGTCCCAGGCCCCGAGGATGCTGTATTTTTCCTCGTCCCCGTCCGCGTCGCGGAAGGTCACCACCGTGCCGATGGACACCTGACTGGTGTCGGGGTTTTCGAAGTTCGTGCCGCGGGCGAGGCTGAGATCGCGTTCGCCTTCGGCGCGTCGGCGGGCCAGCACACGCTGCTGTTCCTTGGCCGCCTTGAAACCGAAGTTTTCGCGCAGGTCGCCTTCTTCCTTTGCGATGGCGATGTCCCGAAGGTTTTCGGGAATCTGGCGGGTGACGAGATCCTCGAACTCCTGCTTGCGCTTTTCGAGACTGGCCCAGGAGACGGTGAGCGTCTCGGCCTTTTCCGAGGTGTCGCCCCCGCCGATCATGGACTGCATCTCGGGATAGACCTTGACGATACGGGCGATGAGCGAGCGTTTGCTGAGGTCCTCGAAGACCGGGGTCATGAGCAGACGGCGCAGGGTGTCGCGTACCACGTCCTGTTCCGCCGCGGCCAGCAGGTCGGCGATGAGTTCGCGATCGTCGAAAAGGAGATCCTTGAGCCGGGTGCCGCGTTTTTCGTCCAGCTGGTCGCGTTCAAGGGCGCTGAAGACGGCGTTGAGAAGGTCGGCGTCGAAGAGCTCGGGGAAGCCGGCTCCGCGTTCCTTGCAGAGCCAGATAAGAATTTCGGAGGAGGCGGAGCGTTCGCTGATCCAGCGTTGCAGGGACGCGCGGAGATCCTCCTTGCGGCCCTCCTTTTCAAGCAGACGGGAGATTTCCACCACGAGCCGGGCCGGGGACTGCTGGGCCAGGCGCAGGATGACCTCGACCCAGCGGTCGCCGAAGGCCGCAGGGAACTGCTCGAGGGCCCGGCGTTGTTTGGAGGCGGGCAGGGCGGCGAAGAGCTCCGGCAGGCGGGCCTGTTCCCCGCGGAGGATGTCGGCGACGCCGGGAGCGTTTTCTCCGGGCTTGAGCGCCTCATGGCGGGAGAGGATTTCGTCGCGGGCGATGAGGAGTTCGAGGGCCTGGGCGGATTGCAGTTTGCGTCCGCGGGCGGCGGCGTCTTCGATCTGATGGGCGAGCGCCTGCAGTTCCTCGACCTCGTGGGCGAAGTCGCCGAGCGCCTTGGTGATTTGATCGAGTGCGGCGACCTGATCCTTGAGGTGACGCGCCCCGCGGAATTTTTCAATCAGTCCCTTGCCCGGAGCGGTCGGGGTGTCGAGAAGCACGACGGGTTCGTTCTTTTTGGTTGGGAGCTGGAAGTGTCCGTCGGTCTTGAGTTTTTTCTTGGCGGAGTCCCACCACTTCTTGAAGCCGGCGGTGTCGAAGACCTCCGGAGTGAGCGAGGAGGCAATCTGCTCCGCCGTGGCGCGTCCGCCGTGATCGCGGAGAATGTCGCGGACGAGGCCCACCGGGTCGCTGGTCGCGGCCGCCTTCACGGCGGCGGGATCGGTGGCCTTGCGGGCGAGGATGTGTTCGTTGGGAATGGGTTGAAGGGCCTCCCCGGCATACTGGGCCTGCATGGGATGGCGCTTCTTGCTCTGAAAATCGATGATCAACTGGCCGGTGAGCAAACTCCACTCGGCGATCCGGCCGAATCCCCAGCTTTTGTGAAAGCAGAATGTTCCGGGCGTCAGGCGCTCCAGGGCCTCGGCAGCCTGGGGAGAGAGTTTTCCAGCATCAACGGCTTGTTGGAGTTCTTCGTGCATGCCCCTTTTCTCCAATGAATTCCCTCCGGCTGCAAGGGCCAAGCGCAGGAAACCTCCCGGGGGGCGGGATCGGGGGCCGGTTCATCGGTCCGGCCGGGCGGGGGGGATTACGCGGGCGTCGGCCCGTCGGCGAGGAGGCGTTCCAGATTGCGGCGGACGCATTGTCCCATTTCCCGGGTTCCCACCACCCGGCAGCCGGGCTCCGCAATATCCGCGGTGCGCCAGCCTTCGGCGAGCGTCTCCTCGATGGCCTCCTCGATGGTGGCGGCGAAGGCGGCCTCGCCAAAATGTTCGCGCAGCATCATGGCGAGGGCCAGGATTTGACCGAGCGGATTGGCCTGGCCGGTGCCGGCCAGGTTGGGGGCGGGGTCGTGCGCGGCCTGGAAGACCGCGTGGCCCGCGGCGCCGAAATTGCCGGAAAATGACATGCCCCGCGAACCCAGCAGGAGACTGGCTCCGTCGGAAAGAATGTCACCGAAGGCGTTTGGGGCGGCCACCACGTCGAAGCGGTCGGGATGGGCGATCATCTGGTGGATGGCCTGGTCGATGGCGAGAATCGAGGCTTGGATCGGCGAGGATTGGGTCAGGTCCCGGAGGACGCCTTCCCAGAGAGCGCTGATGGCGGGGAGTCCCCCGGGTTTCAGGACGACACACAGCCGGCCGTTTCGCCGTTCCGCCAGGCGGAGGGCGGCGGTGAGGATGCGGCGAACCTGGGATTCCTCGTAGCCAAAGCGATGGTGAACGGACTGTCCGGCACCTTCGCCCGGGAAACTCTCGCCAAAATAAAGCCCGGCGACATTTTCCCGCACCACGACGAGGTCGGCGGACCGCACAATTTCGGCTTTGATCGGACCGACATTGCGCAGCGCCCTGACGGGCTGGATGGGCGTGAATTTGCAATAAAGATCAAATTCCTTCCGGAGATCGTAGACAAACCGTCCCGCCGCCGGGCCGCACAGAATCGCCCCGTTTGCGGCGTAAATGGAGGCGCAAAAGTCCGCCACCTCGGCGGTCAGGCCCCCTCCGGCGGCCGCCGCGGCCTTCCGGCCGAATTTTCCGCTTCTCCGGATCTCGTAGCGGCGGGGGGACGCCTGGTCGACGATGTCGAGCACGTCCAGGGACGCCGCGACGATTTCGGGGCCGATGCCCTCGCCGGGAAGGACGCCGATGATCCGCGGTCCGGTGTCGGAGGCGTGGTCGGACCAATCCGGAAGGGCGGAAATGAGGCGAAGGTGGCGCGTGGAGCGGGCGGACATGTCAGGCGGCGGCGAAGGCGGAAAAGGGTGAAGCGGGCGCGGGTGGAGCTCCGGGTGGCTCATGGATGTTTCCGTTTATATAAACTCTTGAGCGTAAGTCGAGAACATGCCGTCGGAAGGTGGGGATTCGGAGCCCGGGGGACAAGACAGTTTGCGGTTCGAAACACAGTGTGATTAGTTCCGCGCGGCGTTATGCGGCCTGTTTCCGAAATCCCCGCCGTCGAAAAGGTTTCCGATGCCCTGCGCAGGTTGCTGCAGGAGGCGGCGGGGCGCCCCATGCAGATCCGCGAGATGATTGAGATCCTGCATGGACGCGGGCTGCAAATGATCATCGTGCTGCTTTGCCTGCCCTTTCTGGCCCCGGTGACGATCCCCGGGATTTCCACGCCCTTCGGGCTGGCCATTGCGCTGTGCGGGGTGCGCATAGCCTTCGGACACAAGCCCTGGCTGCCGGCAATGATCCTCAACCGGAGGATTTCGTATCAGGCCCTTGAGAAAATGGTCCAGGTGGGCTGCCGCATCTACGGCAAAATGGAGCAGGTGCTGCGTCCGCGGCTGTTGTTTTTGGTCGCCGGTCCCGGCATGGTGACGCTGGCGGGCTCCGCCATCTGCCTTTCCGGCCTGGCACTGAGTCTGCCCATTCCCCCGCCGTTCATCCTCACCAACACGATTCCCGCCTTTGCCATTGTGTTCCTGGCGCTCGGCCTGATGGAGCGTGACGGCGTGCTTGTCCTCATCGGACATGTCCTCACGCTGATCGCGCTGATCTACGTGGGCCTGATCGCCGTGCTGGGCAGGGAGCTGCTGCGTTACCTGTTCGGCTGGTGGTGAGGCGCCACGCGCGCGGCGCTCCATTTCGCGAGATTGAGGCAAAATTCCCGGCGCGAGGAAAAGTGGGTGAACTGGTCCGGTTCGAGCAGGCCGAGGCCGGGTCCGTAGGCCGGTCCGTTCACCACGCAGGCATCGGTGTTGTTTTTGGCGATCTGGTGCCGTCCCCGGGCCAGGGCCTCTTCGCGTTCTCCCTCGACTTCGTATTTCCAGCCCACGATGAGCGCCTCCGGGAAGAGGGGGCGCAACAGGGGCAGGAGTTTGGGGGCCGGATGCAGGACGAGGTGCCACTCGGGGAGATCGCTGCGGACCTTGCCGGTGGCCGGGCCGGCAAAGCGGAAATCGCAAAGCGCGGCGGCATGGAAAACGGCGTCGGGCGGCTCGATGCCCTCAAGGATCTCCTGCAGGGAGGTGTTGGTGGTGAAGGGGATGACGCGGGCGGATTTCGGTGCGGGATGCGTGGCCAAGACGCCGCGCAGGCAGGTGACGGCAAACCCCGCTTCGGCGAGCGCCTCGCAAAGCAGCGCGCCCAGTTCGCCCGTCGAATGGTTGGTGATCCGGCGCACGTCATCGAGGGGTTCGTAGGCGGGCCCGCAGGTGACCAGGGCGGTGGGGACTGACATGACGGGATTCTTGTCGGAAGAGAAGCGGATCTGAACAGAAGAAAACGGAAAAAACGGGGGCGGGGAGGTATCGGTCGTGGCCGGGGCGGGTCCGGGTTTCCCGCCTTCAACTCCGAAGTGACAGCGTCGGGGACGGCGGTTTATAAGGGAACGCATGAACATTCTCATGGCCGCTGCGGAAATGTCGCCCTTCGTTCGCAATGGGGAGTTGGGCGATGCCGTGTCCCGTCTCTCCGCCGAACTCCGCCGTCAGGGCCACGAGGTGAGCGTGGTCATCCCCTGTTACCGTGCGGTGCGTGAGGGCAAAAACCGCCTGAAAAAGACCGGGGTGAAATTCAGCGTCAACATCGGTCCGGGCCGCTATCCCTGCGAAATCTTCGAATTGAAGTCCCCCGAGGGCGTCCAGGTTTTTGCGGTGGCCCGGGACGAGTATTTTGACCGGTCCGGGATTTACGGCGTGGATGGGCGGGATTACCAGGACAATGCCGCCCGCTTCATTTTCTTCACCAAATGCGTGGTGGAACTGGCGCGTCGGATGGAGCCCCTGCCGGACATCCTCCACTGCCACAGCTGGGAAACCGCCCTGGCTCCGGTCTTCTGCCGGGACCAGCGCCTGCCCTTCCGCACCGTGCTCACCCCGCACGGCCTCGAGTATCAGGGCAACTTCTGGAGCTACGACTTCGCGCTCACCAACCTCCCGGGCGAATATTTCAGCGCCCGCGGGGTGGAATACTTCGGCAGCATGAACTGCCTGAAAGGCGGCATTCTTTTTGCGGATGCCGTGGCGCTGCCCGGCGAACGGTTTGCCAGCGAGGCGCAGACGCCCGCCGGAGGCTGCGGGCTTGATCCCGTGCTGCGTGAACACCAGCACAAACTTTTTGGCATTCCGGAATGCTCGGGGCTCGAGGGATGGACGCCGTCCTCGGACTCCGCGCTGACCGCAAAATACGGACCCGGCGAGCCCGGCCGGAAATCCGCCAATCGCGCCCCGTTCCTCCGGGCGTGTGAACTGGCGCCCGATCCGGTCCGCGGCGTGCTGGTCGCGTTTGCCGAGGCCGGTCCGGGCCTCGACATCCTGCTGGCCTCCCTGGACAGGCTTCTTGCCGACGATTGCCGGCTGGTCCTGCTGGGCGGGGTGAATCCCTCCCTGACCGTGCCGCTGGAGGTGGCGCGCCGCAAACATCGCGGCCGCTTTGCGCATCTGGCTGCTCCCGAGGAAAAAATGGCGCGCCTGGCGCTGGCCGGTTCCGACCTGCTGCTCGTGCCGGGTCCCGTCGAACCCCGCGCCACCTGGCTGCGTCGCGCGGTGCGCTACGGCACGGTGCCGGTGGCGTTGCAATGCGGCGGGCTTTTCCAACTGGTGCGGGATTTCGAACCCGCCTTCGGAACGGGCAATGGATTCACCTTCCGGTCGGCCACCGCCGATGGACTGGTCGATGTGACGCGCCGGGCCCTGTATCTCCTGGGCCAGGACGCCCATCGTCAGGCGCTGGTGGCCGCCAATCTGGGGATCGATTTTTCCCACGAAAGCACGGCCCGCGCCTACCTCGGGCTCTACAGCCGCCTGCTCGGACAGCCCGCCTTGCGGGCGGCGTGAGGGGCATCAGGCCGGCTGGGAATGCCCGGATGGTGATCAGTCCGTCGAAGCCCGGTTCAAGGGTGATCGGACCGGTGTAGGCCGGGGAATCCGGCGTGCGAACCTTGTCGCCGAATTCATAATGGATGGGCGCGCCGGGGGTGGGGCAGCGAAGGGTCGGTTGGAATGTCCGGCCGGTGTTCACCGCTTTCGGCTGGGGGTTGAACAGCCGGTGCCGCCCGCATCCGCAGAGGATTTTGTCTCGGCTTGATGAAATAATTGCTCTCCCTCACGCAGCCACGGCGGTGGGGTCGCGCTCGATGGTGCCATCCCCCGATTGTCCGTAAGAATTTTTTGCGAAGGATATCCGGCCGGCTGCTTTGGGCCGCCCGGGGATGGTGCGGGTTCGCGGACTCCGGGATGGTGAAGCGCAAAAACGCTGCTATGTAAGGGAACGACGTTCCGCTGGAGGAAATCATGCTGCCTGAATTGATCACCGAAATCCCCGGCCCGCGCTCGCGGGCCTGTGCCGCCAAACTGCGTGCCTACGAAAGCCGTGGCGTGACCTGGATGGCGGACGATTTTCCCGTATTCTGGGAGCGGGCGGAGGGTTCCAACGTCTGGGACGTGGATGGCAACCGCTTCTTGGATTTCACGGCGGCCTTTGCGGTGAGCGGATTGGGGCATGGAGCGAAACCGCTGCGCGCGGCGGTGGTCGGGCAGGCGGAAAAACTTCTTCACGCCATGGGCGACGTGCATCCGGGCGTGCTCAAGGCCGAGCTTTGCCAGGCGCTCAGCGCCATCACCTTTGAGCGTTGGGGGGCCGGACCGGGGAAGACCTATCTGGGCAATTCCGGTTCGGAAGCCGTCGAAGCCGCCCTGAAAACCGCGCTTCTCCGTACCGGCAAACCGGGCGTGTTGTCGTTCGAAGGCGGTTATCACGGTCTCGGCCACGGCGCGCTGGAAACCGGCGGTCTAGCGTATTTTCGCGAGCCGTTTGTCGGGCAGTTGGGACGCTTTGGGGTGAAGATCCGTTATCCGCGGAAGGATGCCGATCTGGCCGGGGTCGAGGCGCAGGTGCGCCGGGCGTTTCAGGAACATCCGATCGGCTGCATTTTGGTGGAACCGGTCCAGGGGCGGGGAGGGGAGGTTGTTCCGCCGATGGGTTTTTTGCCGCTTCTGCGCCGGCTCTGCGACGATCTGGGCGCGGTGCTGGTGCTGGATGAAATTTACACCGGCTTCCATCGGACCGGACGGTTTTTTGCCTGCGAGCACACCGGTGTGGTGCCGGATCTGATTTGTCTGGGCAAGGCGCTCAGCGGCGGGTTTCCCCTATCCGCCTGTGTGGGGCGGGCGAAGGTCATGGATGCCTGGCCGGTGTCTCGGGGGGAGGCGCTGCACACCAGCACGACGCTCGGCAATCCCCTGGGATGCGCGCTGGCGCTGGCGTCCATCGCGGAACATCGCAAGCCGGAGACCGCCGAGGCCGCCCGCCTGGTGGGCTCGCGCCTGCGCCAGGGTCTGAACACACTGAAGTCACCGCGCATTGCGGAGATCCGGGGTTTGGGCGCCATGCTGGGCGTGGAACTGGTCGATGCGCAGGGACGTCCGGATGGCGCGCTCACCGGTGCCATCATGCGCCGCGGTCTTCAGGACGGCCTCATTCTGCTGGGCGGTGGACCGGAGGGAAATGTTCTGTCCTTTTCCCCGCCGTTCACCGTGACCGGGGACGAAATCGCGTTTTTGGTGGAAAAATTGCAGAATTATTTGGATGCTCCCGTCGGGGACTCCGACGGAGCCGTCCCCTTGTCCTCGCCCGACCCATGATCGTTCATCCCCACATCGAACCGGAATTGGCGGACTGGATTGCCCGCCAGAAGATCTTTTTTGTCGCCACGGCTCCCTTGTCCGCCGAAGGCCATGTGAATGTTTCCCCCAAGGGCGGCGAAGCGTTCCGGGTTCTTGGACCGCTTGAAGTGGCGTATCAGGACTACACCGGCAGCGGAGCGGAAACGGCGGCCCACGTGCGCGAGAACGGCCGCATTGTGATCATGTTCTGCGCGTTCGAAGGACCGCCCCAGGTGGTCCGCCTGCATGGCAGGGCCTCCGTGATCACTCCCGAGCGGCCGGAGTTCGCCGGACTGGTGTCCCGCTTTCCCCCGAATCCGGGCACGCGGGCGATCTTCCACGTGCGGGTCGACAAGGTCTCCCATTCGTGCGGTTTTGCGGTGCCCTTTTTTGAATTCAAGAGTCCGCGCGATGCGCTGGACAAATGGGCGGCCAAGCAGGGGCCGGAAAAAATGGCGGCCTACCGGCAGGAAAACAACACCCGGAGCATCGACGGTCTGCCCGCCTTTGATCTGCCGGTGTAAACGGCGGGGTGTTCCGGCGGGAAGGCGCGATCCGTCCGCATCCGCGCGGTTCAGGAATACCGCACGTCCTTGCCCGGCTCCATTTCGAAGTCGAACATCTTGAACTCCGAGATGTTCGGAAAAACGACCTCGTCGCGGAATTTGATGTGAACCGGATGCGCCATGTAGAGGGCGAGCTTTTCCATCGATTCGACTTCAATCGACAGGAAAAACGGCCATTCCTGATCGTCCTTGATGCGCCGGCCACACCGCACGGCCAGCACTTCCGGAATCTTGAGGAGCTGCATGCGCGTCTCGCGCATCATCCACTCGATTTTCTCCTCATCCACGTCGGGATTGAGTTTCAACAGGACGAGGTGGTGGACCATCAGCTTTTCCAGTCCAGCGCGCCCTTCTTCACGGCGTAGATGAAGCCGAAAAGAAGCAGCACCACGAAGCTGAACATGCTCAACAGGATGTTGACGGGACCGAAGGCCGCCACGAAGTCACGGAAAACGACAGCCCACGGATACATGAAGACCACTTCGATGTCGAAAAGGATGAAGAGCATCGCCACGAGGTAGAACTTCACGCTGAAGCGCGGTTGCGGTCCGAGCTCGGGGACCACACCGCATTCGTAGGGGATGTCCTTGTTGGGATTCCGGCGTCCGGCGCGGCCGAGCAGGATGTTGGCCAGCAGGGCGACCGTGGCGAAGGCGATGGCAATGAGAACGTGAAGGAAAATCGGGACGTAATCCTGAAGCATTGTCCCCTAGCAATACGCATCCGGTGGCCTTTTCGGCAATCGCGAAATCAGGGGACCCCCACCAGCGATCCCGGCCGGTAGAGCCAGATGGTTTGGGTGAGGGTGTGGTCGAATCCGGGGAGCCGGGCGAACCGCTCGAAATATCGCGGATCGGTCAGGAGGTTCCGGAGGTCGGGGTTTTCCTGGGCAAAGGCGAAATCGTTGCCCGTGACGACAAAGAGCGGTTTGTTCTCCGCATCGGCCTGGTGCGCCAGATCCGCGAGATGTTGGGCATCCTTCACTGCCACGACGTGGGCGTCGTAGGATTCGAGGTGCACGTTGAGCGAGGCGGTGAGGATGTCCTGTTGCCGCGGATCGTTGGGGTCCAGCGAGGGCCGGATGAGGAGAACCGCGTCGCGGATGGGCTGGAGGGGGTGGGTGAGCAGCCAGAGGCGGGCGGGTTGGGAAAACACGGCATAACCGGCCACCCCGGCCGCCAGCAGGACCGCGGCGACATACCGGCCCGCGCGGCCGCGGCGCAGGGGAGCCACCAGAGTGTCCGCCGCCAGGGCCGCGCAGGCGCAAAGCCCGGGCAGGGCAAAAATCACATACCACTCGTAAAGGTAGTTTCCCTTGATGCGGGCGCTCAGATAGACAAGCTGGGCGGGAATCAGAAGGACGGCGACCACGAGCCATCCGGCGGGTCTCCGGGCGAGGAAAACCGCCGCGCCGATGAGGAAAAGAAGACCGGCGGCGCCCCAGAGGAGGGCGTTCACGATCCGGTCGTTTCCGATGATCCATTGAAGTTCGGGATATCCGCGCGAAGCCTCGTCGAAGTTGTTCCAGGGCAGGCCGGTCAGGAAATGGGAGGCCACGTTCCAGTGCCAGCGGGCGTTGAGAACGCCCAGAGCCCGGTCGGTTTTCAGATACTCAAAGAGCTGCGGAATGTTCGGCGCCATCAACTGCCCCCACACCATGCCGGCCAGAATGCTGACGACGACCAGGCGCGGCACCTGAATGGCGCGGTCCGCCGGTGCATGACGGAACCACAGGGCCACCAGACCGCCGAGGTTCGCCAGCACCAGCATGAAGAGGGTCCCGGGATAGGCGTAGAGCAGGGCGAATTCCGAGGCGGCAAACGCGAGCCACCAGCGCCAGCGGCCGCTCTCGATGGCCTCCAGCAGGCAGAGGAGCATGAGCGGTCCGAAGAGCATCGTGAAGATGTAGCCGCGCAGTTCCACGGCGTAGCGGATGTGCCAGGGATGCAGGGCCAGCAGGAACGCGGCGACCACGGCGGCCCGGGGGAGTCCCAGCCGGTTCAGGAGGAGCGCCAGCATGCCGACCGAGGCCATGGCGGCCACAAGGAGCGGCCAGCGAAGGACCGGTTCCCGAAAATGCGGCGCGGAAGCGGGCGCGAATTTTTTCCAGATGGTGTGCGAGGTCTTCGAGAGGAGGGTCTGGAGGTGATGGTTGGTGGGGGCCTTGTAGTTCCAGAAGGCATCCCGCCATTCGGCCTTTTGGTATTTCAGGTTGCCGTCCGCATCGCGGCGGTATTTGCCAACCATGTAGTTGCGCAGGCTCTTTTCCTCATCATCCCAGACACTGTAGGAAATCCGTTGGAGGCCGCACCAGGCGGTGACGGTCATGGCGGCCAGCACACACGGCCAGAACCATGCCGGTGTCGGAGTGCGGGGCAGCCAGGAACCGTGCGCCTGCGGCGCCGGACGGCACCACCGGCGGCTGGTGGCCCCCAGCACCAGGAGAAGCAGGGCGTTCACCGCGCCCGCCCACCATTCATAGACGGCGACGAGGTGTGGGATCTTTTTGGGCGGTCCAAACCGGGCGATGAGGTCCCACGGCTTGTCCTCGATGAGGAGAACGATGGCGATGACCGCGGCCCCGGCCGCACAGGCGAGGGCCATCCATGTCGGGACTGGAAGTTTGGGGATCTTCAAAACGCAAAGGAAACTTTCTCAAAGGGAGCGCCGGTGAGAAGGCTCACCAGCCGCCAGACAAGAACCGCAAACAGGCCGCCCTGAACAGCCAGGAAAAGCAGGTTGGCCGGACGCCAATCCGCGGCCCTGCGCAACTGATCCGTCCCCTGGGCGAGGATCCAAAGGGTGGGGAGGTAGAGTGTCATGATAAAGCGATGACCCGGACCGATGGGCAGATACCAGCCCATGGCCAGCACGTAAACGGCGAATGTGGAGACCCACAGCAGCGCCGGAAGGGCGAAGGGGCCGATTTCGGGCAGGCGGCCGCGCACTCCGGCGGCGACGGCCATGACCAGGGCGAGGGCAGCGAAAAGGCCCAGGTAAAGCCCCCGGTGCAACAACACCGCCCGGCGCGGGCGGCCCTTTTTTTCCACATGGCGTTTGCCCTCCTTGTTGACCTCGGGATCAAAGAACTGCCTGAGCCGTACCAGCGATCCCTCCCGCAGACGTCCGACGGCGTCGGCAAGGGAATGGCGTTTGAAATACCCCGAGACGGTCGGTTGTTCGTGCGCAGGCAGTTTGGCCAGGGTTTCCTTTCGGCAGTCGCGATAGAGCCGCTTGCAGGTTTCCCAATCATCCGCCCAGAACCAGTAGCCGGGCAGGCTGTAGGTGGCCTTGCCGTATTCGCGCTGCGCAAACTGGAGGCGGGGGAAAATCAGGGCGCCATAAATCGCCGCGCAAAGCACCACGCCGAGGCCGAGGCGTTTGACAGTCCAGTGCGGCGCCTCCAGGGGCCAGGGCAGACGGTCAAAACGCGTCAGGATCCCCCGCACTCCGGTGAAGACGGCAAACAGGCCCAGAAACGGCGTGGCGGACGGCTTCGCCAGCCAGGCCAGTCCGGCGACCAGTCCGAGTGCGGCATAAAGCCAGACCGGATTGTCATTGAGCAGGCGCATCGCGAGGACGCAGACAAAGAGAAAGAGCACGTAAAAAACGGTCTCCGCGCCGAAAAACGTCGAGATCGGAAGCAGCACGGCCAAGGCGGCCAGCGTGGTGGCATTGAAGGCGGCGAGCGGTCCCATGCGCCGCGCAAAAAAGACGCCGATCAAGGCCGTGCCGATCACTCCGAGGACGACATTGAGTTTTTTTCCCGCGGCAAAAAATTCCGGCGACCGGGGATCGAGGAGCCGCGCCGCGATCCACGGAAACAGCGGATTCCGCGTGCCGTCGGTGTACCACGGATACGGCGAATCCTTCATTTGCCGGGCCATGGAGATGTAGGCGCTCTGATCAAACTCGTCGGTGTTGAAGTTGGTCTGGTTGGTGAGGCGAAAACCGAGGACCACCAGCACGGCACACAGGAGGGCCACGGCCGCCGCGTAGACGGCGGCGGTGACGGGACGCCAGGGGCCGAGTAGGAAACGTTCAGGCACGACGGGAATTGCGATAGGCCAGGAAACACGTCGTGGCAAGAATCGTCGCGACGTACACCGCCATGGCGGCCAGGGCAAAAAGCAGCAGCGATCCGTAACTTCCGCGGTAGCGCGCGTTGTCCAGGGCGTGGACCATGGCCACCGTGAGGGCATTGCCGGCCGGAGCCGAATAGAACACCAGGGCGACCAACCCCGGCAACCGCCAGGCCGCCAAAGGCCGCCAGAACAACGAGGCGGTCAGCGCGAGCAGGAACACCCCCACCAGCCAGGGCGCAAAACCGCGGAGTTGTCCGAGAAAACGGCGGTCGTCTTTGCGGCTCTCCAGTTTGTCCGACGTGGTCAGCCGGCGATGGACGGAATCCAGATACACCTGGAACATCCGCCGGGTCGGGGTGTTCCAGCTTTCGTCGGGCGCCTCCGGCAGGGTGCCCCGGACGTAGTCGTAAAGCGCAGCGAGCCCGATGCGCTTGCGGAAGAAGGTGCCGTCGTCGGGAAAATAAAAATAGTCGAACTGACGCAGCACCTTTTGGGCGTAGAGCTCCGGCCGGTTTCGCAGCGCGGAAAGGAAACTCGCCGTGCAGAAATCCGCGATTCCGGCGGGGGACAGGCCGTTTCCGCGCAGGGTGGGGAAGAGCGTGGCCCGATACATGAGATAGTCGGGGTCGAAGCCGAGCCGGGTGTAGTGGATTTTTTCCGCGCGCGCGTTGGCCATTTCCCGGTCCAGCACCGGAAAGAACTCCTGCAGAAACGCCCGCCGCTCCGGCGGGGTTTTCGGCGAGTCGAGTTCGCCGGCCATGCTTTCCCGGATGATGTCCGCGTGAATGGTGAAAAGGGTCATCGGCAGGACGACCCGCGTTTCCGTCGTGCGCCGGAACAGAAGTTTGTCGGGCAGCCAGAGAAGCAGGACCGCCAGCAGGAACCCCGCGGCCGGCGCGGCGAGGCGCGCCTTTCGGTGCAGGGCGGAGCCGAAGAGCCCGAAAAACACCGGCGCGGAGGTGGCCGGAACGGCCAGCAGCCAGTTGGGTTTCAGCACATACATGGCCACGGCCAGCAGGATGCCCAGGGCGCCGCAGACGACGGACGGAAGGGCGCGGGGAGTGTGCCAGCGATACCGGCAATACAGCGCGATGCACAGCAGCTGCGTGAAGGCCACGAAGGCCATGATGGCCTCGGGACGGATGGCCATCTCGAGGCCGCGGACGATGGGATTTCCCAGATAAAGCGCGATGGCGGTCAATCCCGCCCAGGTGGAGCCGATTTCGAGAACCAGGCTTTTCGGGAACAGCGAGATCCAGCAGCGCCAGGCGCTCCACATCACCACGGCCGCCATCAGGCCGAGGATTTGCTGAATGACCACATAGCCGGCGAAGGATCCCGTGATCTTCAGGCATCCCGCAATGAAGGCGCCGTAAAGCCACTCCCTCTCGTATTCCTCGCGGAATCCCAAACCGCCGATCCAGCCCAGCGCCGGTTTCAGCCAGCCCCAGCTGTCCCATTCGGAAACCGCCACCGGTTCGACGGAAAAGCGGAGCCGCGCCGCGCCGACCAGCAGGACAACCAGCACGAGCCAGCCGACCGCCGCGGGAACGCGGAGAAGGCCGTCGGGAAGGGAGGGACGGCGCGCGGCGCCATCCGACGGTTGCGGATTCATCGGGCCCGCCGACTGGGAATTATTACCGTTTCCCAAGTCAGTTCCCCATCAGGTCGAGTCCCTTGAGCGTCGACTCGTCAAAGCGTCCCGTCTGGCGGAATCCGGCGTCCTTCTGCCAGGCCTTCAGGGCGGCCACCAGGGCGGGCGTCGCCTGGCCGTCCACCGGACCGGCATAGAAGCCGAGCAGCTTCAGGTTTTTCTGGGCGCGGCGAATGGTGGCGATCTGAAATTCCGTCGGCGCGGTGATGTAGGGGCCGCCTTTGAAGATCTGTGCGATGGCCACATACTGCGGGACGGGCGCGGCGGCGGGGACGGAAGACGGAGCGGAGGAAATGCCCAGACTCCGAAGGGTTTGGGGGGTGAGGTCGCCGGTGACACGAAGATTTTCCGCGACCTGATACCGCCGGATGGCGGCGGCGGTTTGACTGCCATACTGGCCGTCGATCCGGCCGGTGTAATAGCCCAGCTTCTGGAGTTTCTGCTGGGCGGCGAGGACCGCGTCGTCCGCCCACACGGCGGACGACGCAAGAACCAAGAGAACGGCAAGGCGAACGAGAACTTTCATGGGACATGCGTAACCATTGGTCCGCCGCCCTGCAAGCCACGGGTTGGGGCCGCACCCCGTCCGCCCTGCGGGATTGGTCTTAACTGATATGCTGCGAGACGAGCTTGGTCATCTCGAACATGGTGACCGTCTTCTTGCCGCCGAAGACCGCCTGGAGGGCGGCGTCCGCGTTGATGTTGGTCTTTTTCTTTTCGTCCTGAAGGCCGTTCTTCTTGATGTATTCCCACAGCTTCTTGGTGACTTCGCTGCGCGGAATGGGCTTGGATCCGACGATCGGAGCCAGAACCGCATCAGGCTGCACGGGTTTCATCAGGGCGGGGTTTGCTTTGCGGGTGGATTTTTTTTCTGTAGGCACGGTGTGATGTTCTGGTGAAGTTTTGCTGCTGATCGGCCCTCGCCGATCTTCTTTGCAGTTCGCCTCCCTTAAGCAATCGGCCTGCGATGTTCCAGAAATATCGCAGGCCGGGGAAAAGTTTTTCCGGGGCGCAAAAAGGCGTTTTTTTCTAGACGTTGAAGCGAAATTCCATCACGTCGCCGTCCTGAACGACATATTCCTTGCCCTCGATGCGGAGTTTGCCCGCCTCGCGGGCCTTCGCTTCCGAGCCCAGGGCCACGAGGTCGTCGAAGGCAATGGTCTGCGCCGCGATGAAGCCGCGCTCGAAATCCGAATGGATCACGCCGGCGGCCGCCGGGGCCTTGTCGCCGGCCCGGATCGTCCACGCCCGCGTTTCCTTGGGCCCGGTGGTGAAGTAGGTGCGGAGGCCGAGCAGATGATACACCGCGCGGATGAGCTGGCTCACGCCGCTGTCCTCCACGCCGAGCCCGGCAAGAAATTCCTTGGCCTCCTCCGGCGGAAGCTCGGCGAGCTCGCTTTCGATCTGCGCGCTGATTACCACGGCCTCGCTGCCGAGATGGGTTGCGGCATATTCCCGCACGGCGCGGATGTGGGCGTTGTCGGCATTGGACAGTTCGTTCTCGCCGACATTGCAGGCGAAAATGACCGGTTTGCTGGTGAGGAGGAAAAACTCCCGGAGCAGCTTCCTCTCATCGTCGGCGAGATCGGCGGTGAGGGCGGGTTTGCCGGCGTCGAGATGGGGCAGGATCTTTTCGGCCAGGGCCAGTTCGGCCTTCGCCGCCTTGTCCCCCGAGCGGGCGGCCTTTTGCAGGCGCTCGGCACGCTTTTTCACGCCGGCGAGGTCGGCGAGAATGAGCTCGGTGGTGATGACCTCGATGTCGCGCACGGGATCCACCGATCCGGCGACGTGATGGATGTCCTCGCTCTCAAAACACCGCACCACCTGCACGATGGCATCGACTTCGCGGATGTGGCTGAGGAATTGATTGCCGAGTCCCTCGCCCTCGCTGGCGCCTTTGACCAGCCCGGCGATGTCGACGAATTCGATGGCGGTCGGAATGATTTTTTCCGATCCGCTGATCTTCGCCAGGGCTTCGAGGCGGGAGTCGGGCACGTTGACGATGCCGACGTTCGGCTCGATGGTGCAAAAGGGAAAGTTGGCCGCCTGCGCCTTGCGCGTGCGGGTGACAGCATTGAACAGGGTGGACTTGCCGACGTTGGGCAAGCCGACGATTCCGGCTTTGAGCATCCGCATCGTCTAGGGTCGGACTCTTCCGGTGTCAAATGCGCGATGCGCTTTTGCGTTCGGCCCGCGTCCGGAAGAAGCGGTTTGGAGGATGTTGCGTCCGCCGGTCAGAGGATGGGTCCCCCCTTCGCCGGATCACCCTTCCGGATCCCTCCGAATGAGGTCGCCCATTGGCCTGATTCCTGCTTGTCTTAATCGCAACCCCACGTCGCCATGTTCCCCACCATCGACCGCTCCCTCTCTCCGCCGGCGCTGATTTTCCGACTGGTTCTCATTCTTGTCCTCCTGGGCGGGGCTGCGGGACTCTTTCTGTATCAGGCCGGCTGGTTCACTCCGCAAAAACTGACGCCCGCCGGAATGATCAATACCTTCGAGCAGCTCAACGGCGTCCATTCCGGATTCCGCCGCAATCATGCCAAGGGAGTCTGCTTTCGCGGTTATTTTGAAAGCAACGGACAGGGCGCCCGCTATTCGAAGGCCGCCCTTTTTCCCGCCGGCCGCGTTCCGGTCATCGGAAGGTTTTCTTTGGGCGGGGGGCAGCCGTATGCCGCGGATTCTCCCGGGGCGGTGCGGGCCCTGGCCGTGTTGTTTCAGCTTCCCAATGGCGAGGAATGGCGCATGGCCATGATTGATCTGCCGGTCTTTCCCGTGCAAAACGTCGGGCAGTTTCGCGAGTTGCTGCTGGCCTCCGCCCCGGACCCGGAAACCGGCAAGGTCGATCCGGAAAAAATGAAGTCCTTCGTCGCCGCGCATCCGGCCTCCGCCAAGGCTCTGCCCCTGATTCAGGCGAGGGCGGTTTCCTCCGGATTTGCCGACGCCACCTACTTTGGTTTGAGCGCCTTTTATTTCGTCGACGGTCAGGGACGGCGCACTCCGGTGCGGTGGGCGATGATTCCCGAGCAACCTTTCCGGCCCAACGAAACCTCCGATCCGGAAAAGACCGACAAAAACTATCTGTTCGACGCCCTTATCGCCGCGGTGCGCCAGGGGCCGCAGCGATGGCGCTTGCAGGTCACCCTGGGGGAACCCGGCGATCCCACCGGCGATGCGACGATCCCGTGGCCGGACAGCCGGCAAAAAGTCGATGTCGGTGTGCTGGTGGTTGAGGCGATCGAAAGCGAGGAGGTCAGTCCCGCGCGTGACATCAATTTTGATCCCACCCTCATTCCCTCCGGGGTGGCCCTTTCCGATGATCCGCTGCTCAGCGCCCGGGCGGCGGCCTATTCGCAGTCCTTCACCCGACGCGAAGGCGAACCCAAGGAACCCAGCGCGGTGTCGACCGCCGAAACCGGGAGATAGTCATGGACTCCGCCCCCCGTCCCCGTTTTGCCATACTGTTCCGAATTTTGCACTGGCTGATGGCCGTGATGATCCTCGCCATGCTTTTCATCGGGGTCTCCATGGTGGCCTCGCTGGCCGATTACAGCCGGCTCGTGGCCATTCACCGCCCGCTGGGCATGGCCGTCCTCGTCCTCGCCATCATTCGCCTCATCAATCGGCGACTGACCAAGCTGCCGCCCTTTCCGCCCACCATGTCGGGGACGGAACGACGGATCGCTTCCTGGTCCGAAAGGCTCCTTTACGCCCTCATGATTGCGCTGCCGCTCGTGGGGTGGGGGATGCTGTCGGCGGGCCATTATCCCATTGTGATGTTTGGCTCGTTCCACCTCCCGCCGATCCTGCCGCCGCATCCGATGCTCTATGCCTTTCTGCGCCACGCGCACACGGTCCTCGCGTGGCTGCTTTTTGCGGTCATTCTGGCTCACGTGGGCGCCGTGTTGTTTCACACGCTGATTGTTCGCGACCGGCTGCTGGACCGTATGGCCCTGTGGCCGGCTCGAAAGACGAAGCGGTAAGGCGCAGTTCCGGAAAGTTGCCGGCGCCCCGCCGCTTGAGCGGCCCAGCTGGAGGGCAGCGCCGGGCGGATCGATAAATTTTTCAAAAAATTTTGAAAAACCTCTTGCACTTCGTCCGGGCTGTGGCATGATCAGCGCCGTTCTGGGGGGAACACGCAGGCCGTCAACGCATTCGCGTTGGCGGCCTGCGAACTTTTTGGAGGGTTCCCATTGCGACATCAAGAAACATGAAAGATTCTTTCCGTGCCAATTGTGACGAATTTGTCACAATTGGCGTGGTGAAATGATGGCTTTTTATCAAATTGCGGGAGGCATCGCCCTCACGATTTTTGGCGTCCGCTTTTTGCGCAAGGGGTTGGACCGCCTGTTTGGTGGAAAACTGGTCGCCTGGCTGTCCCGCATGACCCAGCGGCGTTGGAAGGCCTTTGCGTCGGGCACGGTGGTGGGAACGCTGGCTCCCTCCTCGACGGCGCTTTCATTGATCACCCTGCAGATGTTGAATGCCGGGCAGCTGACCGCCGAGCGCATGCTGGCGGTGCTGCTGGGCACCAACGTGGGCATCACGGTCACCGTGCAGTTGATGGCGTTTCACATCCAGGACTACGCGGGCCTTTTCATCCTGGCCGGGGTGTTTGGATTTCAATTTTTGAATCGCGAGGTCCTTCGCGGCATCGGCCAGTGTCTGCTGTCCCTCGGATTCATTTTCCTGGCGATGAAGCTGATCGGAGAGGGGTCCGCGGTGCTGAGCACCCACCCGGAGAGCCGGGAATGGGTGCGGTTGTTTGCAGGCCATCCGCTTCTGGCCTTTCTGTTCGTTGCCGGAATGACCGTGTTTGTGCAGAGCTCGACGGCAAGCATCGGTTTTGCCATCGGTCTCAGCGCAAGCGGCCTCTTCAGTGCGGAGTTGCTGGTTCCCTGGGTGCTGGGGGCCAACATCGGCGTCGGTCTCACGGCGCTGGCGGCGGGCTGGTCCACCCTCGAAGGCAAGCGTCTGGCGACGGCCAATCTGCTCGCCAAGCTTCTCGTGGCCCTGCCGTTCCTCTTCATTCCGTCCATTGCGGATGCGATGTTCCGTCACCTGCCCGGATCGTTGCCCCGGGAGATCGCGCTGTTCCATACGGGGTTCAACCTGCTGACGGGCCTGATTTTTGTCCCCTTGGTCGGGCCGGTGACCCGACTGGTCCGGTTGATGATTGTGCCGCCGGAAACGGGCGTCGGTTTGCCGGCCACGGAAACCTATCTGGAAGACCAGGCTCTGGAGAGCCCGTCGCTGGCCCTGGCGAATGCCACCCGCGAAACGCTGCTCATGGCCGACCGCACCAAGCAGATGCTCCAGTTTTTCTGGAAGGGATATTCGGTGCGGGATCTGAATCTGGTCCTGCGTGTGCAGAATGAGGATGACCGGGTGGACCAGTATTACCGCGCCATCAAGGATTACCTGAGCAAGATCCGGGAGGGACTCACGGAGGAGGAAACACGCTGGCAACTCGCCCTGCTGACCTTCTCCAACGACCTTGAGTCCATCGGGGACATCATCGACAAGAATCTGTGCGACATCCTGCAAAAACAGACGGCGGAGGGTGTCTGGCTGCCTGATGCCGAATACGACGCCCTGTGCGAGCTTTATGAGCGGGTCATGACCCGGTTTAATGTCGCCCAGAGCCTGCTGGCGAACCGCGGGGGGACTCAGGCCAGGGCGTTTCTGGCCGGAAAGGAAGATCTCAACGAATGGTGCCGTCTGGCGCAAAAACATCACTACGAGCGGCTGCGGCACGCCGACGCCGGCTCCATTGCCGCCAGCGCCTATTTTCTGGACATTCTCGACAACTTCCGCCGGATCAACAGTCACCTCAGCGCAATCGGCTACACGTTCACTCCGGCCCCCGCGCGTCGAAGGAACCGGTCCTCGGCCGCGGCGCCCGCCCCCGCCCCGGCCCGTCAGGAACCGCAGCCCGAAGGGTAGGGAAGACCCGGGGAACGCCGTATCCGCCGCCCGGAATTTTCATCGGATTTTCCGACGGCCTGAAACGGGACCGACTCAGGGGATTCCCCACGGACGCGGCGGGATTGTCCCGCCAGGCAGGGACGGGACGTGGATTCCCCGGACCCTTGGGGGGAGCGCACATGACTGAATCCCCAAACGTCCGCGTCCCGGCGAGGGGTTTCTTTCCCCCCGGTGACTACGCCGGCGGCTGGAGCAGTCGCACTTCGGGCTGGTTCTGGCGTTTCTGGATGTAGATGTTGGGCGGGTTCACCGCCCGCACCTCGGCGCCTTCGAGAACGAATTCCGGATAAAATCCGTCGCTGGCCGGTTCGTAAACCGTCGCGCCCGAGAAATAGCCGGTGAGTTTGTATTCGTAGCCGTTGTCCGAACCGATCCGGCCGCCGGCCCGATCCGGTGCGAGCATGCGCTGTTCGTTCAGCATGACGAGCTTGGCGGTTTTCCAAGGTTTCCCGGGTTCGCGGACCCAACCCCACACCTTGTAGTCCCGTTTATACATCCGCCGCCCGATGAAATAGTTCCCGGGAGGCTCGGCGCGAATGGCCTCGTTCATGGCGGCACGGCTCGCCGCCTCCGGGGCAATTGTTTCGCAGCCGGTCAGGGCCAGGGCGCCAAGCGCGGCAAGACAGAGGATTCTCATCCGAGATGCGTGCGGGCGAGGAACGGCGCAATCCACTCGGAGAGAAGTTCCTCCGACTCGATCTGCATCTCCTCCGTGAGCGGGAAGAGATACCAGTTTTCGACGTGGGAAACGACCTCGTCGGGACGCAGGGTGGTCAGCGGTCCCAGACTCTCGATCTCAATCATCTCGGAGTTGGTGAACGTCTCAAAATTGCAGCCGCCGTCCGGATATTGCGCATTCGTCTGGTAATCGAAGGTCTTGATGAAGAGCGAGTCGCCGAGCAGGTAGGCGACCCATTTTTCGCGATGCGCCAACCCGATCTTGGTGGGCGGATAACCTTCCTCCTGCTGAAGGAGCCAGTATTTCTGGCCGAAGGTGAAACGCGGATCGGAAAGGTCGGTGTAGGGCCACAGCACCATGCCCCGGTTGGGACTGAGATCCCGCGGATGTTCCCCAAGCGGAGGCTGGGGAATGATTTCCAATCCGCCGGGTTCCATCACCGTCAGTCCCCACGTGGCCAGGGTGATGTCCTGGTCGCCCAGATTGGCCGCCGTGTGGCGGATGGTCACCCGGGAACCGCTGTCCGACAGGACGATGCCCAAGGTCTTGCGAATGTCCTGCGGACGCGTCTGCAGACTCTCGACCAGAAGCTCGTTGGAAAATTCGTCGCGACGGTAATTGGCCGGAATGTTGTCGTGGTGATAGCTAAGAACCTCATCCTCCGGACCCAGCCAGAAACGGTGACCGCCGCGGATGCGAAATTCCCTTTCGTTCGCGGACCCCAGCTGATCCTCGTAAACCTTGAGGATGTTGCTGCCGGCCTTGGTCTTGTAACTTATGATGCGGGGTCCGACATCCGTGGTGATCATTAATTCCACGGAATCGTTGGAAAGTTTCAGAGTGTGGTTCCAGCCGTGGAAGGGAACGGTTTCAAGCTTCATTTTTCGGAAAGGCAGTGGGCGGTCCTCCGGGGTTTGCTCCAGCTGGGATTCATTGTCAGTTAGCCAAACCTTTCGAGCACCTGTTGCGATTAGGCATGTCCGGGGACGCGTGTCAAGAACAGTGCGGAAACGTTGTGATTGAAACCGGTTGCGAATGCCGCGGAAGTGGATTTTTTCGATTTTTGAAGGGTGAGGGCGGCAAAAATCACCTGCTGGATCGACGAGCAGGCCAGGGCTTCGCCCAACGAAAGTTTCGGCGCGAAATGGAGGCCTTTTGCAAAGATCTTCCGCAGTTGGGTTTGCTCACGAAGGCCTGCGGGCGACCCGGCGTTTGAGCTAACGACCACGTCCGGAGGGGACGGAAGGGATGCGGCGAGTTCGGTCAGGGACGGTGAAGCGGGTTGTCTTGGGACCAATTGCACGCCGATGCAACCGGGTTCACGTCCTAAGAGAAGCGCGGCTCCGCCTTCGGAAAAAGTGGCGCCGCCGGAAGCAAAGCATCCGATCTTCCAATTCGAGTAGGCTTCGCAGGTGATCCAGTCGAGCTCCTGCGCCGCGGCCACCAGGCAATAATCGCAATCGCCGCAGGCGAGAAGTTCGCAGGCGGTTTGAATGGCATCGAAGCCGGCTTCCGCGTCGCCGACGAGGGTCAGCGCCTCGCCTTCCAGACCCAGACGGGCTGCGATGTGGCTGGCCGGCGCATTATAGACCGTCTCGGGAAAAAGCAGAGGGCTGCCCGATCCCGGGCCCCGTTCCACGATGTCGCTGTAAAAACGCCGGGTGTAAATCACTCCGCCGTCGGTGGAGACAAACACGAGGGCGGTGCGTTTGCGTTGTTCTTCGGTCAGCGCCGAGGCGGCATCGCAGGCGGCGGCGACGGCGAAATGGGAAATGGCGCTCGAGCGGCGCAGGCGGGGCAGGGCGGTGACGTCGGTCAGGCTCTCCGGCGGCACGCGAAAGACGGGCAGGGTCCTGCCGGTGGGGAGGCCGGTTTCGTGATGAAGGGCCGGGATTTTTCCGGCCTCCACGGCGGCGCAAACCTCGTCCAATCCGCGTCCCAGCGGCGTCGTCCAGCCCATGCCAAGAAGGGAAACATTCATGACCGCGAAAGAAGGATGGTGGCATTGGCCCCGCCAAACCCGAAGGAATTGGAGAGCGCGTGGCGCAGATCGGCCGGGCGACTTTCATTGGCCACGATTTGCAGCGGGAATTCGTCCTCGGTGTGCGAGAAGTTGACATTGGCGGGCAGGAAGCCGCCATTCAGCGCAAGGCAGCAGAAGGCCGCCTCAATGGCGCCCGCGGCGCCGAGGGCATGTCCGGTGAGTCCCTTGGTGCTGCTCACCGGCGTCCGGGGACAAAGAGCCAGAAGGGCCCGGGCCTCGCTGGCGTCGTTGAGCGGGGTTCCGGTGCCATGGGCGTTGATGTAATCGACGTCCTCCGGCGCAAGCCCGGCGCATTCGAGGGCCGCCCGCATGGCCCGCAAGGGGCCGGTGCCGCTGGGATGAGGCTGGGTGAGGTGGTGGGTGTCCACGGCGCTTCCGTAGCCGGTGACGCGCAGGGCGGCGTCCTCCCTTTCCAGACAAAACAGGGCGGCGCCTTCCCCCAGGACCAGACCGTCCCGCGCGGCGTCGAAAGGCCGGCAGATGCCCGGAGTCGAGGCGCGCAGGCAGTCGAATCCGGCAAAGACCAATTCCGCGATCGCGTCATATCCTCCGGCCAGCACGCGCCGGGCGGCGCCCGACCGGATCATCTGACAGGCCAATCCGATGGCATTGGTGCCCGAAGCGCAGGCATTGGAGACGATGCGGATCGGGGCGCGAATGCCGAGGGCCCGCAGGGCCAGATAAACCGGCTGGGGAGGCGGGTAGCCGAAGGTGCGCCGGGCCGCCGCCGCCAGGCGGGTGTGGGTGACGGCGGCGCGGTAAAATTCCTCGCCCAGTGTCATGCCCCCGCTCGTGGTGCCAACCACGACCGCGTCGGGAACAAAACCGGGCCGGGCGTCCAGTGCCTCGCGGGCGGCCACGAGAACCATCTGGGCGGCCCGGGTCCAGCGCCGGGTACGGGGCGTGATGGCGACGGCCTCTTCGGTCAGCGCTTCTTCGACCTGTCCGGCGGTGCGGGATTGACAACCTTCCACCGAAAAGAGTCGCACCGGTCCGATGCCGCTCCGGGAGGCCCGCAGGCTTTGCTCCGTCGCGGCCCGTCCGAGGCCCAGGGGACTGACACAACCGAAACCGGTGATTCCCACCGGAGGAAAAGGGATACGCATCAAGACGTACGAGTCTGGCGTGAGGATGGACCAGTGCCGCCGCCGCCGAAAGAACTTTGTGCGGGATTTTCGTGCTCCCTCCGAAGGATGGGCTTCCGGGGGGGAACACGGAAACCCGCAAAAAGGACGCGGGATACGAATCTCTTCATATGAAAAAACACCATACCGACGAGAAGAGAGCCGCGAACCCCCGGCATCAGGATCCTTTGACGGAACGGTCGGCCGTTTCTCCCGAGGCTGTCGGCGCGGGGGCTCTGATTGGGGGAATGGCCGCCACGGTCCTGGGCGCGCCCGCCATGGGACCCGGCGGCGCGATGGCGGGGGGCAGCATGGTGGGCGGGGCGCTGGCCGGGGGCATACTGGGCCGGACGACGACCGGTGAGGGCATTGACCCCTCCGTGGAGGATGCCTACTGGCGGGAACGGCATTCCCTCGAGGCCTACGGGGCAGGCACGGAATACGAGGATTTCGAACCCGCCTACCGCGCGGGCTACGAAGGGTATGCCCGCTACGGCGGCAAACGGTTCGACGATGTGGAGGCGGACATCGCCCGGGATTATTCGAGCCACCGCGCCGGTCTGCCCTGGGACAAGGCCCGCCCCGCCGCCCGGGCGGCCTGGTCACGCGTGCACGACCGCATGGTGACCCACCGGTCTCCGGAGGAGGGGGAAAATGCCGGCGCCTGAACCGCCATGAAAAAACAATCACCGTGGCCTGATTCCGTTGACTTGCCCCGGTTTCCTCCGTTGAGGGGACGGATCACGGCGGATGTTCTCATCATTGGAGCCGGGATCACCGGCCTGACCGCCGCATGGGTGTTGAAAAAAGCCGGATTGCGGGTGGTGGTGATCGACCAATTCGGCGTCGGAGGCGGGGAGACCGGACGCACCACGGCGCATGTCACCCCGGTGACAGACCGGCGTCTGTCCGACCTGAACCACCGGTTGGGTCCCCTCCCGGCGCGGGCCTTTTGGGAGGCGGGTCTGGAGGGGATGCGGCGCATCGACGAAACGGTCGCGGAGCTTCAACCGGATTGCGGTCTGCGCCAGGTGCCCGGCTACCTGATCGCGGCGATGGATGGGGACCGGGAAAAGGAGGGGCCTTCTTTGAAAAGGGACGCCGCCCTGGCGAACGAGTTGGGATTTGATGCGGAGTTTCTGTCCCGTGATCCGGTGTTTGCCCGTCCGGCGGTGCGTTTTCCCAACCAGAGGAAATTCCATCCCCTCCGCTATCTGGCCGGTCTGGCCCGGCGGATTCCCGGTCGGGGCTCGCACATTTTCGGCCGGACCCGCGCCGGGGAAACGGATGCCGACCGGCACGAGCTTCACGCCGCGGGAGGTGTCGTGTCCTACGAATCGCTGATCATGGCGACCCATGTTCCCCTCCGGGGAGAGCGGGGAACCCTCGGCGCGGCATCGTTTCAGACCAAGCTGGCCGCGTACTCGACCTATGCCATTGAGGCGGTGGTCGACGACCTTCCCGAGGCGCTATTCTGGGACACCGGGGATCCCTACCTGTATTTGCGGTTCGACCGTCGCGAGGAGGGCTGTTCGGTCATCATCGGAGGCGAGGATCACAAGACAGGACAGGAACCCGACACCGAAGCGTGTTATGCCCGGCTCGGAAAAACGCTGAAATCCCTGTTTCCCAATGCCCGGCCGCGGCGGCGCTGGTCCGGCCAGGTTTGGGAAACCGCCGACGGGCTGCCGTATGTCGGGGAAGTGACGGACCGGCAGTTTGTGGCCACCGGATTTGCCGGGAACGGAATGACGCTGGGCAGCTTTTCCGCCGGATTGATCGCCGATCTCGTTGTGGGACGCAAAAACCCATGGACGGACCTTTTCTCCCCGGATCGCAAGGCGCTCAAGGGGGCCTGGGAATACGTGCGGGAAAACACGGATTATCCCGTGCGTTTGGTGGCGGACCGTCTGCGTCCCGCGGCCGACGTCGAGGAATTGAAAAAAGGCGGCGGCGCCGTCGTCCGTCTGAAAGGCAAAAAACGCGCGGTTTATCTCGATGAAAACGGCAGGCGCATCGTGCTTTCGCCCGTTTGTCCGCATCTGGGGTGCCTGGTGGAATGGAATGACGCCGAGAAAACCTGGGACTGTCCGTGTCATGGATCCCGGTTCAAGGCCACCGGGGAATTGCTGGCCGGCCCCGCCGAACGCGGATTGGAAAAGGCGGACTGATCATGGCGACATCGCGGATTCGTCGGGCTCTGCGGGATTGCGGATTGTCCCTTGTGCTGGGAACCCTCTTTCTTCTCTTTCTGAGCGGACAGATTTTCGCAGGTTGGAATCACTTCAACGAGGAGAACCGTCGGCACGGGGTGCCGGTTGTGACCCTGTCCGACTATGTGCGGACGGGGGCTTGCGGGGAGGCGGTGTTCGAAAATTGGGAGAGCGAATTTCTCCAGATGGGGATTTACGTGGTGTTGACCGCCTTTCTGTTTCAACGCGGCTCGGCGGAATCCCGGGATCCGGACGCAGCGGAATCCGCTGCGGAAAGGGACTCCCCCCGGGATCCCCCGCCGTTCCGACGTGTTCTGGTGCGGTTCCTTTACGCTCATTCGCTTTCCCTGGCGTTCCTGACGATGTTCCTTCTCTCCTTGCTGGGACACGCGATCTGCGGTTTGGCGGCGGTGAATGAAGACGCCGTGCTGCACGGCCGGGGGCTGTCCACGATCTGGCAATATGTCGGTTCGGCCCAATTCTGGTTTGAATCCCTTCAGAACTGGCAAAGTGAATTCCTCGCCATTCTGGCCCTCGTGGTCCTCTCGATCTGGCTGCGGGAAAAAGGTTCTCCCCAGTCCAAGCCGCTGGAGGCGGCCCACCCGCAAACGGGGGGATAAAAAAAAGCCCGGCCTCCCTCGAGGGAAGGCCGGGCGGGTGACGGGTGGGTTGCGGATTACTTGTCGGCGGCAACATTGATGGCCGACTCGGCCAGCTTGGTGAGTTTCACGTCGGTCTCGGCTTCCTCGTCGAGCGTCGTCTGCAGCAGCTTCGCGCCCTCCCTGTCGCCGAGGAGTTCCGCGTAGGTGCGGGCCGTGCCGTAGCCGGCGATTTCATAATGCTCGACCCGCTGGGCGGCGGCGATGAGCGCCGCATCACGCACCTCCGCGTCGGCCTCCTCCTCGATCATCTCCTTGCCTTCCTCGATCACGCCCTCCATGCCCTTGCACTTGGGTCCGCGCGTCGATTGATCATGTGCGGCGAGAATTTTTTCCAGACGGGTGGCGTGTTCCTTCGTCTGCTTGAGATGGGTTTCAAAGCCGTCCGCCAGCTTTTGATTGCTGGCCGCCTTGGCCATTTTCGGCAGGGCCTTGATCAGCTGCTTTTCCGCGCTGTAGAGGTCCTTGAGTTCGTGGATGTAGAGGTCTTTCAGGGTGTTTAGTTTCATGGGTTTTGTTGTCTTGATGTTTGTTTGGGGGAATCGTGGAGCGGCACTTGGATTTCCTCGGTGACGCCGTCGCCGTCGTGCAGCACGACACAGGGCATGCCCTTTTCCCTGGCCAGCGTCCGGGCGGTGGCGATGGCTTCCTCGCGGTGGATTTCGTGGGCGAGGGGAGCGCCGCTTTGCGCCTCCACCTCCCACCGTTCGCCAAGGGGCATGATGTGAATCTTGTCGGTGGTGTGGTCCATGGGTCAGGGGGTGGGGATGATCTTCGATGCCGATGAAGGAGAGGTCCCTTCGGAACGACGGGGCGCGTCGGGGCAGGGCCCGCATTCGTTCCGCGTGTCCTTCGACTTGTGGGGATCGGCTGCTTTCACTGATGCAGGATCGCGAAGGTGCCGGGAGATGGTTGTGCGAATGACTCTGGATGATGGCGCGATCAGGGATTTGCCCCATGCCTGGCGAACCGGAGGGATGCGATCTGGGGAGGATTGAAAACGAAACCCGCCCTTCTTCTGATCGATGTCATCAACGATTTTGATTTTCCCGAGGGCCATCGCCTCCTGCGGCATGCCCTGCCGGCCGCCCGGCGCATTGTCCGCCTGAAGTCCCGCGCCCGCGCCGCCGGAGTGCCGGTCGTTTATGTGAATGACAATTTCGGTCGCTGGCGTTCGGATTTTCGTCACCAGGTGACGCATTGTCTCCGCCCCGACTGTCTGGGACGGGAACTTGTCCGGCTGCTCAGCCCGGACGACGCGGATTTTTTTGTGCTCAAGCCCAAGCACTCGGGCTTTTATTCCACAACCCTCGACCTGCTTCTGAAATCGCTCCGCATCGACACGCTGGTGCTGACCGGGTTTGCCACCGACATCTGCGTCCTCTACACCGCCAACGACGCCTACATGCGCGACTACCGAATCGTGGTCGCGGCGGACGGGGTGGCGGCCGAACAGGCGTCCTGGAACCGCTCCGCGCTGGCTCAGATGCAGCGTCTCGGCGCGGACGTGCGTGCGTCGGCATCCATCCGATTTGGATGACACGCCGTCCTGCGCCGCGCCCGGCGCGTCAGACGAGGCCGGAATCGACGGATTTCTTCTGTTCGGATTTCCGGTCGCCCGGTTCCACCCTTGCACCGGCGGACGGGACTTCGTCGCCGTGGTCCTTGTCCATCCGTTCCGGCGGTTCCGGGGGCGGATTGTCGATGTTCGCATTCATTCACCAGGGATCGTTGCCGGGAAGGAATCAGGCCGTGTTTCTGTTCGTGAAGCGTCCGTTTCCCGTCGCGGGAACGATTGGGGAGGATGACAACAATTCCGCGGATCCTGATGGGAGGCGCGGTCCTTGGGCTGAGCGGCTCCCGGGCCGGAATCACCCCTGTGCCGATTGAGGTTCCGCGGGCCATGGGAACCTGGCGCGTGCTGGGATGTCTTCACAGCGTTCCGGATCCACCGCCCGCCGATGTGACGGAGAACCTCTCCCTCAGCCATGAAAACCGCCTGCACGTGGTTTTCGCCTGGCGGGAAGAGGGGCTCTCCGGTCCGCGACAATCAAAAAAAATCCGGGGGCGCATCCTCGGGGATCCCAGCCGCGGCATCTGGAAATTGCACGCCTCGCCGCTGGTCTCCGCGACGCATATTGTCGTGGGGGTCGGAAACGACTACTCCTGGGCGGCGGTGGCGCATCCGACACGCCGCTTCGGTTGGATCCTGTCACGCGGACCGCGCCTGCCGGAGGAGATCTGGATGCAGGTATTCAGCCGTTTTGCCTCGCTGGGATACGACACTTCGCAGTTTGTGCGCCTGCGGCATCCGGAAGTTCCGGGCCCCTGGGAGGTATGATCCGGATCGGTCTGTCGGGATGGACGTATCCCGGATGGCGGGGGGTGTTTTACCCTGACGGTCTTGTCCATCGCCGTGAGCTGGAATATGCGAGCCGCCGCTTTTCCTCGCTCGAGGTCAACGGCACCCACTACAGCCTGCAGAAACCGGAAACCTTCCGCAGATGGAAACGGGAAACGCCGCGCGACTTTGTCTTCAGCATCAAGGGCAGCCGCTACATCACGCATGTACGGCGGTTGAAGGAGGTCGGGGAAGCGCTGGCGAATTTTTTTGGCTCCGGAATGCTGGGACTAAGGGAAAAGCTCGGCCCCTTTCTCTGGCAGCTGCCGCCGAGTCTGCGCTTTCATCCGGAAACGCTGGAGACCTTTCTGGCGCTCCTGCCGCAAACCACCCGGGAGGCCGGACGCCTGATTCGGCGCGCGAGCCGGAGGACATCGTCCCTGGCCGGGGTGAATCCGGAGCGTTCCCTTCGGCACAGCCTTGAGGTGCGTCACGAGAGTTTTTTGACGCCGGAATTCCTTGGCCTTCTGCGCAAATACCGGGTCGCCTTCGTGTTCGCCGATACCGCTGGCAAATGGCCCTACGCCGAGGATCTCACCGCGGATTTTGTCTACATCCGCCTCCATGGCAGCCGGAAACTTTATGAGAGCGGATACGGACCCGAACCCCTGCGGCGCTGGGCAAAACGCATCCGGCGCTGGAGCGAAGGCGGCCAGCCGCGCGACGCCCGACTGGTGACGCCGCGCCGCCTGGCCGAAAGAACCCCGCGCGACGTTTTTGTTTATTTCGACAACGACGCCAAAGTGAAGGCGCCGGCCAATGCGCTCACCCTCCGGCGGATTCTGAATTGAGGGATGTTTCCACCCTGCCCGGAGGATGGCCGATGGGACCGGGGGGCAGATCGGCGGGAATGGAATAGGAAAACCGCGCGCCGCGACAGCGTCCGGTTTCCACCCAGATGCGTCCGCCGTGCGCTTCGACAATGGCCCGACAGACCGCCAAGCCCAGGCCGGTGGAGGGAACACCGTTCCCGGCGGCACTGACCCCCTTGAGGAAAATGCGGTCCGTCTGATCGGGGGGCACGCCCGCGCCGTCATCCGTCACCGAAAAAACCAGGACCCGATGTCCGTCGTTGATGCGCAGCCGGGCTTTCACTTGGATGTGTCCGCCGCGCGGAGCAAACTTGATGGCGTTGGCCAGCAGATTGACCAAGACGCGCACGAGGCGGTCCGCGTCGGCGACGATGGGCGGAAGGGCCAGCAAATCGGCCGTTTCGATCCGTTGTTCCTTTTCGGCGGCGAGGGCGGCGACCTGATCCAAGGCACACAGGACAAGGTTCTGCGGTTCGCACGGACGGAGGGTGAGGCGGCTTTCGCCGCCACCCAGATCGAGCATGTTTTCGACCAGGGACGAAAGCACCTGGATGTTGCGTTCGGCCAGCTCCAGCAGGGTGGACACCGCTTCCGGATTGTGATTTTGCCGCCGGGCCGCATGCACACTCAGGCTGAGCGCGTGCAGCGGCGCCCGCATGTCGTGCGCAATCATCCGGAGATCCGGAGATTCGCCGGCGGTGGCGGTGAGCTTGTCGTAAAACATCGCGGAATCCGGCCGGAAAACAGGCCGACCTCCCAGACAACCGAAAAACCGCGGATCCGTCTATTCCCCTGTTTGGGGGGATCGGGAGATCCGGCACGCCGGGGAAACGAGGTAACGTCCGACGGCAAACACCGTGTAACAAAGCCCGGCCAACGGTTGCAACGCCAGCAACCAGGGTGCCTGCAGTTTGGGCACAAAACCCACCCGGAGAACGGCCAGCAGAAGCAGCCCGTAGGCGCCAAATGCGGCCAGGCGGACCCAGAAAGCGAGAGGCAAACAGAGGGCATCCGTGATCGCCAGAGCGGCGGCCGGCGCGAGAAGAAGATACGTCAGCCACTCGGATGCCGGCCCCAGCAACACCATCCACGCGCAGACGAAGGCAAAAAGCCCGCCGTAAAGGCGTTCGGCCGGCCAGTTCCGCAGGCGCCCCGCCAGACAGAACAGGGCAATGGCCCCGCCGGTTGCGACCCGCAGCAGATGATAGATGGTTTCAGTCAGCGGCAGCCCCATCACCCGCACCAAAACGAACCAGAGATCAAGCGGCGCGATCTCAATCGGATACCGAAACCGATTGTCCGCCATTCGCGTGCCGATCCATTCGGTGTATTGCTCGAGGACGTAACCGGGTTTTTGAAAGAGAAAGGGCAGGGCCGCCATCGCCGCCAAAGCCAGGACAAACCGCCAGGAAAATTTCCACGGCGCAATCACCATGAGGAGGAGCCCGACGACGACGGGATAAATTTTCCAGTGCACGGCCGCCGCGATGGCCAGCGCGGCCCAGGTCCAGCGTTGACGGCCCGCCGCCGCCAGTCCGGCCATGACAAGGCCGATGACGATCGGATTGGCTTGGCCGCTGTCCAGATTGCTGAGGGAAAGGGGAAGCAGGAGGAGAAACACCAGACCATGCAGACGGCCGGGCAGATGATGAAACGGACCAAAACGCAACATCGTCCACAGCCCCCCCACCAGACAGGCCGCGGATAAAAGCCGCCAGGCCACATTGGCGACCGGCGCCGGAACCAGCGTGAAGGCGGAAAAAAACACCGCCGCAAGCGGACTGTACACAAAGCCCTTGTTCGGCCGGGTGTCATACAGATCGAGTCCCTCCAGCCAGCGCGTGGCTCCCTTCAGATAGGGTGCAAAGCCGGTGACCTTGTCCGGTTTTGCCACAAACATCCCGATCAAAACGAGGCACACCACGATCCAGCCCACCGTGGCCAGCGTTCGCCAGCGACGGGCGGGATCCAGGTGGAGGGCGGCAAGGCGTTCGTCCCAGGAAGTTGTTGTCACGGCGAGGGGATGTAACCCGGCGACCGCGCCGCGGAAAGCGCGAAACGCAGCCGGCCCCGAAAACCCGACCGCTCCGGGTGGCGGCTCAGGCTCGGGGACTCCCAAAATCCGGAATGGGCAGCGTCTCTCCGTCCTTCAGGGACGAGGCGTGCGCAACGATGCCCGGCGCGTTGTAGCGGGCGGCGTCCCAGACGCTGACCGAAGGAAGGGCGCCCGAAACGGTCGCGGTGACAAAATCGTCGACCAGAAACTGATGCGACCCTTCGTGACCGTTGGGTTCGGTTTGATAGCTGACGGGCAGACGGCGGCGATACGTTTGATGGATGGGGGCGAACCCGCCGGCGAATTCCTTTTTCAGCGCGCCGTCGACCCTGATGCGCTCCCATTCGCGTTTGCTGTAAACGCTGTGACAGCGGATCTCCCGTTCCACGGAGCGCGGGGCTTCCGCCGACGAGGTCCACGCCGCGCCTTCGGATTGTTCCTCAAATGCGCCCTCCGTGCCGTAAAGGCTGACCCGCACGCTGCGGCCGTGGCGGACTCCGATGCGCCGGAATTCGTTGATCCGGACGGACCCGCCGTCGGAGGTCCGGAAGAGCGCGGTCTGATTGCTGAAGACGTTTTTCCACCGGCTGACCGTCCTCCGGAAGATGCCGTCCTCGTGACCGTCCACCACACCGAGACACGAAACCCGGGTCATGCGCGCGCCGGTCACCGAAAGAATCATCGCCACGGAATGGGTCGGATAGAGCATCGGCGGGAAGCTGGCGGTTTTTTTCCAGGCGGATCCGCCGCTGTATTGATACGCCTCGTAAAAGCCGTGGGCCATGTCGTGGAGGTATTCGCCTTCGCCATACACAAAGTTTCCAAAGTCGCCCCTCTGCCAGCGTTCCAGGCAATACAGGCGGCTTCCATAATAGAGGCTCGTCTCGCCCATCATGTAGGTGAGGCCGGTGGATTGCACGGTCTCGACCAGGCGCTGCAGGTCTTCCAGAGTGGTGGCCGCGGGCACGGCGCAGTAGACATGCTTGCCGGCGCGGAGCGCTTTCAGGGCCAGGGCCGCATGGGTCCAGCGCTGTGTGAAAATCGCCACGGCGTCCACCTCCCGGCATTGGAGCACTTCCCGGTAGCTGGCAAAGGTGCGACGGATCCGAAAGCGTCGGGCTTCCTCAGCCAGACGATGCGGCATTTGATCGCAAAGGGAGACTTCGCGCACCAGGGGATGCGCCCGGAAAAGCGGGAGAAAACATTGGGCAAACTGGCCGGCACCGACCACGCAGACATGCAGGGAATTCATGATACGGGAATTTTCCCCATCCTTGCCCGTGAATTCGGTTGTGTCCTCCCGAATTCTGGAAAAAAACTCCCGAAATCAAAGATCCTCCCATGCCGGCCCGATCCTCTCCCTCCGCCCCGCCGTTCGGTTTTGCCGGGGAGTTCCGGGCTCCCACGGTCATGGACCGCGCCCACCAGCATCAGGAGCTGGAGATCAATTTTGTGACGCAGGGGGCGATCATCTATCTGGTGGGCGGACAGATCCGACGCATTCCGCAGGGACAGCTGACCGTGCTCTGGGCGGCCGCACCGCATCAGGTGGTGGCCGTCGAGAAGGGCTCCCGGTTTTATTGGTTCACCATCCCCTTTGCCTGGGTCCTGCAATGGAAGCTGCCCCGTCCTTTCCTCGAGCGCCTTTTGAAGGGACGTCTGATCGGTTGGCCGGACGCGCAGGACCGCGGCCTTGCGCCATGCGAGAGGTGGTTGGAGGATTTGCGGAGTCGGGATGCCCTGCGGCTGCGCGCCGCCCAGCTCGAGATCGAGGCCTGCCTGCTGCGCATGGCGCGCGGGCGTCCCGGAAAACCCCCGAAACCGGACACCGGAGCGGCCTCGCCGACGGCCGTTCAGAAGATGCTTGAGGCCATCGCACGCCGCTACACGGAGCGTCTGACGGTCGCCGACATCGTGGCACCCACCGGACTGCATCCGAACTACGGGTCCGCGCTTTTCCGCCGGACCCTTGGAGTGACCATTTCCGACTATCTCAAACAACACCGGCTTTTTCATGCCCGCCGGCTGCTGGCGGTTTCGGACAAAAAGATCATCGATATCGCCCTGGAAAGCGGCTTTGGAGCTCCGAGTCGTTTTTACGAAGCCTTTCTGCAGGCCTACGGCACATCGCCCAAAAGCGTTCGCCGCGAACTGAACCGGGGGAACGCGCGCCGGGGCGGGGGGGTGAACGGCTGATTGGACGCGGACGTAGCGGGAAAATTCGCAAAGCCGTTCTTTCCCCGGAGGGATTTCCCGGTTACGAGAGGGGGAATATGACGGATTCCCCGCCCCCCACTCACCGTTCAAGACCGGCTGCCGTCTGGGCCCTTTGCATCGTTTTCTTTTTTGGAGCCCTCCTGTTTTTTGGTCTCTTTGGACTCCAACTTGTGGAAGTGGCCCACGGACGGGATAAATCGGCGGGCGTTCTCGAAGTCTGCGGGGCCATTCTGGCCCTCGCGGTGCGTTGTGTGGGGATGGGAAGGTTGTTTCTGATGAAGGCGGATTCCTGGATCTGGCTCGTGGTCGCCCTGGTGATGGGACTGCCCATCACCATCCTGAGCATTCTGAATCACCGGGTTCTCGGCAGCGATTTGACCGCTCCCGTGCCGGCCAGTGCCGTACATTATCTCATCGCTGTCGGCATCATTGTCTATGCCTTCCGGTTGTTCAGGAAACCCGAGCCACGGGGAGCCCGAGCGCACCGCCCCGGTCAGGGCCGGATTCCCACCACCATGCCGTCCGGACCCACCAGAGGTTCGACACGACAGTCGACAAAACCGGCTTCGGCGAGCCAGCCAAGGCAATCCGCCCCGGAATAATCAAAGCCGCCCGGGGTTTCGATCAGCATGTTCAGACTCATCAACAGGCCAAAGGCATTCCGGCGGCGGTCGTCGTCGATGAGGGCATCGTAAACGACAACAGCCCCGCCCGAAGGCAGCGAGGCAAAGGCCTTGCGCAGCAACATGCGTTTGGTCTCGAGGTCCCAGTCGTGCAGGATGTGGCCGAAAAGCAGCACGTCGGCTTGGGGAAGATCGTCGCGGAAAAAGTCGCCGGCCTGAAACCGGACGCGGCCGCCGAGCCCGTTTGCCTGGATGTAGTTTTCAAAAACGGGACCCACCTCGGGGAGATCAAAACCCACGCCGCGCACGTGCGGGTGGGCCAGGGCGATTTGGGTGACCAGATCCCCCTGGGCGGTTCCGATGTCGGCGCACGTTTGATAATCGGCCCAGGGAAATTTTTCCGCGATCGCCAGATTGGCTCCACGGCTGACACCCGTCATGGCCCGCAGAAATTCCTCAAGCCGCCCGGGGTCGGCATACACCGAGGCAAACGGATCGTCGCCCCCCTTCGACTCGTTTTGCTGTTCCCCGGTGCGCAGGGCCGTGGTCAGCTGACCCCAGAACGGGTAGAGCCGGTGTCCGGCCATTTCCAATATGCCGCCGATGTAGGACGCTTTGTTTTTGTCGAGATAGAGATCGGTTTCCGGTGTGTTGCGATAGATGCCGTTTTCGCGTTCCAGAAATCCCAGCGCCACGAGCGCATCAAAGAAATCACGGGCGCCGCGCGGATGCAGTCCGAGGCGCTGACGGAGACCGTTCAAATCGTCCGGCGTCCTGGCCAGTTCGGTGAAGACGCCCAGTTCGACGGCACTGAGAAGGGTTTTGGATGCCCAAAATCCCAGACCGGTTCGGAGAATGCGATCGGCGGTGACGTTCACGGGACGGGGATCCTAGCAAGGGAACGCGGACGGACAAGTCTCGCGCGGCACCTTGGAATTGGCTGATCTAAGCAATTGCGTTTCCGTTGGTTGTTTTTGGCGGAGCTGGGGCGCGTATCGGGAACGTTGTAGCGCTCCGTTCCTCCGCCGCCCCCTCGGACCGGGCATCGGAATTGGCGTGCCTTCCCAGGGCACGGCAGGACCACGGCCGCGGGTCCGCGGCGGCACGAACCCCGCCCCAACGTTGTTGAAAAAAAACTCCGCGCCCTGTCACATTGTTCCGTGCCGCGTCGTCTTTGCTTCGGAATGAAAACACTCTTACGCATCGACGCGGGCGCCCGGCACTCCGGGTCGCATTCCCGGGCGCTGGCGGACCATTACGAACGCTGCTGGCAAAAGGTCCATCCGGGAGGACGCGTCATCCGTCGCGATTTGGCCGCCAATCCTCCGCCGCACCTGGACGAGGCGACGGTGGCGGTGTTTTATGCCGGGGGCGATCCGGGGAACGGTCCGGTTCCCGCCGGCATCCGGGTTTCAGACACCTTGATCGCCGAATTGCGGGCCGCGGATGATGTGGTGGTGAGCAGCGGCGTTTACAATTTCAACATCACGTCGACCCTCAAAGCCTGGATCGATCACATCGTGCGCTTTGGTCATACAATCGCGCGGGGAGAGGACGGCCGGGTTTCGGGCCTGCTTGGCGGACGGTCTGTCTGCGTGCTTTTTGCCCGCGGCGGCAACGCCCAAACGAGTCCGGAATATCCGGGGGCTTCTTTGCGGGCGCTTTTCCAATACATCGGATTCAGCCGCATCGAGGAGATCTGCCTGGAAGGCACGGGGATTCCCGACGGAAAACTGCCGGAACGTCTGGCCGCCGCCCGCGCGGCGGTGAATGCCCTTTTCGGACTTCCGGTGGAGGACTAGGTTCTTCGTCAATGGACGCCGACGATGTCTTCGAGGAACACCGCGGTTTGCTGGAGGGACTCGCCTACCGGCTTTGCGGTGTGCGGGCCGACGCCGAAGACCTGGTGCAGGAGACCTATCTTCGCTGGCGCGCCGGGGACCGCACGCAGATCCGCGATCCCCGGGCCTGGCTCGTCACCGTCTGCAGCCGTCTGGCCATGGACTTCCTGAAATCCGCCCGCCGCCGTCGCGAAACCTACGTGGGGGTCTGGCTGCCGGAGCCCTACCTGGACGGAGCGGACCCCAACCCCGCCGCGCAGGCGCGTGTGGATGATTCGGTTTCGTTTGCGCTGATGGTGGCCCTCGAAACCCTCACGCCCGCCGAACGCGCGGCCTTCCTGCTGCATGATGTTTTTGGATACGGGTTCGACGAGGTTGCCGTCATCCTGCGCAAGTCCGAACCGTCTTGCCGCAAACTGGCTTCGCGGGCCCGCGTGGCCGTGCGGCGGGGCAAGCCGCGCTTCCCGGGGTCCGCCGAGGAGCACCGCCGCCTCCTCGAAACCTTTTTCGCGGCGGCCCATTCGGGGGAGATGAACCGCCTCAAGGAGCTGCTGACGGAATCGGTCGAACTCCATTCCGACGGCGGCGGCCAGGTGCCGACCGCCCCGGGGGTGTTGTGCGGCGCCGAAAGGGTGGCGGAGTTTTTTGTGACCATCTGGCGGCACCGGGATCCGGCCGGGGACCGCATCCGCGCGGAACCCCGCTGGTTCAACGGGGGACCCGGACTGCTGCTCTTTTTCGACAACCGACTGGTGGCCGCCTTGAGTGCGACGGTGACCGGCGGAAAAATCGACCGGATCTTCGCGCTGCGGAATCCCCGTAAACTCACCGCGTTTTCCGGAAGCGCGTGAACCGTCAGGCCGGAGGCGCCGGCGTCCGCGGCCTACAACATCCGGTTCACAAACACCTCGCGATCGAACGGCGCGAAGTCGGTGACCTTTTCGCCCGTGCCGATAAAGCGGGTCGGGATGCCCAACTCGTGCTGGATGGCCACGGCAACACCGCCCTTGCCGCTGCCGTCCAGTTTGGTGAGGACGATGCCGGTCAGGTCGACCGCCTGGTGAAACTCACGCGCCTGCACAAGCGCGTTGGACCCCGTGGTGGCGTCCACCACCAGAAGGCGTTCATGCGGCGCGGCGGGATCGTGCTTGGCCAGGGTGCGTTTCACCTTGGCCAGCTCCTGCATGAGGTTGTCCTTCGTGTGCAGGCGTCCGGCGGTGTCGCAAATCACAAACTCGATGTTGCGCCGGTGCGCGCTCGCCCAGGCGTCGTAACAGAGCGCGGCGGAATCCCCGCCATACTGCCCCTTCATCACATCGATGCCGAGCCGTTCGCCCCAGGCCTCCAGTTGCTCGATGGCGGCGGCGCGAAAGGTGTCGGCCGCCACCAGCAGACAGGTGTGACGGTTCGATTGGAACCAATGCGCCATCTTGGCCGAGGTGGTGGTTTTGCCCGTGCCGTTCACGCCGACCATGAGAATGGCCTTCGGCTTGGCGGGGAGGGGACGGATGGGCGGATTGCCGACGGGCAGGACCTTCAGGATTTCCTCCCGGCAGACCTCGGCCGCCGTTTCCGCAGTGACTTCCTTTCCGCGCTCGCGGACGGCGTCCAGCAGGCGCAGGGTCAGCGGAACCCCCAGGTCGGCGCGGATGAGGGTCTCCTCCAGTTCATCCCAGTCCACCGGCTGGGCGGTAAATTTGGCGACGAAGTTTTTGAGAAATCCGAGCGGCATGGACAAACGAAGCTACTTGCTTTCCGGAGCCGGCGTGCGGGCCGGACGGGAGAGCGTGAGCCGGATCTGATCAAGCACGCCGTTGACGAAGCGTCCGGATTCCTCCGTGCTGTATTTTTTCGCGATCTCGATGGCTTCGTTGATGGAAACCACCGGCGGAGTGTCCGGACAGAACAGCATTTCGAAGATGGCCACGCGCAGAACATTGCGATCCACCACCGAGATCCGGCCGAGTTCGTAGTTCTGCGTGTTTTTTTTGATCGTCTCATCGATCTCCGGAAGGTGCGCGATGGCGCCCTGCACCAGGGTGTCGCAGAACCGGCGGGCGGCCGGACTGAGTCCCCGGAATTTGTAAAAACTGAGCAGATTGCAATCACCGCTGAGGTCGCGGAGATAAAGGTATTGCACGGCGGCCTCGCGGCCTTCACGACGGACTCCCATGGGATCAGCGCGGTTTGGGAAGCAGGTCCCGGACGGTGCGGGCGGCGGCAATGGCGGCCCGGGCGGCCTCCACGCCGCGGTTGATTTCCGTGCCGAGGCAGCGGGCCTTGGCCTGTTCCTCGTTATCCAGCAGCAGAACCTCGTTGATCACGGGAATGCCGGATTCCAGCGAGAGCCGGAGCAGGGCGTCGGTGACCGACTGCGAGATGAGCTGGGCGTGTGCCGTCTCCCCCTGAAGGACCACCGCCAGGGCGAGAATGGCATTCACCTTCTTCTCCGCGGCGAGAAGTTTCACCATGAGCGGAATTTCGAACGCCCCCGGAGCCCAGACCAGGCGGATGTTGGCGCCGGGCTCGAGTTCGTTCAACTCGCGCTGGGCATGGTCGACGAGTCCCTGCGTGTAGGTGAGATTGTATTGCCCGGCGACAATGCCGAAGGAAAGCGTGGCCTTGCCGAGACTGCGCGGGCGGATGGGATGGGCTGTGGACATGGAAAAAAGTGAATGGAAGGCGAAAGAAGGACGCTGGCAAGAGGAAACTCCGGTCTCCCCTCCGGGCGCCCCCGAACCTCTACAGCAGGTGCCCCATTTTTTTCTTCTTGGTGGCGAGGTACTTTTCGTTGTGCGGATTGGCCGGTGACTTGATGGGAACCTGCTCGACGATCTCGAGCCCGTAACCCTCCAGGCCAACCACCTTGCGGGGATTGTTGGTCATGAGACGGATTTTTTTGACCCCGAGATCGACCAGGATCTGCGCCCCGAGTCCGTAGTCGCGGAGGTCGCTGGGGAAGCCGAGCTTTTCGTTGGCCTCCACGGTGTCGAGCCCCTGTTCCTGCAGCTTGTAGGCGTGGATTTTCGGACCCAGACCGATGCCGCGTCCCTCCTGCCGCATGTAAACCAGCACGCCGGACCCCGCCTCGTCGATCTGACGCAGGGCCTTGTGCAGTTGCGGACCGCAATCGCAACGGCGGGATCCAAACACGTCGCCCGTGAGACACTCGCTGTGCACCCGCACCAGGGTCGGGATGTCCGGCGACACGTTTCCTTTGACCAGGGCAATGTGATGACGGTCGTCGACCGTCGACCGGAACAGATGCAGGTCGAAGTCGCCGTAATCCGTGGGCATCTTTACCGTCTGCTCACGCTCCACCAGCTTTTCCTGCTTCCGACGGTAGGCAATGAGGTCCTCGATGCTGCAGATTTTCAGACCGTGTTTCCGCGCAAACTTGCGCAGTTGCGGCAGGCGGGCCATCGAACCGTCCTCGTTGAGGATTTCGCAAATCACCGCCGAGGGATCCAGACCGGCCAGGCGCGCGAGGTCGACCGAGGCCTCGGTGTGTCCCGCCCGCCTCAGAACGCCGCCCGGACGGGCCTGCAGGGGAAAGACGTGCCCGGGTTGAACCAGGTCCGCCGGACGCGAATCGGGATTGGCCAGCACCTTGATGGATGTCGCGCGATCGCCGGCGCTGATGCCGGTGGTGATGCCCTTGGCCGCATCCACCGACACCGTAAAATCCGTGGCATACATCTCGCGGTTGTGGGCGACCATGCGCTGCAAACCGAGCGTCTTCGCGCGTTCCTCCGTGATCGGCGCGCAAATCAAACCCCGCCCGTGCTTGGCCATGAAATTCACCGCGGCCGCCGTCACCTTCGAGGCGGCCATCACCAGATCGCCCTCGTTTTCCCGGTCGGCGTCGTCGGTGACAATCACCATGCGGCCCTTGCGAATGTCGGCGATGACTTCGGGAATCGTGTTGAACGGCGTTTTCATGAATCGGTTGGAAGGGACAACCTAGCTCGAAGCCGGGTCCCCCCGCGAGAAATTTTCAAGCAACGGCCTGAGGCGGTCCGTTTTGCGGCGGATGGGGCGCGGCCCGGGGAGGTCGTTGCGCTCCCGTTTTTCCTGCGGAAAAGTGTGCCCACCGGAGCCGGGCGAGGAGCCACCGGCGCCAGGAGGCTTGAAACTGCGGGAAGAGGGCGGATCCGGACGCCGGATTTACAGCCAGCGGGTCAAAANCCGGGTTTCCGGCTGAGACCGGCGGAAAAGCCTTCTCAGGAAGGCAAGGAGGGCTTTCATGCGACGGGAATTTATTTCCTCACACGGCTGTCCAAAATAATTCTTTCTTGGACAACGAGCATTGATTTTATGCGGGCAGTGGGCACGCAGAAGGCGGTTTTCGAGTAAAAGCCCCCTCTCTATTTTTAGCCTGCGGGATGCTGTCCAAATCATACGAAGGAGAACGTGGGTTGAGAAGAGGAGGAGGACTCCGGGGGCGGGCCNAAAACCTCGAATTTCGAAATTCTCCGATGATGACCTACTGTATTCATGCGGGTTTGCAGGCTAATCGTTTGGCCAAAAATGAGTTTTGGGATAGCCTCGAGGACTCCGGGGGCGGGGCGAACGGGTCGTCGATCCAGGCCCAAAGGTCCCTATGAACAAAGAGATTGAGCCGCAGCAGGGCGATGAGATTGGAAAGGCTCCAGGAGATGCGACTGCGCATCT
>Ga0065721_10049055_pt1 | contig 48610 bp, 39 predicted proteins | sample Mesricmetagenome_FD_59108 | JGI IMG/M metagenome (GOLD analysis project Ga0065721, IMG submission 59108) | Mesophilic microbial community from rice straw/compost enrichment Sample: eDNA_1 v2 (version 2) | ecosystem: Engineered > Solid waste > Grass > Composting > Bioreactor | place: USA: Davis...
ACAAACATTTCCACTCACTCCGTCTGCAAGGTTTTTTACCGTTTTCCCGTTTTTTCCTTGCAGATTAATTCGACAAAAACGCTCCAGATCCCTTGTGGATAAAGGGATTTTCTTCATTCAGCAAGCCCTACTATATGTACCATAATGGAGAACATAAACGGACAGGCCCGGAGCTCCGGGCGCCGGGAGAGGGGAGAACAGCATGACTAGCGTAACGACAAGCGATTCGACGCGTATGATCACCGTTTCCGAAGATATTTTTCGACATCCGGGATTGGATATTTTTTCGCAAATGGTTTATATCGTGTTAAGGGGATGCCTGACTTCCGAATCCGATACGCCCGAATTATCGGACGTATCGAGGCTGGGCCGAATGAGCGAGAAGCAGACGATTAAAGCGCTGCAGCAGCTGGTGGAAGTCAAGATTTTGCCGAACAAGGTGTACAGGCGAATGGTCGGCTACTTCCGGGACGACCGGCTTTCGTGGACCGCCAAGGGGCTGCTGCATTTTTGCAAGGAACATCCCGCGATCGACATGCAGACGCTGCTGGAGATGGCAGGCGAGTCGGGAGAGGACGAGCATCATATTCGCCATGCGCTGAAGGAGCTCGACAAATACGGTTATCTGGAAGAGTACCCGGCCTGGAGACGGCTCGTCAATGGACCGTCCGGTTAAGGAAAAGGAGTGACGGGCCGCAGTAACGGTCCATCACTCCTTTTATAGTTGGAGCGGGTTAAACGGCGATTGCCATCTGATCGGCCGCGATGCCTTCATACACGTCGATCATCTCGTTCAGAACGGCCTCTTCGTCGAAATTTCCTGACCTTGGCGCCGCGGGGCTTGATCAGCCCTTCTTCAGCTGCAGCATAAAAGTTTTGATCTCATACGGCTGAATATGAAACTCCACGTCGGACTGCGTTTGCATCTCGCCGATCGGCCGTTCCATCAGATCGGTTTCCTGCCAGCCGGTCAGCGGGAAGTCGCTGGTCAGACGCACCTTTCCGCGCGCTCCGGTGAATTCGTGCAGGCGAACGATCAGGCCGTCGCCGACCTCGGCTTTCTTCACGGCGTCGATCATGATGTTCGGCGCATCGAGCTTCAGCAGGCTTCGTCCGGCGAAAGCCGAAGCTCCTTCGGTCCATGTGAGCGGATTGTTGAGCGCCCACGCTTCCTGAACGGTGCCGCCGTCGACCCAATCGCCGGCATGCGGCAGAAGCGAATACGTAAATTCATGAAAGCCCAGGTCGGCATGGGGGTCGGGGTGCGTCGCCGACTTGATCAGCGTCAGGCGCAGGACGTTGTCCTTTACGTCGTAGCCGTATTTGCAGTCGTTCAGCAGGCTGACGCCGTAACCGCGCTCGGACAGATCCGCCCATTGATGACCGACCGTCTCGAAGCGGGCGTAATCCCAGCCCGTATTCCAGTGAGTCGGGCGCTTCACATTGCCGAACTGGATATCGAAGGTAGCTTCGGCGGAACGGACGGTTACCGGGAAGGCTGCCTTCAGCAGCTGCTTGGGTTCGTGCCAATCGACCTCCGTCTCGAAGTCGATCCGTCTGCTGTCGGCGTAGACGATCAGCCGCTGGCTTATCGTGGAGTCCATATACGACCACTTGAACCGCACTACGGCCCGCAATGCCCCGCACTCCTCAAGCTCGACAGCTTTCAGTTGTTCGACTGCGCGCTGTTTTTCCTGATAAAAGATATCGATGTCCCATGCCTCGTAGTTCAGCGGCTTGTCCTCGAATACCTGCAGCACGTTGCCGGCTTGCCCGTCTGCCAGCACCTCGCGGCCGGCTTCCCGGTCGTAGATGCGGGTCAATTGACCCGCATCGTTCCACTCCAGCTCGTAATGAGGCGTCGTCAAGGAACGTTCGCGATATACGAATGGAGACGAATCGGATGCGGTCGTGCGCGCTTCCGGATGCCAGACGATCGCCGCGCAGCCCATCGCGGGAATGTCTTCGACCTTCACCTGCCAGACGTCGCCGATGCGCTCCGCCTGCAGCGCGCTTCCGTCCGCTCCTGTCCATGCGCCTTCGCCGAATTCCGCTTGCGCGGGAATGCGGACGAGCCCGGTCTGATCGAAGAACGCGCTGTTGAACACCGTCCAGCGGAACGGTCCTTCGGCGCTTGCCGCGCCGTCCGATCCGGCCAGCCGCCGGGCGGCTTCCTGCCATATTTCCCGGCCGAGACGCTCGGCTTCCGCATATTCCAGCCGCGAGTCCTCATACACTTCGGCAATCGAAGAGCCCGGAATAATGTCGTGGAACTGGTTGCGCAGCACGATTTCCCAGCCGCGGTGGAGCATGTCGTCCGGATAGGACTGCCAGGTGCCGGAAACGGCGCTGTAGAGCGACTGAATCCACTCGCTCTCCCGGTACAGCAGCTCCAGCTTGCGGTTCATCCGCTTGGTATAGGCTTGGCTGGTGTAGGTGCCGCGATGATATTCCAGATACAACTCGCCGTCCCACGTATGCACGTAGCGGTCCGTCGCATCGATCGTCTTATGAAGCTTTTCAAAAAAGACGTCGGCGCGTTCGGTGACGACATTCGGCAGCCCCGGCATCGACTCCAGTCTTCGGCGCATCTCCAGCATCTCGCGGTTGACGCCGCCTCCGCCGTCGCCGTAGCCGTAAGCAAGCAGCAAGTCCCGGTTAATCTCCTTGTCCTGGTACATATCCCAAATGCCTTTCACCGAAAAAGGCTGGATAAAGCCGTTATAGGTGTACGACCAGCCCTTGTGGTTCGCGGAAGGCGGCGTCGAGACGACATACGTCAGCACCTCGGAGCCGTCGATGCCGCGCCAGCGGAACGTGTCGTGCGGCAGCCGGTTGTATTGGTTCCATCCGATCTTCGTCGTCATAAACGTATCGATGCCGGATTTCTTTAAAATTTGCGGCAGCGCCCAGCTGTAGCCGAATACGTCCGGCAGCCACAAATAGGTGCATTCCGCTCCGAATTCCTCGCGAAGGAAGCGGGTGCCGTACAGAATTTGGCGAACAAGCGACTCGCCGCTCGGCAGGTTGCAGTCCGCTTCCAGCCACATCGCGCCTCCGGCTTCCCAGCGGCCTTCCTTGACCCGTTCCTTGATTTGGGCGTACAACTCCGGATAGTCTTCCTTGATATACGCATAAAGCTGAGGCTGCGTTTGCAAGAAGACGTACTCCGGGTATTTCTCCATCAGCCGCAGAACGGTGGAGAACGACCGCGCCGCCTTCTCCCGCGTATGCGTCAGCCGCCATAACCAGGCGACGTCGATATGCGTATGGCCGATGCAGTGTACGGTGACGCCATGCTTTTTCTCCCAGCCGGACAACGCTTCGCGCAAGACGTCGCGCGCCGCTCTTACGCTTTCGTAGAAGGCGTCAGAACCCGGTCTCGCCCAATCGACCAGCAGGAAGGCCCGGTCCGCCGCTTGAAGAAGCTCCTGGCGTGTCGGATCGTTCTCGCCAAGCACCTTGGACGTATCCAGCGCGGCCAGTCCCGTATAATACAAATCGTCGGCGGCTTCATCCAGACAGGCAAGCTCCGCTTTTCTGAACTGATGCTCCTGCTGGACTGGCACGCCGCCGCCCTCCAAGCCGGACCAAAGGCGGAAGCAGAACTCCCGGCTCGAACCGGCCCAGTCCTGGGGAATGAACACCTCATGATGGTTCGTGTCGACTCCTTGGTATGGAACGCCGTTCACATACAGCAGCGACTCGAACCCGGAATTATGGAAGGGACCCGTCTTGCCGAAATCGAACAGGCCGACAACCGTACGGCCGCTCCAGGAAGCAGGAATATCCACTTGCTTGCGCACCCATGCGTATAAGTCACGGCCTTCCCAGCGGGCTCCCTTCGCAATGGTCGTCCACTCCCCGTCAACAGGGGGATGCGCGCCGTTGCGCTTTTCTTCATCGATTCTGAAATCCCATTCGTTCAGCTGGATCGCATCGCGATATCTGTATTCGCCCAGCTCCTTTAGTCGGGCGGCCAGCTTTTCCGTTGTCCAAAACATGCTTATTCGCCTCCATTTGGTAACACGTGTTATTAATCATACCGTCGCCTGCAAGCGCCGACTGGCATTTACAGGGACGATGACGATTCGATAGGGGCCATACTCTCGCCCGCAAGCAGCTCGGCCTTTAGCCAGTGCTTCGCGACGGTATTCTCTCCCGGCTGCGATTGCGATTGCTCTCCGCCTTCCAGCGTCTGCAGCAATACATGTACGGCTGTCTCGCCCATCCTCACGTAAGGAATGTTCATGACGGATAAGGAAGGCACCAAGCTGCGGTTCAGCCGCTGCGTATTATCGGCCGCCATAACGCGGACGTCCGTTCCGACACGCAGTCCGAGCTCATGCGCCGCGCGATAGATGCCGATGGCGCCGGCCGACCAGTTGCACAATAACGGAGGAAGGAGCGCATGACTGTCCCGAAGCTGCAGCAGCAGGCTTCGCACTTCATCGCCGTTTTTGTGCATCAGCTCGAAGAGGACCGGTTCCGCCCGCCGCTCTCCGCACCAATCCAGGTACGCCTGCCTGCGGCTTCGTTCCGCCCAGTTGCTTGCGCTGTCCTTGTGGTTCATCTGCACATAGACCGGCTTGCCGGCCTCCGCGGCGCAAGCGGCCATGTAGTCCAGCGCATCCCGGACGCTTTGCCCGTAATCGGCCAGAACGGACGTGACGGAATTCGTCTCGGCATAACCTTCCACGGATACGTAAGGCACCTGGAGCTTGCTCAGTTCGCCTGCCCATCGCGGATCGGCGTAACTGACCGGGTCGAGCGACACGATGCCGTCGATGCGACGCTGCAGAAACAGATCGATCAGCTTGAAGCGGCCTTCCTCGTGCGCGCCTTGTCCGCTGATCAGCACATGATAGCCGCGCTCGCCGCAGGCCCTCTGCATCCCTTCCAGCACCTGCAGGAAGAGGGGATTGCTCGTATCGCCGAAGGCGGCGATACTGCCGCTCTTGCCGGTCTTCATCGCGCGAGCCTGCGCATCCACATGGTAGTTGAGCTCTTGTATAGCCGCAAGCACCGCTTCCCGCGTCTCGGGGCTGATGCCGATCCCCTTGGTGCCGTTCAGCACGGCGGACACGACGCTGCGGGATACGCCGGCCAAACGGGCGACATCGTGGCTGGTGACTCGTTTTTTTCCCATGGAGCAACACCTCTGCGCTAATAGTAACACGTGTTATTGTGCCTGTAAATACGCTCTGAGCGGCGAAAAATTTTCATTCTATTCCGTCTATTAGCTGTGGCAAAGCGTATTTGGAAATAGGTATACTATAAATAATTTAGTTGAATGTATTATCATATCTTAAAGCTGGCAGCTTGAGGACAATTGAAGATCGGAGGCCTACATAATGCAGGAACTAGCAGGGTCTGCGGATAAAAAAAGAAAGGACACTCACTTGAGCCACTTGGCTTCCGTCGGACAAATTGCTGCGGGGATCGCCAATGAGGTCAAAAATCCGCTGACCGCCGTCAAAGGATTTTTGCAATTGTTGAAAGAGCGAAGCGATAGGAAGTACATCGAAATTGCCGAGTCGGAGCTGGAGAATGCGCTGGACATTTTGCAAAATTTGCTTCACGTGTCCAAGCCCGATTTGGAGGATGAGCAGCATGTTTCCGTCGACCTGGCCGTGGAGCTGGAGTCCTTGACGCAGCTGTTTCAGGATCAATTTTATCGGGTGTCCGTACATACAAACTTGCAAGATCCGGGCTCATATATTTTGGGCAAAAGAAATCAATTGAAAAAAGTGTTTTTTAATTTGCTGAAAAACGCGTTTGAGGCTATCCCGGATAAGGGCTCGATCCAGATCGAGCATTGGACGACGGAGGATGAAGTCATCGTCAGCATCCAGGACAGCGGAGTAGGCATCCCGCAAGAAAAGCTGGACATGCTGGGCACGCCGTTCTATACGACGAAAGCCAACGGCACCGGAATGGGTCTGACTCTCGTTTTCTCTGTCATCTACCAGCACAACGGGGCCATCGAAGTCCAGAGTGAGGAGCATGCAGGGACCAAATTTACCATCACTTTTCCGAAGGGTACCAAAAATATTCAATTAAAAGAGGTGGTTCATTTGGAGCTGGAGGCAGCGACGAATTTAAAAGATTTTTTTGTTCTTAACCGGGAAGCTTTCGAAGAACGGCTGCTGTTGGAAGCGGTTAATGTCCGGGACAAAATCGACGAAATACTGACGATCGGCAATATCCATTTACTGGACAACGCCCATAAGCTGGTGCTCTTCATCGTCGATGGGAAAGAGTATGAAGTGGTCGCGTTTGCCAAGCAGGAGGGGGTCACGTGGGCGAAGCATTCGCTTGCCCTCGCCTTCAAGCTGGAATGGATCCAGGCGGTCCGGCGCGTCATGTGGGACTTCTTGTACAATTACGACAGGCTGAACAACCAAACCGACAGCCGGGAGCATTATTACAGCCTGGAAAAAAACATTAACCAGTTAATGGACCAATTTCTCAATCAACTGTTTATCAGCTATTCGCTGTTCAAAGACGACCTGATCCGGGCGCAGCGGGAAATGGTGGAGGATTTGTCCGTCCCGATTATCCCATTGACGCGGACGACTTCCATTTTGCCTCTGATCGGAAGGATAGACGAGTTTCGGGCCAACACGATCGAGGACAAAGTCATTTCGCAAATCGGCAACGAAAGGATCGAGACGTTAATTATCGATTTATCGGGTGTGATGGTAACGGATCCCGATGTCGTTCGCCAGTTGATCAACGTCTTCGACGGGATTAATATGATGGGCTGTCAGCCGATCGTGACGGGGCTCCGGCCGGAGATCGTGAAGCTGATGATTCGGTCGGGCCTGTCTTTCGAACAGAAAGCCGTTACGAAAGGAACGCTGCAGCAAGCGCTGGTGGATCATTTGGCGGGTGATTTCAAGCTCGACTGATGCAGCTCATTAATAGAATACATCGCACGATAATGGCAAACCCGTTGAAAAGCGGGGGCGCAAAGCTATAGGGGCTAACTTGGTTGCATGAATGCCGATATGTCTGCCAGCTGCCGAATACGACGGGCAACTCCGTCTATTCACTTCAGACTTAGACAGGAGTTTTTTTGCATGCAAGGAAATAAGCACGATTGATGAACGCTGTAAAAGAATGCTTAAAGGTACGAAACAAGAGGGGGGCGACGGCCCCTCTATTTTGTTGTCGAAACAACAAAAAAACGACACTGTTCAAGTGTCGGGTACGTGTTTTTGGGTGATTTTAAATAGAGGGCACCTATCTCGATTCCCTATAATCGTATTATAAAGCCAGGATTATTATAAGTCTATACTTTTTGGTAAAAAATCCGTATCTTATTCATGCCGGCCGGCAAATCTCATACAGGAGGTCTACTAACTTATGTTTCCAGATTTGACGAAGCATCCGGAATATGCGAGACCGCAGACGATGGAGTGGTGCAAGCAATTGGCAGCCAAGACAGGCAAGTACGAATTCCCTTGGAAAAGCATAATTGAGGGCCAGGCGGCGGAAGCCGTCTTGACCGCAAGGCTGTCCGCAACGGCACATGGAAAAGTATTGGATGTGGGCTGCGGTCATGGGGCCTATACCGTTCAATGGGCCGGCCATGCGGAAGAAGTCGTCGGGTATGACGTAACGGAAGGTTTTATTGAGACAGCTAATCGGAACCGGAAATCAAACGTTCGGTATGTCACGGGAAACACTCGAGACGGGTTGCCTTTCCCCGATGACTATTTCGACGTAGCTTATACGAAGAAGGGGCCGACCAGCTGGTATAAGGAAGGGAACCGAGTGGTGAAGTCAGGCGGAACGCTGCTGCTGTTTCACCCCGGCGACGGCAATGGCAAAGGCGGCGAGCTTGGGCTGATCTTTCCCGGGTTATTCGCTCCGCCTGCAGCAGGCACGCCGGTTCTGGACAGGATTCAGGAGCGACTGGATGGCAGCGGTCTAACGGACACGAAATTAACAGTCTTGAAAGAAATGGTGTGGGTCCCATCGGCAGATGACGTATTCGAAATGGTTTGTTTCGGGCAAAGCGACGGATTCAGGCAATATGCCGAAGAACAATGCCGCCGTCTGATCAACGCGCAATTCGAGAAGCACGCCAGCGACAAGGGAATCCTCACGACGGGATTTTATTATTGGATTGAGGCGAAAGCGTCGTAATTTGTGAACAGCCGGTCCTCAATTCGTCGGCCGCTGCGCTAATGGAGCATTGGCGGGGGCGGACCGGCAGTTGTGCCGGAAACATAGATTTCGCCGTTTGTATCGACGGATGCGTAAACGACGTCGTCTTGCCGAAGCTTCTTCGCTTGCAGCTGAGACGCCAGCCATGACAAGTCCTTGCGGATGAAAGTCAGCGTTTCCTGGAGGACGTTCCCTTCAATTATCAACGGATAGGACAGGCTGCTCTGCTGCTTGACGAGGCCAAGATCCTCCAAGGCCGGAACCGATTTCTGATCTTTTTTGTAGACGGACAGCTTTCCGTTGGCCTCCAGTACGGCAAGCTCGACGTCGCCGAGATGGAAAATATCCTTTTCCCGCAGCATTTGGGAGATGTTGTCGATCGAGTAGCGCACTTTTTTTAAATTGCTCATTAACAGATTGCCTTGATAAACGACGACCGTCGGTTCGAACGTGATAAGCTTGCCGAATTTTCTGGACTTAATCGTCAATGAAGAAACGACTCGCTGCAGGAGACCGATTAATATGATCGCCACGGCCGTATGGATATGTTCGATCTTGGGATCCGCAATATCGGCGCCGACGACAGCTCCCAAGGCGATGATCACCAGGAAGTCGAATACGGGCAGTTCGCCAATGGACCTCTTGCCCATGAACAGACCTACGACCAGCATAAGCGGGAAGATCGTCACGATTCTTCCCGCCACCAGCAACGAATCTTTAGCGGTATCCATCCACATGCAGAAGCAACCTGACCTTTCCATGTTCTAATATTATAGTGCGTATGATTAGTATGGTTTTTTGTTCTGTATAATATAACCAAATTTTGACGGGTCTACTCCTCAGGAAAAATTGAAGAAGTGAAAACATGCCTTTTGCCTACTTTCAAGATAAAAATTTCGTATCATCATTCGATTTAATGAGAGAACCCTGTTTTTTCCTTGCCATATTTACTACTAGAGTTCCAGACCTATAAGCGTTATCCTAAAGTAAAGATATTATTCTGAAGGCTTATAAAGAGGTGCATGAAATTGTGAATAAAGCAATGTTGAAATGGGTGTTGGCTCAACAAGAAGAGGCGGTATTGTACGACCTGGCAATTGCAACGAACTGTAAGGTAAAGGGCTTTCGGGAGATTACAAGAAACAATATAAAGCAAATACGCCCTCAAGTGATGAACGAATTGCAAAAAACGACCAAAGTGATGAGGTTAAAAGCAGGGCTGCGAAAACATATCAATCAGTGCTTAACTGAAGAGGCTGTTAAAGACATTAGAAAACTAAATCGGGATGAGCTCTTGGAATTAGTCAATACGGGGAAGTACAGCCTGATAAATATTCTGCTTGCTCTAACGACAGGGGAAGTGGAAGATTCTGAGGAGGCGGAAGCTCTTTTTGCCTTTATTTCGGATTCAGGAAATCTTGCCCGGTATGAACCCCAAACAGGCATAGTCCAGAATCAAGGAGAGGAGCCGGCATCTATCGAAACAGCGGTTCCAGCAATGGAATCAATCATTCGAGACCTAGAAGAACGGCTGTCTCAGGAAAAGCTTAAGGCGGTTAAACTTGACGAGGTCATGAAAGAGCTTAGGGAAAAAAGAAAGGCAGAGGTACAGGAATGGAAAAAAGAACGAAAGACGCACACAGAAGAAATAAAAGCATTAAAAATAGAGCTTGAAAATAAAGAGAAACAAATAACTGAGCAAGCAGATGATATTGCAGGTTTGAAAGAAGAAGTATCCAATCTACAGGAAGAAGTCAAACGTTTGATTACTGAACTTAAAACGAAGACTGTAGATGCAGCGAATTTGATATCCCCGCAAGACCAGCAGATTGCAAATCTGACGCCGAGTCCTAAGAAGGTTGTGCTGTTAGGGGAAGGAGTTCATGAGTCGTTTCTACATACGCCACAATATGACGTTGAATTGGTAGGGAATGGCCAAATCGAGGATTTCTTGCAGCGCGAGTCCCATTCTGAAGAAATCTGGATGCTATCATTTCAAATTTCACCCCCGAAGCAGCGAAAGCTAAAAAGCGTCTTAAAGGAAAAAACCATTAAAGAATTTTTAACATTGGTAGAACTTCAGTCCTATCTAAACAAAAGGTGAGGGAATAATGTATGTATAAGGATTGGAACGTGGATTTTGTCGGTATATTGGCAACGGAAGAAGATGTTCAGAGACGACCAATTATTATAAACTCGCAGAATGCGCTTCAATTTTATGTGAAATTGATATCCGACACACCTTATGGATTTCCTAATGTAAACCTTTTTACTTGTTACTCCAGCGACCTGTCACGCTACGGGTTTGAAGATGAATACTATCGTCCGGATGATGAGCGGAAGGAAAAGCTTGAACGATTTTTACACGATTATATACTCATATTCAGACCGCAAAAGAAAGTTCTGCCAAATCACAATGAGATTTATGTTGGTAAAGAAGTGAGGCTGATCAGGAAGTCTGACAGTTATGTCCAGGGTATGACATTTATCCCTGTTCCAGTCTTTAGTGAGGAAATGCATGATTTGACCTTTGATGATTTTATCCATAAGCTATTAAATAATAAGTTTGTAGGCAGGATTGAAAGTATTTCAACTGAAACTAACGACACTCCACAGTTTGTGCTGTGGAAGCAAAGAGATAAATTTAGCATTATTGGGGAGTTCGACAAGCATCAGTACGCCCATGGAGGGTACTGTTTGAATATTGCCGGGCATCTGAAGGTGCTGGAGTTCGATGATGATTGGTTGGAAGATTGTTATGGGACGCCGGAAAATTCGACTCTCATGTTTGTGCCGCTAAGCATCTATCAAAACATGAATGCCTACATGGAGTCCGCGGCACCGCTCGAAAGCTTGCAGGATGCTGCATTAGAGACTGCTGCGGGGGCGGTTGTGGAGGTCCCTGAGATGAAGAAACCGGAGGCCGTTCTGGCGGCTCCGCCTGCCGCGGTGGAAGAGGCAGATGTAGTCATTCCCTCAGATAATGAAGAATATCGGTTTATGGACCATTTTATACAAGTTACGAGAGAGATGGGGCTGCAATATTCCGAAAAGGATTTGTTTAATTTTCATACTGCCTTGAAGTCGAATACGCTCAATATTATCGCTGGGATGAGCGGAACAGGCAAGTCAAGACTAGTTCAGGCATACGCGCGTGCCCTTGGGTTAGATGATGACCAGTTTGTCATCATTCCGGTGCGCCCCTCCTGGACAAACGATTCCGATTTGATCGGATATGTCGATGCCATGAACATGGTGTACCGCCCGGGGGATTCCGGATTAATTAACACCTTGATTCAAGCGCAAAAGGAAGAGAACCGAAAAAGCAAGCTGTATCTGATTTGCTTTGACGAGATGAACCTAGCTCGCGTCGAGCATTATTTCTCGCAATTTCTGTCTGTCCTGGAGATGGACCCGCAGCGCCGGTTTTTGCGGCTGTATAACGACGATTTGACGGGCCGTTTGTATAACACGGCTCAATATGAGCCTGTCATTGCCATTCCTGAGAACATTATGTTTGTCGGCACCGTCAACATCGACGAATCCACGTACCACTTCTCCGACAAGGTACTGGACCGTTCAAATGTGATTTCGCTCGACGTGCTGCCGTATACGGGCTTGAGGCATTTGGGTCAGAAGGAACGAAAGCTGCAAGGACGGAAGACCTCGTATTCGTTTGAGGAATATAGCAAATTCCGTCAGACGGAAGGCTTTACGTTAAGCGATCGTGAAGCGGAGTTCTTCTGGGCTATTCACCGGACGCTTCATGAGTCGAACAAAAACCTGGGCGTCGGTCCTCGCGTTGTTCGTCAGATTGACACGTACCTTCGCAATTTGCCGGAAAATCCGTATATCTCGAAGAAAGAGGCTCTGGACCTTCAGGTCGTGCAGCGGATTCTTACGAAGCTGAGAGGCCCGGAAGGCCTGCTGAAGGATTTGATCGGGAAGGCGGATGCGAACGGTGAAGTGACGGGCAGCAAGCTTCTTGATCGGTTGAAAGAATTCGAGGACATTTCCGATTTTGTGGAAACGCGAAATGTGCTAATTCATAAAGCGAAAGAGCTGAAAATTAATGGCTACACCGTTTAGTCCGCTCCCGTTTGAGTTGTCCTTTCAGGTTGGTTATTCGCAGGAGCCTGTAAGCCGATTTTACGAGGACGAGCAAGGCTTTTACGAGTACATTGACGAGCCGTCGGCGACGCTTATAGAAAACATTGAGATTACGATCGATTTTAAATCGCCAGACGATAACGCTAGACTCTACATGTACGGGTTGGAGACGATCCCTTACCCTGGAGTGAAGTTTGATGAGAAAGGGGAGGCTTTCCTTTCTCCGAACGGAGGCAGTATTCCCCTCTTTAACAAAAACTATTATCCCTTGATACCGGGGACGTATCAGATTCGGGTAGAGATTGGCGATAAGGTGTGGTATGCGCCCTTCGCCATCCAACCGAAGCAGCTTTCGACTGAACAGTTGTACGTCATGAAGGAACAGCTGGAAGAAGTTATCCGGGGACTGGCGTTCGATTTTATCAGTAAGCAGTTTTCCAATGGGCAGAAGCTGGGCCGATCGCTGCCGCCCCGGCTGCTTATGCAGTTTATGGTGATCTCGAAGCATTTCCCGAACGTGATGGCCGCGCTCAGCGATCTGTATACGAAGGTCAACTTTCGAACGCGCAAGGAATACGAGATGGCTCGGTCAGACCGCGCGAATGTCGTCGACGAATTGACGGTGCGGCATCGGTTAAAACACCCCGAAATTAAAGGGTTTCTTAAGGTGCCTGTTCGCATCATCGACTATGACTTGCCAGAAAATATATGGATAAAGCATATTGTCAGACGCCTCATCACGGTGCTGAACGACTTTGTGATTTCCGTCGAGCAGTATGCGGAGGACCTGCAGGAGGAAATCGACCAGTTACGACAGTTCGAGTTCCAGGACAGCACGAAGATTGTTCTGGAGCAAAAAAGCAAGGTATACAATGAGCTCCAGCAGTATGTAGATATCGTGCAGCAAATGAAGATCGGTTTCCAGCTTATCACCTCCGCTCATTGGTACGACCAAGTGCACGAGAATCCACTCATGACTGTGCCTTATGTGCTGACGAAGGATGCCCGGTACCGCTCTATCTATATGCTGTATCGGGAGCTTCAAGAAGATGATTTGGAAATTACACTTGATCCGTTGTACTCCTTCCAATGGAAACGGACGGACAAGCTCTATGAAATGTGGAGTTATGTGGAGTTGCTGCGAATTTTGGAGGAGGAACTGGGATTTATCCCTATTCGCGGCTGGATTTATAATCTGCACTTTAACGGTGAGGGCATGCTGATTCCGTCGCTTCCTTCAGGGGAGCGCGTGATTCTGGAAAAGGACGGCCTTCAACTGCACTTCGTATACGACGGAGCGGTGCCTTTAACCAGCAGAGATACGCAGATGTTTGTCCATCCGCTCTATGTCCGGCAGCAGTATAACCGTCCGGATGGCCGGCTGGACGTATACAGGAGCGGGATATACTGCGGGTCTGTGATGATGGATTTCAAATATCGTCCGCGGCGCAATTTCTGGGACAAAGACAAGGTGAACACGATCGCGCGCACCCGCGAGATGAGCCAGTTAATTGCTTACAGCGATAGCCGCTCCAATTACCTTTACGGCGAAGACAGGCTCAATGGCAACCCGCTGCAACGGCTCAGTCCGGTAGCGGAAGTATGGGCGTTTTACCCGGTGAAAGAGGGGCGAGAAGAGCTTCCGAGCGCCTCGGATGACCACAGTTTGCGGCTGATTCCGCTTAGTCCGGGGGATCGGAACGCGCATGTGCTCGGCGAGTTTGAACGAGTACTTCGGCAGTTGCTGCAGGACAGCGAAGGTTTTTTGGGAAGTTATCCAATGACTTGAAATTCGGAAGCAGGTCATTCATATCATGGAAATGTAGATCAGCAACCCCAATGAGGGTTTTTGCGCAATTAGTCAACCATTGCCGCTTTTCCTGCGGCAATGGTTGTTGGCGTGCAGCCGTAAGTCGGGGTGTTCCGCTTACGAACTTTTGCGGACGTTAAGCAGCCGGTATGCGGCAACGGCCAGCGCGGCTCCGGCAAGCGGAGCGACAAGAAATACCCACAGCTCGGACAAGGCTTCTCCGCCAAGGAGAACCGCCGGTCCAAGGCTTCTGGCCGGGTTGACGGACGTTCCCGTCAAGCCGATGCCGAGAATATGGACGAACGCGAGTGTCAGACCGATCACCAGGCCGGCAACGTTTCCGTTGCTTTCGCCGGAGGTTACGCCCAGAATCGTGTAGATGAAAACAAAGGTCAACACGATCTCGACGACAACCGCCATCATTGCCGTAATTCCGATCCCGTAGCCGGGGCCGAAGCCGTTCTGGCCGAGTCCCGTAACTGCGCTGCCGGTGGAGTCGATGATGGCGTACAATATGGCGGAGCCTGCTACAGCGCCGGCAATTTGCGATAAGACGTACCCGATGAAGTCGCCCCCCGTCAGCTTGCGGTTCAGCAGCATAGCAAGCGAAACGGCCGGATTAATGTGGCACCCCGAAATCGGCCCGATGACGTAGGCCATCGCCACAATCGACAGGCCGAAGGCGAAGGCGATGCCCAAATATCCGAGTTCCCCGCCCGCCGTAGCGGCGCTGCCGCAGCCGAACAGCACCAGCACCAATGTTCCGATAAATTCGGCGGCATACTTTTTGAAAGACGCGTTCATGTCCAATCCTCCCAATTATTAGAATCCTTCTGATTATAATCGAGAGAAATTGACAAAATCTGAACATGGGGGAATTGCTAAGTCCTAACAACGCTTTTTGCATTTGTTTATCAAAATGACATAGGGCTCATCCGAATAAACGAGCCGGTACACCAACTCGTTTCCTTCTTTCGCTCCCAAGTAAAAATCTACGCCTCTGCTGACGCCTACGATCCTCACGTCGCCGACAACATCGGGAAGCTCGATCAACTTATAAGGCGGGTCGTCCTCCGCCAACATGTTGTCAAAGACGGCAAACACATAGGAATCCGGATCCGTTTCTTTTTTTCCCAGTATGACTTTTTGAATATGATCGTGAGTAACCTCAATATTCATGTTGACTGGAATAACGCCTTCTACATATTCGTCCACATCGTAAGAAATTTTGCTGAGAGGCCGATTCACTTCGTTATAGTGGACGACGGGTTCCACATAAAGCGCATGATGAAGTCCGTTGGGGATTTGCGGGTTATTTTTTGAGGCAACGAGAGCAAATGGATTTGCGTTGCTCAACATCCAACCGAATAGAATGAACAACAAAATGAAGAAAGGAATAATCAGCACGATGCGTCTCACCAATAAAAATCCCTCCGAACTGAATTTTTATATTCTTTCGACGGACGGTATGCGGAAACCTTGCTGACCGAAGTCAAATTGGCGAATCTATGAAAACGTCAGCGCATCGATGGCGTACAAATCCGGACTTTTATGGGCCCATTCCCGCTTCTTGACTGCAACCGCAGAAATTTACCGGCTTTCAAATCACATTTAACTATCATATAATAGTAAGTATCAATCATTAATCATGATGAACGTGATCAAGTCTTATTTCATTATTCTCTTTTCTTCCAATATCAGCGTGTAAGGACGGTAAAAATGAGCAATCAATCGAAAACAGACGTAATCTTAATCGGAGCCGGCATCATGAGCGCGACCTTGGGATCGCTGCTGAAGGAGCTGGCGCCGGACTGGGACATCAAAGTGTTTGAGCGGCGCGCAACCGCGGGAGAAGAAAGCTCCAACGAATGGAACAATGCGGGTACGGGCCATTCCTCGCTGTGCGAGCTGAACTACACCACCGAAAAAGCGGACGGATCGATCGATATCAGCAAAGCGATCAAGGTGAACGAAGAATTTCAGGTTTCGAAGCAGTTCTGGTCTTATCTGGTAAACAGCAAGCTGATCCGCAATCCGCGCGATTTTATCGTGCCGGTGCCTCATATGAGCTTTGTGCAAGGGGAGCAGGACGTAGCCTTCTTGAAAAAACGTTACGAGGCGATGTCCGGCAACCCTCTGTTCGAAGGAATGGAATATTCCGACGATCCGGCCAAGCTGGCGGAATGGATTCCGCTGATGATGAAGGACCGGACAGTGAACGGACCGATCGCGGCAACGAGAATCGAGTCCGGAACGGATGTCAACTTCGGCGCTTTGACGCGCATTTTGTTCGACCATTTAAAGAAGAAGAACGTAGACATCCATTACAACCACAATGTGGATGATATTAAACGCGCAGGCGACGGCTCGTGGCAATTGAAGGTTAGAAATCTGGCCAGCGGCGCCGTCGAGCGTCATACGGCCAAATTCGTCTTTATCGGCAGCGGGGGAGGCAGTCTGCACTTGCTGCAAAGATCCGGCATCCGGGAAGGAAAGGGGATCGGAGGCTTCCCGGTCAGCGGGCTGTTCATGGTGTGCCGGAAACCGGAAATCGTGGCGCAGCATCGCGCGAAAGTGTACGGCAAAGCTTCGGTCGGCGCTCCTCCGATGTCCGTTCCGCATTTGGACACCCGGGTGATCGACAACCAGGAATTGCTGTTCTTCGGACCGTTTGCCGGCTTTACGCCGAAATTTTTGAAATACGGCTCCAATCTCGATCTGTTTACATCCGTCAAGCCGCATAATTTGACGACGATGATGGCGGCGGGCGCCAAAAACGTTCCGTTGACCAAATATTTGATCAAGCAAGTGATGTTGTCGAAGGAGCAGCGCATGGCGGAGCTGCGGCAGTTTGTCCCGAATGCCAACAGCGAAGACTGGGAGCTGCTTGTGGCGGGCCAGCGCGTGCAGGTCATCAAGGATACGGCTGCCGGCGGCAAAGGAACCCTGCAATTCGGCACGGAAGTGATCAGCGCCGCCGACGGATCGATCGCCGCGTTGCTTGGCGCATCTCCGGGAGCGTCCACCGCCGTTTCCGTCATGCTGGAGGTTATCAACCGCTGCTTCCCTCAACAAGTTAAAGCGTGGGAGCCGAAAATCAAAGAAATGATTCCTTCCTATGGCACGGCACTATTGCAAAACCCGGATTTGATCCGCCAGATCCACACGGCGGCGGCACAGGCGCTTGGACTGGAAAGCGAACGGGTTCCGGTTGCCCAAGCATAACCGCTTGCGCAAGGGAACGGAGATTATAAGTGAATGCAAGTAAAAAAGCGAAGCGCCCGGGTTAATCCGGGCGCTTTATTTTTTTATTCGCAGGGCCGTTGCAACCCCGTATTTTCTTGAGCGGGCGTTAAATTCCGATTGACACGTTGTCCTGCATCCTATACGATAAAAATAGTAATGTAAGCGCTTTATATGGAAAACGTTTTCGTTATAGTAAGGCGAGAAGCCTTGACTATAAACGGCGCCCCGGCGGGTGTGCCGTCAAATCCGCGAAGGAGGGTGAATGATGATGAACAAGCTGTACGTTTTAAGGAACGGGGGGAACGGGCGATGAAACGATGGCACTGGCGCAAATCGATTAGCGCGGCGGTGGTAATCGGCATGCTGGGCGCACTCTTGTATGCGATGCCGTCCGTTCAGGCGCAAAATACGATTCTGCTGCAGCACGGTTATGAAGACGGCACGACCCAAGGGTGGACGGGACGAAGTACGGCGGAAACGTTGACGGCGGCGCCTGAAGCCGCTCGTTCCGGAGCGTTCGGCCTGAAGGTGGCCGACCGGGCCAGAGGCTGGCACGGAGCGACGCTGGACGTAACGGAGCAGCTGGAGATGGGCAAGACCTACGTATTCACGGGCTGGGTCAAGCTGCCGGCCAACTCCCCGAACAGCCGCGTCTACATGACGATGCAGCGTACGGCGGGCGGCAATATGTTTTACGAGCAGCTGAATTACGGTACGGCTTCGTCCGGCAGCTGGGTTCAAATCAAGGCGGAATACAAATACCGCGAACCGTCGGATCAGCTGTCCATTTACTTTGAAATTCCGGATCAGCCGACGCTGTCCTTCTATCTTGACGACTTTGCGCTGGAGAGGCTGCCCGATGCCGAACCGGTCGTCATCGAGGAAGGAATTCCGTCGCTGCAGGACGTATTTGCGGATGATTTCCTGTTCGGCTCTGCCTTCGAAAATTTCGAGCTGTATTCGGAGCCCGACCGGCAATTGCTGGCCAAGCATTTCAACAGCGTAACGCCGGGCAACGTGCTGAAGTGGGACGCCACCCAACCGCAGGAGGGCGTATTCCAATTCGGCGAGGCGGATCTGGCCGTACAGTTTGCGGAGGACAACGGCCAGCAGGTGCGGGGGCATACGCTCGTCTGGCACAATCAGACTCCGGATTGGGTGTTCCGCGACGCCAACGGCAATCTCGTGACAAAGGAAGTGCTGTTTGAGCGGATGGAGGATCATATCAAGACGGTCGTGGGCCGGTACAAGGACTCGATCTATGCCTGGGACGTCGCGAACGAAGTGATCGACGCGGCCCAGCCGGACGGCTTGCGGCGCAGTCTGTGGTATCAGATCGCCGGCGAGGAATATATCGAGAAGGCGTTTATTTACGCGCATGAAGCCGATCCTGACGCGCTGCTTTATATCAACGATTACAATACGCACGAGCCGGCCAAGAGCCAGGCGCTGTACAATTTAATCACGCGGCTGCAGGCCAAGGGCATTCCGATACACGGCGTCGGCCATCAGACGCATATCAATATCGATTATCCTCAGATGAGCCAGATCGAAAGCTCGATATTGAGATTTGCCGCACTCGGCTTGAGAACGGAAATTACGGAGCTGGATATCGATATTTATACGAACTCCGGTCAAAGCTACGATACGCTGCCGGCCAACCTCGCCCAGAGGCAGGCGACCCGCTATAAGCAGCTGTTCGATATATTCCGGAGGCACAGCAATCTGATCGACAACGTGACGGTGTGGGGCAAGGACGACGGCAACACCTGGCTGCGCAAATTCCCGGTCAACCGCAACAATTGGCCGCTCCTGTTCGACGAACGGCTCCAGTCCAAGCCGGCTTACTGGGAAATCGTCAACGCTGCGCAGCCGCAAGTGCCGCCGGCTCCGGCGAACGTCCGGGCGACGGCCGGCAACGAGCGGGTGACGCTCAACTGGAACGCGGCGGCGGGGGCGTCCGGATACACCGTGAAGCGCGCGACGCAAAGCGGCGGGCCGTTCGCGACGGTGGCCGACGGCCTGACAAGCCTGACCTATATCGATACCGGATTGGTCAACGGCACGACTTACTACTATACGGTCAGCGCGCATAACGCCGCGGGTGCAAGTCCCGACTCGGCGGCAGTTTCGGCGACGCCGCAGGATGCGCCCGAGCCGCAGCCCGGCGATTTGGCGGTGCAGTTCCGCACCAGCTCCACTAATGCCGGCGACAATTCGCTGACGCCGCAGTTTCAAATCGTCAATCGGGGAACCGAGGCGGTTCCGCTCGATGAACTGACGATCCGCTACTGGTATACGATCGACGGGGACAAGCCTCAGCAATTCCATTGCGACTGGGCGCAAATCGGCTGCAGCAATATCAGCGGCAGTCTGGTCAAGCTGACTGAAGCGAAGCCGGGGGCGGATTATTATTTGGAGCTGACGTTCTCCCCGTCGGCCGGCAGCATTGCGGCGGGCGGCAACACCGGGCAAATGCAGACGCGCGTCAACAAGACCGACTGGACGAACTACAATGAGCTGGACGATCACTCCTACGATCAGACGAAGACGTCCTTCGCCGATTGGGATCGCGTGACGCTGTACCGGGGCGGCACGCTCGTCTGGGGAGTGGAGCCGGGGATGTGACGAGTCGCGCGGAACCGGCATGCGACGGAGGTCGGGGCGGATGTAATGATCATGAGGCCTGTGCGGTTGCGCACAGGCCTCTGTCTTAGTCCGCCGGCTTGCGGCCGTCCCGAACATCAACGAATATTAGCGCCGGCGATCAAGGGCAGCGAATTGATGCGGCTTGGCCGTAGAAAGGATACATTCATTTTCCTTTATTTTTACACTTGAAACGATTGTCAACGAGCTGCACGATCTGTTATGATTTGTTCATCTTGCTTTGGAGGTGCTCCTTTTGACCCATTCGATGCGTTTAAGGTAATTTGAAGTGCATTTCGAATCGACTCGGCCATTTTGACGAATATTTGGTGCGGGTTATTTGTCATGTGCTTTTCATGTTGCCTGGATGCGGGGATGAGGTTTTTTTGTGCTGTTCACGAACGTGAACTCGCGAATATAAACAAGCGTCCAATGCGGCGCTTGCAAAAGGAGATTTATAATCATGCACCTTCAATGGAAAAAATCGTTTGCCATTATTTTTGGCGGACAGCTCTTTTCGATTCTGACGTCTTCAATGGTTCAGTTTGCGGTTATATGGCATTTGACGGAAACGACCGGATCGGCAACGGTGCTTATGCTTGCCGGGCTGGCTGCCTTTTTGCCGCAGGCGCTGCTGGGACCTTTCATCGGCGTTTGGCTTGACCGCTGGAACCGTAAAATAACGATGATCGCCGCGGACAGTGCCATTGCGTTAACTAGCTTGATATTAGGCTTCCTGTTCGTGCTGGATGAGCCGAGCTTGGCAGTCATCTACGCCATTCTGATGATTCGCTCGGCGGCTTCCGCTTTTCATGCTCCGGCCTTCCAAGCGGCCATCCCGCTTATTGCGCCCGAAGAGCAATTGACGCGCGTGGCCGGATGGCATCAGATGGTCTTTTCCTTCTCGAACGTAATAGGACCGGCGCTTGGAATTGCGGTATACTCGGCCTCCTCGCTTGGAACGGTATTGTTCCTGGATGTCGCCGGCGCTTTGTTCGCCAATGTCATGCTGCTGCTGGTTCGCATCGATCAGCCAAAGGGGGAGGCCGCGCAAACTCCTTCTTTCGTCCGTGAATTTAAGCTTGGCTGGGAGACGTTTGTTGCCGTGAAGCCGGTCGTCTGGCTGACCGCCGCCGCCGCCCTGTTCGGCATCGCGTTTATGCCGCTCGCGACATTGTTTCCTTTAATGACGCTGTCTCATTTCGGCCGGGGAGGATTTAGCGCGAGCGTGGTGGAAGCTGCATTTGGAATCGGCATGATCTTAGGCGGCGCCCTCTTGTCGGTGTTCGCCGGGAAGCTGAAAGATACGGCGTTTATGTCGTTGAGTCTGACGCTGATCGGATTGGCATGTGTCTTTAGCGGTCAAATCTCGGGAGAGGCCTTTGCAGCATTCGTTGGCCTGTCGTTCTTCATGGGTGCGGCCGCACCTCTATACAACGGGCCTTATATGGCTATGATTCAGAAATCGTTCGAACCGGAAAAGCTGGGACGCGTCATCTCATTCATTACGAGCCTTACGCTGCTGTCATCGCCGATCGGTCTTGCGCTGGCGGGACCTGTCGTCGAGAAGTACGGGGTTCAAATGTGGTTTTTCGGGTCGGGGATCGGCATTCTGGCGATCGCACTGTTCATTTATGCCAAATTCAATCGAATCGGCACGAAATAAAACGGAGCGGCCACGGAGCGCTTGACAGCCGGTACAACCATAACAACATAAAAAAACAGCCTTTTGCCTTTGGCCGAAGGCTGTTTTTTATGCTGTTCCATTTTTCCTTACAGCCGCACTGTACGTCCGCTTTCGACCTTGACGACGGCCTTATCCACGCTGAGCCAGACGTCCATTGCCGAGGCGTTGTAGACGAAGTCGAGGCTGGCCGAAAATTTCAACTGCTCATATGCTTTCATATAATCGACGATCTCGATATTCGTCGCATACCAGATGTCGTCGCGGCCGCCGGCGAAGGCGCAGAACCGCTCCATCAGCTCCCAGTTGTCGTCCGCATCGAATTCGTAGCTGTGGCCCCATACATACATCAGGTACAAATATTGCGACTTGTGCAAGCCGACGAACCGCTCCGCATGAGCCATCAGCTCCCGGTTGTGGTGGCAGGTCGCCTTCCACTCCAGCCAGTCGTGCGGCAGATCGAAGCCGCCGGTCGTCTGCACGACGCGGGCGTATTCGATGCCGAGACCGGGCAGCAGCCGCTTGAGCCGTTCATTATAGGAGCCGTTCGGATACGACATGCCGCGCACCGTATAACCGACAAGCCCTTCCAGCGCTTTGCGGTCCTCCATCAATTCATGCACCATCAGCTCATTGGGACAGCGGGCAATCGTCGGATGACGCACCGTATGCGCCGATACTTCATGTCCGGCATATAACGAAGCGACTTCCTCGGCCGGAATCCGGTCGCCGCTTCCGAGCAGCCCGGAATTGAGATGGAACGTGCCCTTCAAGCCGTGCCGGTTGAACAGCTCCACGAGCCGTCTGTCCGCCGCGCGCCCGTCGTCGTAGCTTAACGTCAGCGCCTTGAAGCGCCCGCCGGGATAACAAAGCAAAACTTCCTTCATAACGATCTCCTCCTGAATAAGCAATTAGGCAAGCCTACGCCGCCATTGCGGAACGCGGAAATGGCGGGCGGGCTGCGGAGCGGTGTCCCTCGTGGACCGGAGCACCGATAAGCGCTTCCGAGTCTAATCCGGAACGGCTTGGGCACGCGGCAGATGAAGCATTGGCAGCGGCACCTTCGCCCAGTCGATGTCCGAGGCAAAATAAAAGCTGGGATAACAAGGCTGATTGTACACGACGTTCTGCCAGGCGACGCCGACGCGGTACTGCGCGTCGTGCATAAGCGTGTACAGCTTCCGGTCGGTCAGTTCCGTGCTCGTATAGATTCGAATCGCCGTACTGTCCGCCGTGCGCACGAGCAGCTCCTCCCGCCAGTCGCCCCAGATGTCGGCGACGAGGCACGGATTGCCCTTCGTCCCGTTGTTGGAACGTGTGCCTTCCGCCGTCAGCAGCCGGCCTCGCTTCCAATCGTCGATGACGACCGGCGAGTCGAACGTGCCGCCAATTACCTGCGTTGTCATGTCGGCCGCCCATTTGATGCTCATATTCGTGCCGGGCGTCTTGCGGTCGATCAGCTCGCCCTTCGCCGTCATAAGGCCGAAGCCGGTCTCGCCGGTAACGTCTTCGCTTGGCCATACCTGCAATCCCCGATAGGCGGGATCGACTTGCCCGATCATGCCTCGGCCGACATCACCAGTTGCGAAGCCGCCAAAGAGCACTTCTCCGGTCGCGGCGTCGCGCAGCGTATAGCCGTACGGTCCCCAGACGCCGCTTTCATGGACCATAAAAATTTCCAAGCCCGGCCGGTCCGGATCGATATCGGCGACATGGAGGGCATCGCCGTGGCCCAGCTTGGCGATTGCCCCCGGCGCCGCGCTCCCTTCCGGCAGCACGCCCTCCGAGCTGTACAATAGCGTGCCGTCATGATCGATCGTCGCCGCTCCGTAAATGATTTCGTGACAGCCGTCGCCGTCCACGTCGGCCACGCTTAAGGAATGGGCGCCTTGGCCGGCCAGGGCGCCCCAAGTCTCGCTCCGCCCGTCTCTTCGCCCCAGCGTGTCCCGAAACGGATTGTCCATCGGCACCCAGCCGCTGTCGGCATACCAGACCTCCCGCAGCCGCTTCCCGTCCCAGCCGTAAGCGGCGACCGCCGCCCGGGTATAATAGCCGCGCGTGAAGATCGCATAAGGCTTGCATCCGTCCAAATAAGCGACTCCGGCGAGAAACCGGTCCACCCGGTTGCCCGGCTCGATCCGGTTCCAGGAGTAGTCGCCCCACATGAGGCCGTCGTCATGCCGGCCGGGCTTATAGCGGATCGTCTCCAACTCCTCGCCGTCCTCGCCGCGAAACACGCTTAAATATTCGGGGCCATGCAGGACGAATCCTTCGAACGCCCGCAAGTTGTTGCGGCCGCTGCGGCTCGGCGCGTAGACGTCGAAGAAATGGTCGGCAAGCGCTTCGGCGTCCGTCCGGGACAACGGGTAACGGTATTGGTCCTCCATGCCGAAGCATTGCTCCAGCGTCGGCGGCCAATGGCCGGCCCGCACCTCCTCGTGCTCATGCCATGCCATAAACGTCCGCACGATGTGCTCGTAATAGTCTTTCCGGCTGCACCGGTAGTCGTCGTCATGCCCGTACCCGGCGGCCTCATCCTCCGGCGGCATCGTGATGCGGCGCTCGGAGACGACGTTGCCGCGAGCGCCGAAGCGGACGACCTTCGTGCCCGGAGCCGTCTTGAGCATCACTTCCGCTTTGCCGTCCCCGTCGAAATCGTAGACGAGCAGCTGCGTGTAATGCGCTCCGGCGCGGATGTTGACGCCCAGGTCGATCCGGTACAGCAGCGTGCCGTCCAGCTTGTAGCAGTCGATATAGACGGGGCCGGTGTAGCCCGAATGCGACACGTCCTTGGAGTTGGACGGATCCCACTTGACGAAAAACTCGTAACGGCCGTCTCCGTCCACGTCCCCGACGCTCATATCGTTGGCGGAATATGTGTAGGCCTCCCCCGCGGGCGTCACGCCGCCGTCCGGTTTACGCAGCGGCAGCTCGCAATAGCCGTTCTCCCAAGGGCGGGCTTCCGCGCTTCGTTCCAGCTCCCGTCCGTCCTCCACGGCGCAAACCCAATACACGGAGGACAATGTCCCGTCCCGATCCAGGTAATTGGTGCTGTCCTCCACCGTTGCGATGCGGCGGCCGTCGCGGTACAGATGGAAATGGACGCCGATCAGCCCTTTGTCGCCGCAGCCGGCCGCTTCGCCGCCGAGCAGTCTCCAGCTGAGGTAATTGCCTTCGGACGTATGGACGGCAACCAGCCCGCGATCCAAATGTTCAAGCTGCGCCAACTGCTCTCGTTCCATTCGCGTTTCCCTCCGTCACATGCGTTTGCTTTTACTGTAGCGCAAAAGAAAGGTATAATCGTCTTAAATATTGCCTGATTCCCATCAAAAGTCGCAATTATTGCGCAAACGCTGCGGAGGCATATCATGTACATCTTCCATAACGCCGCGGGAACGATCGAGATCGATCATCGCAAGCGTACCGGCTATTTCACGATGACGAGTCATCATTCGCACGACGGCTATGAGCTGTATTATTTGATGGCCGGAGAAAGGGACTTTTTTATACGGGACCGGACGTACCGGGTGAAGCGGGGGAGCTTTGTGTTCGTGGGCAAAGAGGAGCTGCATCGGACGATCGATGCGGGAACGCCAAGCCATGAGCGCGTGGTCGTCAACTTCGCGGATTCGCTGCTTGCCGGCTTTTCGCTTGGCGGACGCAACGGCGTGATAACGCTGCCGCCGCAGGAGCAATACAAGGGCGAGACGCTCGTGCGCGAGCTCGTGGCGGAAGCGAAGGGGGATGCGCCGGGGCGCGACGCCATGCTGGAGGCGCTGCTGAGACAGCTGCTGCTGCTGCTGTTCCGCACGCAGGCGGAGCGGCCGGAGCCGGATTCGCAGCCGTCCTTTGCGCATCGAACAATGTCGAAGATCGCCGCCTTTGTCGGAGCGAATTATCGGGACACGCTGCTGCTGAAGGACGTGGCGGAGCGGTTTTTCATAAGTCCGTATTACTTAAGCCGCAAGTTCAAGCAGTGTACGGGCTTCGGCTTCGCGGAATATGTGCAGCTCGTGCGCGTGCGGGAGGCGCAGCGGCTGCTGAGGGAGACCGACCTCAAGATCATCGAGGTGGCGGAGCGGAGCGGCATCGGTCCGGTCGCCAGCTTCCACAAGCTGTTCAAGAAGATGAACGGCTGCTCGCCGCTGCAATACCGCAAGCGCCAGCGGAGCTCATGAATCGCCGATTGCAGCGCGGGGAATGCTTTGATACGATAGATGCAATAGGGAAACGCGATGATAAGAAGAGTACGGGAGAAGGCGATTGAACAGAGAGCTCCGGCAGCTGAAAAGGAGCCAATAGCCACTCCCCGAACCAAGCCTTTGAGCGGCGTGTCGGAACCTTAGCGGGGGGTGATGCGACGGGAGCTCCCGTTATCGAGCTAGAGTATAAGCATTGCCTGCAATGCCGTACTCGAAGAGGTTAATATGGCGACATATTAATGAAGCTGGGGTGGCACCGCGAACGATTCGCCCCCAAGACGACGGTCTTGGAGGTGAATTTTTTTATTTTCCGATTGTCCCATACCCATTCATGAGGAGGCGTCGCCATGGTTAACGGCAAGGATCATTCGAACGAGCATTTTATGCATAAGCTGATACGGGAGGAGCTTCGGCATCAACCGCTGGACAGGGAGATGCGCACGAGGTTTCCGCCCGAGCCCAACGGTTACCTTCATATCGGGAGCGCCTATGCGATCCACACCAACTATACGATCGCTCAAACGTTCGGAGGGACGTTTCATTTGCGGTTCGACGATACGAATCCCCTTAAAGAGGATATGGAATATGTGAACGCCATTCTCGAGGATATGAAATGGCTTGGTTACGACCCGGGAGAGCATGTCTATTTCGGGTCGGATTATTCGGAGGAAATCTATGCGGCTGCCGTACGGCTCATCGAACGGGGGAGCGCCTATGTCTGCGATTTGCCGGCGGAGGAAATGGCGGAGTATCGCGGGACGTTGACCGAGCCTGGCAGAAACAGCCCTTACCGCAACCGGACGGTCGAGGAAAATCTGATGCTGTTGGCCCAAATGAGAAAAGGCGAATTCCCGGCAGGCGCCAAGGTCGTTCGGGCAAAAATCGACATGGCCTCGCCCAATATCGTTCTGCGCGATCCCGTTCTGTACCGGATCATCCATGCGGAGCATTACAGGACGGGCACGGACTGGTGCATCTACCCGATGTACGATTTTGCCCATCCGATTCAGGACGCGATCGAGGGTATCGGCTATTCCTTATGCTCCATCGAATTCAAAGAGCATCGTCCTTTGTACGAATGGGTGTTGAAGGAGCTGGAAATCCCTTCGCCTCCGCGGCAAAGAGAGTTCGGGCGGCTGAATATTACGGGGGCGGTGACAAGCAAGCGGTTTTTGCGGTCGCTGGTCGGCGGAGGATTTGCAGACGGATGGGACGATCCCCGATTGCCCACGATTCGGGGGTTGAGACGAAGGGGATTCACCCCGGACAGCATCCGCCGCTTCATCGAAGCGGTCGGCGGCATTCGAACCGAAAGCACGGTCGATATTTCGCTGCTGGAGCACGGCCTCAGGCAGGAGCTGAAAGGAACGACGGTCGGCGCGATGGCCGTGCTGCATCCTTTGAAGGTTGTGATCACAAACTATCCGGAGGATGGCGAAGAATGGCTGCCGGTCGAGAACAACAGCGAGAACGAGGCGCTTGGCCGCCGAGAGGTCCCGTTCTCCCGAACGATCTATATCGAGCGGGACGATTTCATGGAGCAGCCGCCCAAGGGTTTTCACCGGCTAAGCCCGAATGCCGAGGTGCGGCTGAAAGGCGCTTATTACATCCGATGCGAAGAAGTCGTCAAGGATCCGCATTCGGGAGAAGTAACGGAGCTGCGCTGCACGTACGATCCGCTGACAAAGAGCGGAACCGGATTTACGGGGCGCAAAGTGAAGGGGACGATTCATTGGGTGTCGGCGGCGCATGCCGTTCATGCGGACGTGCGGCTGTACGAGGAGCTGCTGCCGGACCGGAACCTTCCGAAGGCGGATGACGGCAACTGGGCGGAGCATCTGAACCCGAACTCGCTGATTGTCCTGAAGGAGGCTCGGATCGAGCCCTCCGTCAGGCAGGCGCAGCCGGGTCAACGATTTCAATTTTTGCGGCATGGTTATTTTTGTGTGGACAACAGGGACGGCGAAGGCGGAAGGCTGACGTTTGGCCGGATCGTGTCGTTAAAGGATACCTGGAACAAAAAATGAAAGGAGTCGGAGCGGCGCGATGGAAGACCGATTTGACATTTTGCCCGAGGAAGAGGCGCCGGCATGCGCGCGGCATTGCGAACGATGCGAATTGTCCGGTCAGCGCCGCCGCGTCGTCTGGGGCGAAGGGAATCCGGACGCGCCGATTGTCATGATCTTGGACAATCCGGGGGCAAGGGAAGACAGGGAAGGCCGGCCGTTTCTGTGCGGCACCCGCGAAACGCTGCAGCGGGGCATGAGAGAAGCGGGAATCGGCACGGATTCCGTATATGTCACGTATTTGCTCAAATGCAGGCCGGTCCGCGCCTACGACAAGCCGAGGGCCCGGGAAGCCTGTTTGCCCCATTTGCGGATGCAGCTGCGGGAGAAACGGCCGCAAGCGCTGTTCGGCTTCGGGAATGTGGTGGCGGAAGCTCTGCTTCCATGGAAGGAAGACCCCTCCGTCAAGGCATTGAGAGGGAGCTGGCACGAGTACGAAGGATTTCCGATCGGGTTCACCTATCATCCGCTCGCGGTGCGCCGGCACCCGAATTTGCTGAAATTTTTCGTTGAGGACCTGACCGCTCTTCGGGAGGCTGTTGTAAAATAGACCGACAGCTGTTATTTTGTGCTGAAAGGATGCGTCCGGCAATATTCGGTCGACGAGTCGGGCAAGAAAGCGACGTCCAACTTCTATACGGAAGAGATGGCGATTGCCGTGTTCAACCGCTATTAGGACGACCGGTCGTCCGAATATACGTTTGCGTGCCTGGAAGACTGCGCACCGGTCGTCGGGCCGCTGGATATCGAGCGGGACATGTATGCCAAGCATGCTCAGCTCGAATCCATGACGCGGCAGTTGACGGAGGAAGACTTCGGCCGGATGCAGGAGCAGTTCGCGGCATTTATTGCGGCGGCGCCGGAGGAACGTTTTCAAGACGCTGCTGAGGACAAGACCGCAGCTCATCGATCGCTTGCCGCAGCATCAATTGGCGAGTTATCTCGGCATGACCCCGGAGTCGCCTGAGCGGGATCAAGAAGCGGGTCCAACAGGCGGATTCAATGGATGACGAATGACGGACACTTTGCCGCCCTTCAACAGCAGCCATAAACCGAAGCCCAATTCGCCCGCGGTCATGGGGACGATCCATACATATTCATATACTTCGAAGAAGCGGCCGTATTGCGGCATGAGCGTATAGCCCAGATGAAGCGTGATGTAGCCGATGGAAGCAAGCAGCAATAACAGGCTGACGAGCTTGGGGACGCCGGTTGATTGGAAGGCCAACAATCCCGCAATAAGCAGATGTCCGCCAAAGACGATTAGACCGACCGACCAGATCGCATCGAACGCATCCAGAAACAGCATCGCAAGCGCTGGAAGCTCATCGGCTTCGAATAGGGAGGTATAGCCGCCGCCGTGGGCGAGAATCGTCACGAAGACCAGACAGGATACCGCAATGGCCAGAATGGCCGTATACATCAGCCGGAGCCATGCGCCGAGCAGCGAAAGTTGCCGATGAACGGGCTTCAAAAAGATATAGATGCCCCAGGCAGCCGCGATATCGCAAATGAGGATGACGATCCATCCGGCTATTTCGGCTTTGAAGAGCGCTTGCGACGAGACGAGCTGTTGATAGGTCGCGGCGGGGTCGCCTTGTACGACAAGGCTTCCGTGGGCATATCCGAATGAAAACAGGGCGGCGAGAGCCATGATGACAAGCGCCGTGCCGGCGGTTAGCGCGCTTGCGCGCTAACCGCCTGCAAGTTGTTCGAAGCGTGCATACGTAATTCTCTCCTTCGTTTCCGATTGATTCTCATTGTACCCGGCGGGGAGCAAACGTTCATTGACTTAAGTCAATGAGTTCGGGTGAATTTGCGAAAGGCCAAGCGATCTGAGTTGTAAAAAGCCGATAAAAGGAGAACCTGCAGAGTATGGAAAAAACGATTGCGGACAAGCTGAATCTTCACAAGTACAAGCAGGCCGCCGTCCTGGACGCGCCGGAAGGCAGCGGTTATTTGGCCGATCTCGCCGGTTATGACACCGAGCTTCGGGAGCGGACGGCCTACGATCTTATATTTGCTTTTGCGCTGGATATGGAAGCTTTGAGGACGCTGGTGCGGCGGGTTATCGAGGGCGGACATCTCCAGGAGAACGGTTATTTGTATGCGGCATATCCGAAAAAGGGGAACAAGGTCTACGCGACATATATTCATCGCGACGATCTGCTTGAAGGGCTCGGCAGCGACGAGAACGGCTACATCGGGACAAGCAGCCTCAAATTCGCGCGCATGGTCGGCCTGGATGAAGTGTTTACCGTTGTCGGATTCAAGGAGGATACCAAAGGCAAAAGCAAAGCCGGGCGCCCGTCCTCGAAGCCGAGCCAGTCGGTGGACGATTACATCGCGCTTATTCCGAGCGTGGAGAAGGATCTGGAGGATGCGCCGGAGCTGCTCGCCTTCTACCGTTCCTTGACGCCGGGATACCGCAAGGACTGGGCTCGTTACGTGTACAGCGCCCAGCAGGAGGACACCCGCGCCAGCCGTCGGGAAGAGATGAAGGCGATACTTGGAGCAGGCTTCAAGAGCCGCGAGTTGTATCGTAAGGCTCGCTCATAATCGGCGATCGAGAAATATTTGGATAAGTTAGAAAACGTTCATAATCGACTCGGCCTGGGCGCTGCGATGATATACTCCTAATGCATCAAGACATCCATCAGGAGGTATATCATGAAATTCAACTGGATCTTCAAGACGGCAATTGCAACGATGTGCTGCGCGGCTCTGCTGTTCACTCATGCAGCCGTCGGCACTTCCCATATTGGACAAGCCGAGGCGGCCGCGACGGCTTCGACGAAAGCGGACAAGGTGATTGCGACGGCGAAATCGCTGCGGGGCAAAGTGACTTATAAATTCGGCGTCAACAATCCGAGCCGGCTCATCTTCGATTGCTCCTCGTTTACGAAGTATGTATTCGCCAAGCAGGGCGTCAGCCTGAAGTGGGGGACGGCTTATCAGAAAAATCAAGGCAAATACGTATCCAAGAGCAATCTGCGCAAAGGCGATTTGATCTTCTTCAACAACGGCAGATCGTCCAAGATCAGCCACGTCGGCATCTATATCGGCAACGGCCAATTCATTCACAATACGATCGGCAGCAACGTAAACGGCGTTGTCATCGGCAAGCTGAGCAACTACACGAAACGTTACGCTACGGCCAGAAGAGTGCTGTAACGAAGCGTAAAGCGGCGAAGGCTGCTTCAAAATATTTGCGATATTTAAATAGCGCCTGTTCAGGACGGTACAGTCCCGGACAGGCGCTTTTTGCGCAGATTATTCTACATTGGCTTGATTTGCCCGGTCAACTGCCGCCAAAGCATGAAAGGCGAGAAAAAAGTTGTGCGAACTGGAGTGTTTGTTTATTATAATGGTGAAAAGCGGAATATTTCTTCAATCCAAGGAGTGTCTGAAATGTCGAAATTAAAAGGATCTTCCGAGAGCGCCAATACGCTTCTTGTCATTTCCAGCATCTACGAGTCGCTGACGAAAACCGAGAAAAAAATCGCCGATGTCATTCGCAAAGATCCGGAAGCCGTCGTCTACGTCACGCTGACGGACCTTGCGGAGCTGGCCGGCGTCGGGGAAACGTCGGTGCTGCGCCTGTGCCGCAAAATCGGCTTCAAGGGCTATCAGGAATTCAAGCTGGCGCTTGCCCAAGACCTCGTCGTGCCGGTTCGCAACGTGCACAGCCAGATCGACGAATCGGACAATCTGCAGGAAATCGCCGCCAAGATAACCGCGGAAAATACGAGATCCATTGAAAATACGCTGAACCTGCTCGATATGGAACAGATGGAGCGCGCGATCGAGGCGATCGGGAACGCGCGGAAGCTTTATTTTTTTGGCGTCGGGTCTTCCGCGAATACGGCCATGGACGGCAAATACCGGTTTATGCGGCTCGGCTTCGACACGGAAGTGGTGACCGATCCCCATATTATGGCTATGAACGCCACCCTTATGAAGGAAGGCGACGTGCTGTTCGCGGTATCGACGTCGGGAAGCACGAAGGATATTGTGGACGCGGTACGGATCGCCAAGGAAAGGTCGATTTTTTTCATCTGCCTGACCAGCCATTTGCGCTCTCCGCTGACGCAGCATGCCGATGTCGTGCTGCTGTCCAAGTCGCGGGAAACGCCGCTGCAAGGGGGCGCCTTTTCCTCCAAGCTGTCGCAAATTCATGTCCTCGACATTCTGTCCACCGCGACGGCGATCCGGTACAAAAGCAAGTCGTACGAAGCGCTGGAGCAAACCTCCAAAGCGGTCGTCGATAAAATTTATTAAGACCGGTTGTTAAGGAGTAAAACTCCATTATATAATAAAATTATAAAGAAAAAATCCACTCGATTATCGGAACGTGTGGATTTTTTTATTCGCCTGAATCATATCGATAAGACTACCGGAACAGGAGCGATGAAGCAAAATGACCAAAATCGTTTATTTGCCGCTTGACGAGAGGCCGTGCAATTACGACTACCCCCGGTATTTGGCCGGCATGACGGAGCTGGAGCTGACGGCGCCCGACCGCAGCCTGCTGGGCGACAAGAAGCGGCCTGCGGACACGGACGGGATCGCGAAGTGGCTGGCGGAGGAGACGAAGGACGCCGATTACGCTCTCGTCAGCCTGGATATGCTGCTGTACGGGGGAATCGTCCCTTCCCGCCTGCATCTGCTGGACACGGCGACGCTGGAGGGACGGATGGAAACGCTGAGAGAGCTGAAGCGCATCCGCCCTTCGCTGAAGCTGCATGCGTTCCATCTGATTACGCGCGCACCCGCCTATTCCAGCAGCGAAGAGGAGCCGGACTATTATGCAGACTTCGGCAGAGAGCTGTACGAGTACGGCTGGCTGAACGATAAGAGGGTCCGCGACGGGCTGACGGAGGCGGAAGGCGCCCGGTTGGAGGACGTGAGCCGCATCGTGCCGGCAAGCGTATTTGAAGATTTTCTCGGCAGACGGCAAACGAACCAGCGAATGAACGAGCTGTCCGTCGCCCTCGCCGAAGAAGGCGTTATCGATTATTTGGTTATCCCGCTCGACGACAACTCGAAGTACGGTTATACCTCATCCGAGCAGAGGAGCTTGATGAAGCGGATTCAGGAACGCGGCCTGCTGGACCGCATTGCGGTGTATCCCGGCGCCGACGAAATCGGCTGCACGATGTTCAGCCGGATCTTCTGCGAGGTGCATCGTTACGAGCCGCTCGTCCATGTGCGGTATTCCTCGACGCTCGGGCCGACGATCATTCCCAAGTACGAGGACCGCAGCTTGAACGAAAGCGTCAAGCATCATATTGCGGCTTCGGGCGCTTGCCTGGCCGGCGGCTTCGAGACGCCGGATATTTATTTGATGGTCCATGCCCCCGCCGCCAGCGGGACGGACGTGGCGGAGACGACGGACGGCTTCGACGCGAAACACCATTCTTACTTTGCGGAAATCAATCTGCGCGAATTTGCCGGTTCGATCGCCCGTTACGCCAAGCACGGGAAGACGATGGCGCTGGCCGACACGGCGCTTTGCAACGGCGGAGACGATGTGCTGATGAAGCTGCTGGCCAAGCAGGGACTGCTGTCGGCGCTCGATTGCTACGCAGCTTGGAATACGTCCGGGAACGCCATCGGCACGGCGGTGTCCCACGCCGTCATTGCATCCTATAACCGCTCGCTTGCGGAGCCGAACCCGGATCATGCAGCCGCCAGCGAATGGTATTTGCAATACCGGCTCATCGAAGACTGGGGATACCAGGCGCTGGTCCGCCAGCAAATAACGGAGCAGGATTTGCCAGGGCTGGACGCGTCTTATTTTCGCATCGCTCATGTTCAGCCAGTCGTGGAACGGTTGGCCGAAGAGAAGCTGCAGCGGTTCGCGAGGGAGTATGTTCCGGGCGGAAGCCGGCTTCGCATCAGCGGGACGACGCTGCCCTGGAAACGGATGTTCGAAGTCGGGTTTCGTTTGGAACGCGAGTAAGCGGGGGCGGCTTGCCAACGGCGAGCGAAATGGCGGTATAGAGAAATAATGAATGGCGCCATGGTGAAAGTGTACAATGACCGCATACAAAATAGGAGTAAACCTCCAAAACTTTAAATTAAAAAGGAAATATTCTTTACAAAAACGAAACCCCGTCATATAATGGCACCAAGAACGCTTTCATTACATTTGAATTAGGGGGATTGAGCGCATCATGTTGAAGAGAAGATGGATGACCGCTTTCATGGCTTTGGTTCTGGCGGCGGCGACGGCCGCCTGCGGAAACGGCGGCAATAATCCCGATCCCGGCGGCAATGCCGGCACGAACGCCGGCAATAACGGCGGGACGCCGGCGCCGAAGGAGAAGACGGAGGTCAGCTTCTGGTACCTGTGGGGCGGTACGGAAGGCGAATACGTGGAAGAATTGATCGCGGAGTTCAACGCCAGTCAGGAGCTGTACGAGGTTAAAGGCTTGTCCGTGCCGGATATGCAGAAGATCATCGTAGCCATTTCCAGCGGCGAAGGTCCCGACGTTACCGACAACTTCAGCAACAACACCGCTTCCTATGCGGAGAAGGGGATGCTCCTGGCGCTTGACGAATATATCGAGCGCGACAATTACGACATCTCGGACTTCGTGCCGGCCGCCCTGGAAGGCGGACGTTACGACGGCAAGCTGTACGCGCTGCCGATCAACGTCAACTTCAACATGATGTTCTACAACAAGGCGCTGCTGGCGGAAGCGGGACTGGACGGTCCTCCGAAGACGGAAGAAGAGCTTCTGGACTATGCGATCAAGCTGACCAAGACGAATGACGACGGCACGCTGAAGGTGATGGGCTTCCCGGATTATCCGAACGTCTATTACACGAACAGCATGGCCTACGCCATGGGCGGAGACTTCATTTCCGAGGACGGCAAGACGCTGACGCCGGACAACGAAGGCATGCGGAAAGCGATCGAGCTTATGCAGGCGTACCGCAGCGAATTCGGCGCGGACAATGTCGTGAAGTTCAACTCCTCGGCACAGTATTTGGACGCGACGGATCCGTTTATCCAAGGCAATCAGGCGATCCGTTTCGACGGACCTTGGTTCGGCCATACCGTCAAGAACGTGCTCAAAAAGGATATCGACTACGGCGTGGCGCCGTATCCCGCGCCTGCGGGCAAGCCGGAGCTCGCCGGCGGCGGCGAAGTCAGCTCGTCCACGTTCTTCATACCGAGCAACGCGAAAAACAAGGAAGGAGCATGGGCGTTTCTCAGCTGGCTCATGGCCAAAGAAAACATGATCAAATTCAACGACAAATTCGCCAATCTGCCGGCGAGAACGTCCGCCTACGACGATCCTTCGCTGCAGGACATTCCGGACTTCCAGGCGTTCGCCGAAGCGGCGAAAAGTCCGAATTTGAAGTCGTTCCCGACCTTCGGGGAGCAAGGCACTTACGGAAAAATCATTACCGACGAGTTCGAGCTGGCCGTCAACGGCAGGAAAACGGCCGAAGAAGCGATGGCAGCCATGAAGGCCAAATCGGCGAACCTGCTGAAGTAACGGCGTTCCGGCTTCTGTCTGCCGTACCGCTTCGCCTCAACGGGCGAGGCGGTACGGCATTCATGAAGAGAAACTAGTCTTCCAGGGGGAGCATCGATGAAGAAAAAAACATGGACCGGATTGGCGTTCGCCAGCCCTTGGCTGATCGGATTTCTGGCCTTTACGCTGTATCCGCTGCTCGCTTCGTTATATTACAGCTTTACGAGCTTCAATATTTTTCAGGCGCCCGAATTTATCGGCATGGACAATTACGCCGAGCTGATGAAGGACGATCTGTTCTGGAAGAGCGTCAGCAACACGGTGTATTTGACGGTCGTCAGCACGCCGGTCAATTTGCTGTTCTCGCTCATCATCGCCATGCTGCTGAACATGAAGGTCGGCGGGATGTCGATCTACCGCACGGTCTATTACATTCCGACCATCGTGCCGCTTGCCGCCACTTCTTTGCTGTGGATGTGGATCTTGAATCCGCAATACGGACTGCTGAACGACATGCTGCGGGCGGTCGGGCTGCCGGGGCCGAACTGGCTGGCCGATCCCGAGCTCAGCAAGGTGTCTCTCATTCTGATGGGCCTGTGGGCGTCGGGCAACGTCATGATTATTTTCCTTGCTTCGCTGCAGGAGGTGCCGCAATCGCTGTACGAATCCGCGGCGATCGACGGAGCGAACAAATGGCGGCAATTTTGGAACATCACGCTGCCTACCATTTCGCCGATTATTTTATTCCAGCTCATTATGCAGGTCATTAACAATTTGCAATATTTTACGCAAGCCTATTTTGTCGTTTCCAGCAGCGCCCTGAATATGCCGGGCAGCGGCGGGCCCGAAAATTCGCTGCTGATGTATGCGATGTATTTGTACCACAATGCCTTCATTTATTTCAAAATGGGCAAAGCTTCCGCCATGGCATGGATCATGTTCCTCATCGCGGGCATTATTACCTGGCTCATCTTCCGGTCGTCGAAAAAATGGGTCACGTACGGAGGTGAGTAATATGAGCCCATCCCTATGGAAAACGAAGTTGCCGGTGCATCTTATTCTCGCGGTATTGGGTATTGTTTTTTTGGCGCCGTTCGGCTGGATGCTGCTTACGTCGCTCAAGTCGCTCGATGAAATTTCCACGTTTCCTTTGACGATTTGGCCGGAGGTCGTCCGGTGGAGCAACTACTCGGAAGTGTTCGAGGTGATCCCGTTTGCGAAATATTTCTTCAACACGCTGCTCGTGACGGCTGCCAGCGTGGTCGGGCAGCTGTTCGCCGCGCCGCTGGTCGCCTATTCCATTACGAAGATCGAATGGAGCGGGCGCAAGTGGATCTTTCCTATCGTGATCGCGACGATGCTGCTGCCGTTTCAGGTGACGATGATTCCGATTTATATTATTTTTCAAAAGCTCGGACTGACGGGCAGCTATTGGCCGCTCATTATTCCGACGTTTACGGGAGCGCCGCTGTACATTTTTCTGCTTCGCCAGTTTTTCATGTCGATTCCGGATGCCATCATTCAGGCGGCCCGCATCGACGGGGCGTCGGAATCGCGCATTTACGTCACGATGATTTTGCCATTATGCCGTCCCGCTTTGGCGGCGGTCGCCATCTTTACGTTTCTGTATACATGGTCGGATTTTATGGGGCCGCTGCTTTATTTGAACAACGCAGACATGTATACGCTGACGCTGGGACTGCAAGCCTTTTTGACGGAGCATTACACGGAGTGGGGGCTGCTCATGGCGGCTTCGGCCATGTTCACGCTGCCGCTGATCGTCATGTTCTTTTTTGCCCAGAAGCAGTTCATTGAAGGCATTACCCTGACAGGAATCAAAGGTTGACGGATCCGTACGGTAAGGAGTGTAACCATAATGAAAACAGACCTACTGCAAGCTCTGAAAGGCGGGTTGATCGTATCCTGTCAAGCTTACGCGGGCGAACCGCTGTTCGGCGCCGACGTGATGGCCAAGCTGGCATCCGCGGCGCAGGAAGGAGGGGCGGTCGGCATCCGCGCCAATTCGCCGGCGGATATCTCGGCCATCAAGGGCAAGCTTCCGCTTCCCGTTATCGGCATATGGAAAGCCCGTTATGACGATTCGCCCGTTTATATTACGCCGACCTTGCGGGAGGCGGCCGAGGTGGCGGAAGCGGGCGCGGACATTATCGCGCTGGATGCGACGGCAAGGCGCAGGCCTGGAGGCGAGCATCTGGCCGATATCGTCGCTTATTTGCGCGGCAAGCACAGCCGCTGTCTGCTTATGGCGGACGTGTCTACGGCAGAGGAGGGGATACAGGCGGAGGCGCTCGGCTTCGATATCGTTTCGACGACCTTATCCGGCTATACCGACTATTCTCCGAAGCTCAGCGGGCCCGATCTGGACTTGATCGGCGAGCTGTCCCGCAAGGTGTCCGTGCCGGTGTTCGCCGAAGGCCGGATCCAGACGCCGGAGCAGGCGCAGCAATGCCTTCATCAAGGCGCATACGCCGTTGTCGTAGGCAGCGCCATTACGCGTCCGGAGCTCATTACGAGACGGTTCGTGGACGGGCTGCGGCGCTCTCCCAAGCTGGTCGGAGGCGGTGCTTGATATGGCACGGAACCGCGCCGCGTTAGGCATCGATCTTGGCGGAACCAATATCAAGTGGGGGATCGTGTCGGAGAACGGCCGTTTGCTCGCGGAAGGCATCGTGCCGACGGAGCCGCGGAACGGACCGGAAGCACTGCTGGCCAAGCTGTCCGGCATCGCGAAGGAAGCGCAGCGCCGGGCGCGGAGCGCGGAGCTTGCCCTTGCGGGCGTCGGCATCGGCACCGCAGGCCAGGTCCATCGCGGGAGCGGCGCAGTCAAGGGAGCGACCGCCGCGCTGCCGGGCTGGGCCGGCGTGCCGCTCGGCGAGCGCATTGAACGGGAGACGGGGCTGCCGGTCATCGTCGACAACGACGTCAATATGATCGCGCTCGGAGAGGCATGGCTCGGCGCGGGGCGGCACTGGAGCGACTTCGTGTGCGTCGCGCTGGGCACGGGCGTCGGCGGCTGCCTGATCGCGGATCGCCGCGTCTATGCGGGGCGGCACGGCTATGCCGGCGAGTTCGGCCACATGACGGTCCAGCTGGACGGCCGCGAATGCAGCTGCGGCGGCCGAGGCTGCTGGGAGGCGTACGCTTCCGTCACCGCTTTGATCCGGATGGCGGGCGAAATGCAGCCGGACGGCTCGCTGGACGATCCGCCGACGCTGTTTGCGAGAGCCCGCGAAGGCGATGCGGCCGCACTGGAGCTGGCGGACAAGTACAGCTCCTATGTGGCGGCGGGATTGGCGGGACTTATCCATATCTTCAATCCTCCCGCTATCGTGCTGGGCGGGGCGATCGTGGCCGGCCAAGGCGATTACCTGCTCGAGCGGATCAAGCTCAGCCTCAAGCGCCGGGTGATGCCCGCGTTCCAAAGCCCCGAGCCCGTCGCGATCGTTGCCGCCGATCTGGGTGGCCACGCAGGCGTTATCGGCTCGGCGCTGGCCGCGCTGAAACGATAATTACGGAAATCTGCTTGGAACGTTTGGTTTGGAGAAATCAAGGAATCGTCGTCAGCCCGCCTTAAGATGAGACAGAAGCATTTTTGCGCATGCTTATTCTATCCCATTGACGAGGAGAGATGGATTCATGAAGAACAATTTGCGGTTTGAATGGCGGAATCGAATGGCTGCCGTTCTCTGTTTCATGCTGCTTGTTGCGATGTTCGGACCGGCGGCGCCGGCAGCCGTGCAAGCGGCGGGCGCTAATCTGATAGCCGGGTTAAGTTATAGTTCCAGCGTGCCGGCCCATGCGAGTTATCCCGACGGCGGCGGCGAATTGACGGACGGCGAGAAGGCTTCGGCGCTGCTCGCCGATCCCGCATGGCAGGGCCGCTTTAACGCGGCAAGCTATACCTTCACCGTGGACATGGGCTCAAGCCAAACGTTCCAAACCTTCGAGTCGAACTTCTATAAATATACAGGAGCGGCGGTGCAGTCTCCGACCTCCGTCTCGTTTAACTATTCCAACGACAACGCGACCTACTATACGGCATGTTCGGTCGGGCAACAGGGTGCCGGCAGCGATATTGCGAGCATTCCGTACAATTGCTCGGCGCCCGCTCCCGTAACGGCGCGTTATGTGCAGATGTCGGTCGCCTCCGCCCCGAGCACGTGGTCGTTTGTAGATGAATGGAGGGTACTGGAGGCCGATGCGGCCGGCGCGAACGCGCTCAAGCTGAACGGCTCCTTCCTTCAGCCCGAGCTGGGCGACCAATGGAGTCATACGGAGTGGGAAGACGAGTTTCAGTACATGCGGGACGTCGGCATGGATCACTTGATCCTGCAATGGTCGGCCAACACGGAGTTTGGAACGGCCGTGTACCCGACGTCGGTCGCCGGCTTGACCCAAAATACGGCGAACGATGTGGTCGCCAAAGCTCTCGAGATGGGCGACGAATACGGCTTCGATATTTATATCGGCCTTCAGCTCAACCATGAGTGGTTCGCCCATTATACAAACGATTTGAATTGGCTGGAGGAAGAGGCCGTCCTGGCCGGCGAACTGATCAAGGACTTGTGGGACCGGTATGGAAGCCATGATTCGTTTGCGGGCTGGTACCTCAGCTTCGAGGTCGACAATTGGAATTTGCCGACCTCGGCCGAGTGGCAGCGGATGGCCGATTTCTACAATGACGTGACGGCCGTTGCGGATGCGGTATCGCCCGGCCTGCCCATTATGATTTCTCCGTTCTATAATGTGTCGGGCGGATTGACGCCGGCCGGCTGGGAGACGATGTGGAAATATATCCTGTCCCGTACGAGCATCGATATCGTGGCGCTGCAGGACGGCGTCGGCGCGGGCCATGCGGCGACCGGCGACCTGGCGGCTTGGTTTGCAGCGACCCGAAACGCCATCGATGCGGCAAGTCCGGCTACGGAGCTCTGGTCGGATACCGAAACGTTCAATACGGATTTCAAGCCGATGGATATGGCGCTCATGCTGGACAACATGGAGGCGGTGGAGCCCTATGTCAGCCATTATACAAGCTTCAGCTTCAATCATTATATGAGCCCGCAGGAAGTGAATCCGCTGTATTACGAGACTTACCGCGATTACGTATTGTCGGGTGCGATGGATGCCGCCGCGCCGACCGCTCCTTCATCCGTATCGGCGGCGGCGGTCGACGCCATGACCGTCAGCTTGAACTGGCCGGCGTCCAGCGACGATACGGGGGTCGTCGGATATCGCATTTACCGCAACGGCGAGCTGGTTTATGCCGATTACTCGGGCGTTACGAGTTTCACCGATAAGCAATTGTCGTCCAATACGACTTACACGTACGCGGTTCAGGCTTTTGACGCGGCTGGAAATGTATCCGCCTTGTCCCCGGCCGCTTCGGCGACGACGCCGGCAGGCGCAGCTTATCCCAACATCTGGTCGGCGGGCAAGCCGTATACGGCTTCAACCGCGGCAGACGTCTCCTATCCCGATACGGGCGGGGCGGAGCTGACGGACGGCAGCTTCGGCGCTGCGACTTATACGGACGGCGCTTGGCAAGGCCGCAATACGGGCAATCCGTACAGCTTTGTCATCGATCTGGGCGTATCCCGGAATATCGGGGAACTGTCCGCCAATTTCCTTCAGGTAAAGTCCGTTTATGTGCTGCTGCCGAAAGAAGTCCGGTTCTCGGTATCCTCCGACAACGTCAGTTTCGTCAGCGCAGGTACGGTGGAGAAGCCCGCTGTCGGAGGCTCCGACCAGACGAAGACGTACCGGGTAACCGGACTTGGCAACATAACCGGACGTTACATCAAAGTCGAAGTGGTGCCGGCGAGCAGCGCATGGACGTTTATCGACGAGGTACAGGTAAGAAACTGACGAGCCGGGACCGAGCATCCGCGCATCTGTGCTTCCAATCCCGGCGGGCGGAACATCCTGCCGCCATTGACGTTTGCGTCTCCGATGGTATGCTGGGTTTGTAAGCGCAAGCCGAACTCATGCCTAAAGGAGCTGAAAGGGATGGCTGTTTATAATGCCGCTTCCGATGCGGCGAACCCGCGAAAGGGACATCGTCTGGCGGATATTCCCGCGCACGATCCGTTTATTCTGGCCGATGGCCGCGCTGGCGTGTATTACTTGTACACCGGCGGGGCGCCATGGCTGAACGGCATGGACCGTTACGGCGTGGTCGTCTACAAAAGCACGGATTTGTCCGAATGGGAAGGGCCCTATGTCGTTTTCACCGTGCCCGACGACATATGGGCTCATCCGCAGCATGGCGCTTGGGCGCCGGAAGTGCACGAATACCAGGGGCGATTCTACCTGTTTGTCACCTTGCACAATGAGGACAGGCGGCTTGAGGGCGAGCCGGTGAACGGGTATGCCAAGCATTGGAGAGGGACTGTTATCGCCGTAAGCGATTCGCCGGAAGGGCCGTTCGAGGTATGGAAAAAAGATTCGCCCGTGCTGCCCGCAGCGAAGATGACGCTGGACGGCACGTTGTATGTGGACGAAGACGGGGCTCCATGGATGGTGTATTGTCATGAATGGATTCAAACGATTGACGGCACTGTCGAAGCCGTCCGGTTAGCGGAAGATTTGTCCGAAACGGCCGGAGAGCCAATTCTTCTCTTTCGTGCCTCGGAAGCGCCCTGGGTTCAACAAGTGGACGGGGATGACGGCGGCAAGCCGGTATATGTAACGGACGGATGTCAGCTGTACCGCACCTCGGGCGGTCGATTGGTCATGCTTTGGTCGAGCTATGAGTCGGGCAGCTATGTGCAGACGATCGCCCGGTCGGCATCGGGCAGGCTGGAAGGGCCTTGGGAGCAGCTCGCTCCGTTGGTGAAAGGAGACAGCGGACACGGCATGCTGTTCCGGACGTTCGATGGAACCTGGATGTTGATACTCCATCAGCCGTTCAAGATGCCCGAATCCCGATGCAAGCTGTACGAGGTGAAGGATTCGGGCGACAGCTTCGAAATCGTGCGCGCGCGGGAAGATTTGCATGGCGGACAGCCGTAGCCTGCGGCTTCAGCCTCTTCACCGCGCCCGATCCCTTTACACCAGCGCCACTAAGGTGATAGCCAAGATCAGCATCAGGACGGCGTTGAGCGCCATATACGGCTTGTGTCCGGCACGGAACAGATGGGCATGAACGGCGCCCAGCATCAGAACCGCAATAAGCGCGGCGGCATACTTCAATACGCCGGGTATCAGGAAACCGGTCAGCATGCCAAGGGCAGCCAGCGCCTCCAACGCGGCAATGGCATGCATCAGCCAGAACGGGTAGCGGTAGTCGTTCCAGTGTTGTACCATCGTTTGGGTGCGAAGAAATTTGGAGGCGGCGGCGATCGAGAGCTGCGATTGATGATTTGCCGTAGCCGACGACGGCAATCGGCGGAAAGGCCGTCCCTCCGGACGGCCTTTTCCCACGTATGTGACAAATGATAGGCCGCGAAACGCAAGCACCTTCAAAGGACGGCTTCAGTCGTTTACGCTTGTCTAGTCCCTCCCGGATGGGTTTCAACCCTCATAGGCTTGCCGCAGCGTTTGAAGGTCGATTTTGGCTTTGGTTTGGAGCAGCGCCTTCATGACTCTTTCGGCTTTTTTCGAATCGGGATCGCTGATCATCTCCGTCAACCGGCTCGGGACGATTTGCCACGACACTCCGAATTTATCCTTCAGCCAGCCGCATACTTGAGCTTTTTCGTCGCCGCCTTCGGACAGCTTGTCCCAATAATAATCCAATTCATTCTGATCGTCGCAATGGACAATAAACGAGACGGCCTCCGTGAACCGGTACTGAGGGCCGCCGTTCAGCGCAACGAAATGCTGCCCGTCCAGTTGGAACTCCACGTTCATCACTTTCCCTGCGGACGCGGGGTCGTAGCTATGGTTGCCGTAGCGCGTGATTCTGCCGATGCCGGAATTAGGAAAGACCGAGACGTAAAACTCGGCCGCCTCCTCCGCTTGCGAATCGAACCACAGGTTTGGCGTAATCTTTTGCACCTTGCTGCCCATGCAACCTCTCCTCCTTATCGATCATCCTGCCGTTATTTTAGCCTATCGAGCCTGCCGGAATTTCTCTTCGATTGCTCAGTAACGGCATTGGAGGCGGGGGCGGTCAGCTCCACCCGGATTTCGAGCCAGCCTTCCTTCAGCGACGCGTCCGCGCGTCCTCCCATCTGCTCCGCCAGCAGCCGGACGATCGACAGGCCCAAGCCGGTGCCGCCGGCACGCGCCTTGTCTCCGGTATAGAAGCGGTCGAACAGCCGGCTTGCATCCGGGCTGGAAGCGGGCTTGACCGGATTGCCGAACCGCAGGACGGCGCGGTCCGAAGCCGCCTCCAGTGCGACCTCGACGTTACCGCCGGCATGTTCGATCGCATTGCGAATCAGATTATGAACGATTCTTCGCAGCATTTCCTTATCGGCAAGCGCAAATACCGGCGGCGAACCCGTTTCCGTCAGGCGCACTGACAGGCGGTTGTTTTCCAGCGCCGGCACGGCGGCCGCCAGACATTCCGTCACCAGGTTCGTAAGATTAATCCGTTCGAGGTGCAGCTCCGGCTCGGCGTTCAGCAAATACGAATATTCAAAAAAACGCTCGATGAGCCGGCCGAGCTCATCGGCATGCTTCCTGGCAATCCGGAGGTTTTCCCGCTGGCTGTCGGACAGCCCCCCTTTTTCCGCCAACTGCTGGTACCCTTTAATCGCCGTCAGCGGCGTCCGCAAATCGTGGGACAGATTGGCGATCAGCTCCTTGAAGTTTTTTTCATCCCGAATGGCTTTAAGACGGAGGTGTTCCTCCGCCTTGAAGCTGTTGTTGATTTGCATCGCCAACGTATTCAGTTCCTTGTCCAGCAGCTCCAGTCGGATCGGCTGCCGCGTATGCTCCTTCAGCCTTTTGGCCAACTGCCGGTTGATGCTGTGCAGCTGCCGCCGGATGAACATGATATATAAAGCGAGGATAACGACCGTGATGCCCAAAGCTCCGGCGGCAAACGTCAACGCAGTCACCAGCCTTTCTTTTATTTGATTTCCGCTTTGCGGAACAGACCGTAAGCGGCGGCGATCATGAGCGCGATGAAAACCAGGCTGACGGCGATCGACTTCGCCATATCTCCCGTCTCCGTGTCCAAAGCGGTAAAGACATGCGCTCCTCCGTACGGCGTGAAGGAGAAGATGCGGTCGAACGCAGGGGAGCTTTGGCTCATAGCAAGCAGCTGCCCGGTCAGAATGGACAATCCGTAGTAGATTGCGATTACGAACACCGGTTTTTTTAGCCAAAAGGCCAGCGGCACGCAAATGCTGAGCTGCGCGGCATAGACGATGAACAACGTAAGCGCGACGGCAACCAGCTTCCACGTTTCCGCGGCGGATATCGCCGAGCCGCTTTCCGATGTGAGCAAGTTCAGGAAGCCGATCGACACGGCTCCCATATTGAATTCGCCGCCCATACCCAGCGCGATGCCCGTTACGAGGGCATAAGGAAGCAGAAGGCCGGCCAGAATGAACAACAGTACGCCGGTTTTGCCGGCGATGATCGAAAGTTTGCCGATGCCGCCCGTGACGGCGTCCTGTATCGATTTATTGTCGAAATCCCCGCAAATCAAGAGGCTCGCGGCAACGGCGCCAAGAATGCTGATCACGTTAATATCCGAGAACATAAAGCCGATCCCCGTCAGGCTGTCCTCGATTCGGCCCTGGGATATGAGCGCCGCGAGCAGCGTCATGACGGCGGCGCATGCGGCCGATACGGCCAGCAGCATTTTGGCGGCCAACGCTTTGCGCCATTTGAACAGATCGGCCTGAATCAGATTAAGCATGCCGTTCACCCCCGATGACCGAAATAAAATAGTTTTCGAGCGTATCCCCTTGGACCGAGATCGTTTCGACGACGATGCCGTTGTCGAACAACGCTTTGGCTACGCGCTCCGTCTCGTTTACGCAATCGTAAAGCTTGACGCTTCGGTCGGGCATCACCCGGAAGTTGGTCGTCATCAGCTCGCGCTCCAGCACGTTGGCCAGCTTCTCCGGCTGCCCGCACCGAATCAGGAGATGGCGCTTGCAGTTTTGGTCCAGCTGCTCGAGGGTGAGCGTCTGTTTTACTTCGCCCTTGTGAATGATGATATAGTCCGTAACGGTCTGGTACAGCTCCGGCAAATTATGGCTGGAGATCAGTATCGTCATATTTCGCTCTTCGCACAGCTTCTTCAGCAATTGGCGGATCTCCACGACGCCGATTGGATCGAGTCCGTTGACCGGCTCGTCCAGAATAAGCAGCTCGGGGTTGCCGAGCAGCGCGATCGCGATGCCCAGCCGCTGCTTCATGCCGAGCGAGAAGTTTTTCGCTTTTTTGCGGCCTGCGTCCGCCAGCCCGACCAGCTCCAGCAGCTCGTCCTCCGCTTCCTTGTTCGGCACCCCGCGCAGCATGCGATGGTATCGCATGTTGTCCTTTGCCGACAAATAAGGGACATATCCGGGATGTTCGATCATGCAGCCCATTCGCTTCCGTTCGGTTTGCAGCGCGCGTTCGCCGCGATGGCCAAACAGCTCGATTTCGCCCTCCGTCGGAAACGCCAGTCCGGAGAGCAGCCGCATCAGCGTCGTTTTGCCCGCGCCGTTCTGTCCGATCAGCCCGTACAGCTTGCCCGCTTCCAGCGCGATCGACACGCCGCGCAGCGCATAGCCGCCGCGATAGCTTTTGGTCAGGTTGTCCGTTCTTGCCACGTATCGTTTCATGAGGCTCACCTTTCCTTTCTGAAGTCAGTATAAAGGCGAGAGGTTTAGAAAAGGTTAAGCCGCCGCGGGCAAAACGTAAGGAAACGGTTAAGAAAAAGCCGCCCGTTCAGGCAGCGGGCCGATATTGCACGCCATGGCGGCCGGCAGCCATCGGGTCAAGGCTGCTCCTTGCACAGCCGGTAACCGAGCCCCCATACCGTTTCGATATATTCTTCGTCCGGATTCGCTTTTTTTAGCTTATGGCGCAGGTTGCTCATGTGGGTTTTTACGGCGTTGTCGTCCCCGAGATATTCCTCCTGCCAGACCGACTCGTACAGGTTCGCCTTGGTATACACTTTGCCGCCCTGCTTGACCAGCAGCTCCAGAATGCCGTATTCCTTGGCCGTCAGCTCCAGCTCGGCGCCTCGCACCGTTACCCGCTTGGCCGCGTCGTCCAGCGTCAGATCCTTGTATCGGTACAGAGCGCTTTCCCGCTTATGCTTATGGGCACGCCGCAAATTCGATTCGACGCGCGCCGCCACCTCGCCCAGATCGAAGGGCTTCGTAATGTAGTCGTCCGCCCCCAGCCGCAGCAAATCGATCTTTGTGCCAACCATGTCCTTGGCGGATACGACGATGACGGGAACATCCGTCCATTGCCGCGCTTCCTTCAATACTTCGTCCCCGCTTTTGTAAGGCAGCATAAGATCCAGCAAAATTAAATCATAGGCGTTCGAACGAATCTCCGCGATGCCGTCGGCGCCGGTATAACACGTCGTCACCCGATATCCCGCATCGGTCAGCGCTCTAGCCAGCATTCGGTTGACGTCTTCGTTGTCTTCGATAATGAGAATGTTATCCATCAGGTCACCTTATCCTCAATGATGTTCGGCAGCAAGACTAACTCGACTTTATTATAGAGGATAATCGAGCTTTTACCGTCAAAAAAATGCCGGAATGCAAAAAAAAGAGCGGATCGGAATCCGCTCTTCGTTACTTGTGGAGCAGCTTGCGCACGATTTCGGCAACCTTTCCTTTGCTGAGCTGCTCCGGCGCCACGACCTTGCCGTCCAGCGTAACCGCGGGCCAGCGTTCGATGCCGTATTCCTCGGCCTTGGCGCGCATCTGCGCTTCGGTTTCCGGTCGGTCGGCGTCGTAGACGAGAATGGAACAGCGCGGGCAAGCGAGCTCCCGGACTCGGGCTTCAAGCTTATGAGCTTCCGGGCTTCCGTCCTTGAAAATTTCAATCGTTTTGCTCATGGCGGGCATCGTCCTTCCTGATGATTGCCAATACGGGGCAATCGGGTTTAGGGAAGGGAACGGGATGGACCTCCTTCGCGACGGCTTGCTCCAGCAGCGATCGGAAGCTTGCCAGCCGGTCGATCTGCTCGCTGATTTCCCGAATCTTCGCGACGGCGAAAGCGCGCATCTCCTCTGCCGGGAAATAGCTGTCCTGCTTGACGATTGCCAGCAAATGCTTGATTTCGTTTAGCGTAAATCCGATCTCCTGCGCTCGCTTGATCAGCCGGATATCCTGCACGGCTTCTTCCGAATACAGGCGGTACCCCGAAGCGCTTCGGGCCGGGCGAGGCAGCAGCTCCCGCCTCTCGTAATATTTGACAGTCTCCGGGTTGACGCCCGCGGCCTTGGCGGCCTGGCCGATCGTAAGTCCTTCCATGCCCCATCCCCTCCCGCAGTTATTATAAACCCGGTACTATGGTACCGGGTCAAGGCTGTCGATGAGTGTGCTCTGAACGTATCACCCGCGTTCAGACGAAAATTCCTTTTAATTCGGATTGATCCAATCAACCGATCCACCACAGGTGCCGATGAGGTTCGTTGCTAATTCAAACCTGTGATTTCGGCACGAATAGCGAGTGTCAGGTTCGTTAAAATTTCTGCGCGAATAGCGAACGTCAGGTTCGTTGGAGCGAAGGCGAAAAGTGTAACGAACATCAGCGAGCTTAACTGCTCTCCAATGGCCGGCTAGGAATTCTAACGAACATGAGCTAGCTTATTTACCCCCAAATGGCTGGATTTTGTCCGAAAATAGGGTAATAGCGTCGCTGAGATTCGTTACATTTTCAATCCCGTGATTTCGGCACAAATAGCGAGCATTAGGTTCGTTGGAGCGAAGGCGAAAAGTGTAACGAACGTCAGTGAGCTTATCTGCTCTCAAATGGCCGGCCAAGGAATTCTAACGAACATGAGCTAGCTTATTTACCCCCAAATGGCTGGATTTTGTCCGAAAATAGGGTAATAGCGTCGCAGTGATTCGTTACATTTTCAATCCCGTGATTTCGGCACAAATAGCGAGCATCAGGTTCGTTGGAGCGAAGGCGAAAAGTGTAACGAACATCAGCGAGCTTAGCCACCCTCCAATGGCCGGCTAGGAATTCTAACGAACATGAGCTAGCTTATTTGCCTCCAAATAGCTGG